>MDTD01159791.1_pt1 | contig 49169 bp, 47 predicted proteins | sample 811221 | NCBI WGS metagenome assembly MDTD01 (sample SAMN05326646, study PRJNA326480) | marine metagenome | isolation source: seawater | place: Pacific Ocean: South West | collected 2011 | reverse complement strand
TCTTTTGAATTAAAGTTTTGCTCCATTAGGAAAATTGCAATACAATTAAACCAGTTAATAATGGTTAAAAATAATGATGTTCTCAAATGCGTCATACCACTATCTAAAAGAATATGGTGCAAGTGATTTCTGTCGGCAATAAAAGGAGATTTCTTTTTTAGAATTCTTATTAGCATAACTCTAAGTGTATCTAAAACAGGAATTGAAATCATTGAGATTGCTATCACTGGAATATTTTCAATATTAATTGAATATGTGTCGACCAATCTTGAATTTGGGGCACTTGTAATGTAAGTAATTAAATATGTGGCAATCCAAAATCCTAAGAATAGAGAGCCAGCATCTCCAACAAAGAGTTTTTTACCCTTTGAAAGGTTATATCTCAGAAACACAGCACTACAACCAATTATAATTACCGAGACAGAATTAAGTGTGTAAAATTGATTAATATCAAAGTTATATAGCAAGGATGTAAAAAAGAAAATTGAAAATATTGCTAAATATCCGTCAATTACATCGTACATGTTAATAGCACTCATTATAAAAATATATATTAATGATGTGAATATCAATCCCGAAATAGATCCAATACTATTTATTCCTAAAAAACCATTGAAGTTTTTGATAATAGGTAGGGTTGCATTGGAATAAACTAACATTAGAATTAAAAAGATCAGAATGATCAACTTATTAAATAATGAAATATTAATAAAGTCATTATAAAAACCAACAACTGCAATGAGGATAGAAGTTGCTAAAACAGGACTAAAATTAGAAAATTCCACAAAATCTAAGTTTTCAAGAACAAGTGCAGCAAGCATTAAAACAGAGGCAAATACTACTCCTCCACCAGTGAGTGTATTCCTTTTGTGACTCATATTTCGATTTCCAGAATTAGTTAGATTATACTGCTTTGCAAATTGAATATACTTTTTAAAAATAAACCTCGAAAGAAAGACAGTAGCAATCAGCAATCCCAAATAATATAAAAGAAAAGGAAACTCCGAACCCATATGTAAATTTAATAATTAAAATAGTGTATATTATAATGTCATTTAAATTCTTTATTAGAAAAAAATAATTGAATTAAATTATAATTATGTTATTAAATATTTTTAAATCAAAACCAACATTAAAAGATTTAATCCCAAATGATTATGTGGATATTCATTCACACATACTTCCTGGATTAGACGATGGGTGTAAAAATATTAACGAGTCAGAGGAAATAACAAATAAATTAAAAGAATTAGCTTTTAATAAATTGATATTTACGCCTCACATAATTAATGGCTTATATAATAATGACCTAATATCTATTAAAACATGTTTTGAAAAATTTAATAAAAATAACCCTAGCAAATTAAGTTTAGATTATGCTTGTGAATATATGATTGATGAATCTTTAATCGAAAAAGCTGATAATAAAAAACTAATTACAATTGGAGATAAATATGTCCTTCTAGAAATGAGCTATCTTTCAGAGCCAATAAATTTAAATGAGATTCTTTTTCAAATACAAACCAATGGATACATTCCTATTATAGCACATCCGGAAAGATACAGGTTTTGGTTTGAAAAATTTAAAAAATTTATCAAACTTAAAGATAGAGGCTGTTTATTTCAATTAAATTTACTTTCATCAATTGGATATTATGGTAAGGATATTGCAAAATTTTGCGATAAGCTTTTAAAAAACAATATGATCGACTTTACAGGCACAGATATTCATAATATAAATCAATCAAATTTATTTTTAGACATTAATGATATCTCGGCTAAGACAGTGATAAAAGAACATAAAAAACTTAAGTCTCTAATGTCAAATAATAGTATTTTTTTGTAGACATAATGAACAAATCCGAATTAGAAAAAAAAATAATTGAAAAGTCATCTTTAGATGTGTTGAATTACATTAGTAATAATTTTGATTATAATTCGGATAATTGTCAGATAATATACTCTAGCAATATCTTTAATATAAACAAATCCAATAGATTAAATTCGATACTTAATCTCTACAGAATTAATGATATTAGATATCTTAATGATTTTTTCAAGTCAGTTAATATGAAACTAAATGAGAATGGTGATTTTTTATGTTGTGTTGAAACGTATAAACAAAGGAGGCAAAGAAAAAAAATTTCAAAATTTAGATTATTTAGATATTTATATTTTGGTTTGGAATACATTTTTATGAGAGTATTTCCTAAATTAAAAATTACCACTGATATTTACTTTTTCTTGACAAGAGGTAAAAACAGATTAATTTCAAAAACCGAATGCTTTGGTAGACTTATTTATTGTGGATTTGATATTATTGATTCAAAGGAGATTGATGGTAAACTATATGTTAAATGCTTAAAAAAAAGAGCTCCAGAAATAAATATAAACCCAAGTTATGGACCAATATATAAGATGCCAAGAATTGGCAAAAACAAAAAAATAATTCATGTGTATAAGCTTAGGACAATGTATCCATACGCAGAGTTTCTACAAAAGGATATTGCCTTGAAAAATGGATTAATCAATGGAGATAAAATCAATAATGATTATAGAATCTCATCAATCGGAAAATTTTTAAGAAGGTTTTGGATTGATGAATTACCCATGCTTATAAATTTATTAAAAGGAGATGTTAAAATTGTTGGTGTCAGACCCTTAAGTAATTCTAAATTTGAAGTTTATCCGAAAGATTTACAGGACCTAAGAACTTCTTTTAAACCTGGACTAATACCACCATTCTATGCCGATATACCAAAAAGTTTAGATGGATTACAAGATTCAGAAAGAAATTATTTAAATCAATATAAAAAACATCCGATCATCACAGACATAAAATACTTTTCAAAAGCTATGTTTAATATTATATTTCGAGGAGCCCGAAGTAGATAATTTTATTTGTTAAAAAATTTTCTAAAAATATAAGACCTGTATTTTGGTAAAATAAAAAAGTTAATAAACTTTTTAGGAATAAACTTTAAAAAATAAATAAAACTCCAGAAATTCGCATTCAACATTTCTAAAAACTTATATTTTAAAAATAATTTGATTAAAAAAATATCAATTATTTTATTTTCTGTAATATATTTTGACTCAAAAACATTTATATCCAAATTTTGAGCAAATAAAAAATACCTATTAGATATAGGATTTACATCCATGAAGCCAATTTTTTTTGATAATATTATTCTGTGGGTATCATATAAATTTCTAAAACTATACCTATATTTCCTATAACCATGGTCATTGATTTGAAAAGAAAGAACATTGTAATTTAACATATCATTATTAGATGGCATGTACAAACCATTTTTAAAACTTTTATTACTCAAAAATTTATCTTCTAAAATAATATTGTTATTGTCAAACAGGCTAGTATGCGCCTCAATTGCAAATAATTTTTCGTCATTTATTTGTCTAGTTAAATGTCTCGACGGAATAAATTCATCTTTGGTGTGAAAATTATAATTATGTTGATAGGATATTTCGATATATTTTTCAATATTAATTTTATCAATTAAGAAATCAATATCTCCAATCATTCTTACACCTAAATCTTCAAAAATTCCAGAGTGTAAATAAGATACTCCTTTTAAAAATACATGATTAATTTTATTAGAATTCAATATTTTTGAGAGTTCAAATACTTCATCAATCAAAATTTCATTTCTGTTTCTGTTAATTTCATAGATTTCATTTATATAAAATTTAAAATCTGTAGGAACAAAAGTTAATTTTTTTAATTTTTTAAGTTTATAATATAAAAGGGGTATCAGTAATTCAGAACTTGAAATTTTAATAAGTTTTTCGTAATTTATTTTATTGAAATCTGACTTATTTAAATACTTGTGATTAAAAATAAGTTTTTTCAAAAAAATGTTCATTTCAAAACCCATAAATCACTGATTATATAAAATATTTAATTTAATAAATATATTAATTTAAAATTGTAAGTTTGTAACCATTTTTTATGAAAAGAATATTCTACATAGCTATAACAACTCTTTTGATGATATTTTCCTGTTCATCAAAAAAAGACATCTTATATCTTCAAAACTCTAATGATAAGCCTACATTCAATTCTGGTTACAGTGACTACAAAATACAAATTGATGATATTTTGAAAATAACTGTTTTTGCCGAAAATTTAGAAACTGTTGAAATTTTTAATATAGTTCCAACTATAAACTCTGGTAATTTGACCAAAGATGCATATTTACTAAACGGCTATCAAGTTAATACAAAAGGATATATTTCTTTTAAAGGTATTGGGGATTTGTATGTGCTCAACAGAACCATTGAGGAGATTAAAATTGACCTTAAGAATATATATATTGACAAAAAGCTTCTTACTAATCCATTAATAGATATAAAAGTAATCAATTCAAGTTTTACAATTTTGGGTGAAGTTTTCAGACCTGGTCGATACGATTTTATGTCTAATAACCTAAATATTTTAGAAGCAATTGGGCTAGCTGGTGATTTAACTATTAAAGGTGAAAGAAGCAATATAAAATTAATCCGAGAGGATAATAATGGTCAAAAAATTATTCATTCTTTAGATTTAACAAATTCAGACATACTAAATGATGATTATTTCCAGATTATTTCAGGAGATATTATTATTGTTAACCCTAATAAAAATAGAATTAAAAATGCTGGAATAATTGAAAATGCAGGAACATTACTCAGTCTTTTATCGTTTATACTTTCCTCGATAATTTTAACAACTTCTAACTAATGATTGAACCAAAAAGTTTGAATGAAAAATTAATTGATTCCGAGGAACAATTAGATTTAAAGAGTGAGATATTAAGGTATTTATCATTTTGGCCTTGGTTTTTAGTTTCAGTTTTAATTTTCAGTATAAGTGGATATTTATATGTAAGATATACTACTTACTATTATGACTCATATTCAAAAGTTCAAATAATTGACAAGGCTCAGGATTCAGAAATGGCCCTGCCAACTGCAATGACAATATTCAATAGGTCAATGATTAACCTTGAAAATGAGATGGGAGTATTAAAGTCCTATACATTACATGAACGAGTTGTGAAAAAACTCAAAAGTAATATCAGATTTTATTCAATTGGAAGAATAAAAACCGATGAACAACACAAAATAAATTGGTTTGATGATTATGAATTATCATATAATTTGGATTCAGATGAAATAAATTCATCAATGACTTTCAATATTAAAATTGTTGATGGAAAGTTAGTGGTAAAATCTTATGACTCAAACCTCAATTTTATAGATGAAATTCAATTTGATTCGCTGAATACAAGTGAAAAAAAACATGAGCTGCCTTTTAATCTAAATATAATTTCATATGATCCAGATGACACTGAAAAAGAAATAAAGTTTATAAGACTTGAATCTACGGTTCAATTATTTTCTCAAATCCTTCAAGTAGAACCATCTGGTCAGGATAGTGATCAACTAATATTAAAATTAAGATTATCTAATAGAACTGTTGCTGAAGAATACCTTAATACTTTGATTAACGAGTTTGACAAAGATGGTGTTTCTGATAGACAAGCCGAATATAAGCGTACGATTGACTTTGTAAATTCAAGGTCTAAATTTCTTTCTGAGGAACTAGAATTGATTGAAAATAGAAAAAAAGATTTCAAACAAAATAATAATTTGGCTGATATTAAATCGGACGCCAGTTTTACCGCAAATCAACAATTTAATTATGATGCTGATTTATTTAAAGCTAGATCACAAAAAGACTTATTGTTACTTCTTGAAAAATCATTGTCTGAAAAGGATTTTCAGTTAATGCCAATAAATATTGGAATTGAAAATAACTCTGTAAATGAAATTATAAAGTTATATAATGAATTAATAATCGAAAGAGAAAAATACACTTACAGTGCAGGAATTAATAATCCTTTTATAAAAATATTAGACAAACAGATAGATGAAGTCTCTAATAATGTAGCTAAGTCAATTTCAAACTACAGAAATAGTTTAGATGTGACAATCAAAAATTTAGAAGAAAAGTCTGGTGAATTTGCTGATGTTTACAAAAATATTCCTGAAAACGAAAAAATCCTTAGATCAATAGAAAGAGAGCTTGAGGTTAAAGAAGCACTATTCTTGCTATTGTTGCAAAAAAGAGAAGAAGCTGCTATTAATTATGCAGTTGTAAAGCCCTCAATAAAAGTAATAGATTACGCTAAGAGCTCTAGTTTACCTGTATCTCCTAACAAAACATTGATATATATAGGTTCTTTATTTGTTGGTCTAGTAATACCTTTCATTAGTTTATATACTTGGTTTTATTTTGATGACAAAATACACACAAAACCACAATTAACTGCTCTACTAAAAAATAGTATACCGGTTATAGGAGAAATTCCATTCATCAAGGATTTAGAAAATAATAAATCTCGAGGTATTCTGTCAGAATCATTTAGAATGATAACAACTAATTTTAACTTTACTCTTTTGAATAATAAGAAAAATAATGAAGATTCAAATGTTATAATTGTTACTTCCTCAATAAAAGGTGAAGGTAAAACTATTGTTTCATATAATTCCGCTAAATCGCTTTCTGATAAATTTGAAAAAGTAATTCTCGTCGGAGCTGATTTAAGAAATCCACAAATTCATAAATTATTAAACACTACTAAAAATAAATTAGGTCTTTCTGATTTAATTTCAAAAAATTCATTTGATTATGAAAATTTGATCATAAAAAATGAAAATCTTGATATATTGCTTTCAGGTACTATTCCCCCAAACCCAACCGAACTTTTAGCTTCAGATAGATTTATAAAACTAATTGAAAAACTAAAGAAAGATTATGATTATGTAGTCTTAGATACAGCCCCATGCTTAATGGTTGCAGATACTCTTGAAATAGCAAACATTGCTGACCTTACAATCTACGTTGCAAGAGCTAACTACAGTCAAATAAAGTTAGTTGATGCTATTTTAGAGTTCCAGAGAAATAATCAAATTAATAATATAAATTTAATAATTAACGGTGTAGGCGAGAGTTCTGCTTATGGATATAAATACGGGTACCAATACGGCTATAAATATGGATATTCATATAATTATGGATATGGGTATGGGTACAAAGAAGACAGCGATTAAACTAATATAACTTCTTTATACTGTTGATTTTGTTAATTGTTTTTTTAAAATCTAAACCAATTATTTTTAGGTACCAATAAATAGATTCATACCTGGGAATATTCTCAATGTTTATCATTTCAATAGCATCTTCTCTTGAGATCATCCCCTCCCTAATTTGATTACTTCTAAATGTATCAAATTCCGAGAAACCCGCAACAGTATAATAAATATAATTATAGAAACTTGCGGTGCCATCTCCAATTCTCCATGAGGAATCTAAATCTGTAGATTTTTCCCAGTTATATTCGTTAAATAATATATTTTCAATTTCTGATTCATCCCATCTGTAATAATCAAAAAAATGATAATAGTGATTTCTTGGATTAAAATATCTAGAAGCAAAAGATTCAAGAGTATCAAAAACTGAGGAATTTATATAGCTGGGGTTAAGAATAATATTCTTTGAAATATGACCAAACAATTTCAGTTGTCTACTCAATTTCATTGAGTATATCATTTTTTTATTCCAGTCGGGTTTAACCCCACAAAAACCGACTTTAAAGTCCGTATTTTCTAAAAAATTTATACCCCAAATATTTAAATCTAAATCATTTCTATCCTTAACCATATTCGCATACTTAAAAAACTGCTTATCTCCTGCCATAAATAAAGGAATCATTCCCAGGTCTGGGCGCTTTAGCCAAGACTCTATATTCATTCTTATGTTATTTCTCTTAGTTGAAATATCAGCTGCAATAATAATATTTTCAACACCAAGTTTACCGCAAACTCTAGCAATATTTCTTCTAGCTAAATCAGTCACTAGACCCCAATCGTATGTAAATGCAATAGGATTAAGTCCAAGAATTTTTTTAGCAAAGTGAAGAACGAATGTGCTGTCTCTTCCTCCACTAAACGGAATTAAACAATCGACTGAACCATCATCTTTCTTGTACTTATTTACTAGGTTTTTTAGAACATTTAATGATTTTGGTTGATTTCTCTTTACATAGTTGTTACAATAATTACATACTCCTTTATTATCAAAAGTTATGTGGGGAAAAGTTTCAGGTAATACACATTTTGTACATCTCTTAATCTTATTAATTTTATTTAGATTGTAATTAAGTAAACTTTTATTTTCTGAAAATTCTTTTGATTTTCTTAGCTCATTAACATCAACTAGTTTAGAACGGTCATTTTTTTTAATTATATTTTGAAGCTGTGTTTCAAAATGTATTTTTCTATAAGAATTTTGATTTTTGTCTAAAAATTTAAATTTATCAAAATCGAAAACTAGAGTTGAATTTATTTTTAGCTGGTTTATAAGTAAATTTTGAAAAAAAGGGTTTTTACTATTTTTTTCTATAATATTTTTCAAAATATGTTTCTCACTTGCAAATATTAAAACTTCATTTGAGTTAACATAATACAAAGAACCATTATTAGTCGATAGTGCTAAACAATTATATTTATTAAAGAAAATACATGAGGAAATTGTACCTTCAATTACATTTAAAAGAGAATCAATTGATTCTTGAATAGTCTTACCATTTTGTAAATGAAAATTAATTAAACTTGGAATAATTTCGCTGTCAATTTCAAAATCTCTATTTAACTTAAAATCGTTGAAGATTTTTTCAAAATTAGTTATTATTCCATTATGAATACAAATAATATTATCCTTACAAATAGGTTGATTATTTGTTTCTTTTATCTGGTTGCCATTAGTCACTAAACGTGTATGACCAAAAGAGATAAAATCATTATTATCAATATAATTCTTATAATTTTTTTGAAAAGTACTTTTAAATTTATCTGTTTTTAACAATGAAGTAATCTTGTCATTTATTTTGATTAACTGAAAAGAATTTTCTAAGTCATTTTTAAAACAAATACCTGAGGAATCCTTTCCTCTATCTTCAGAAAGTTTACCTAAATCATTTAATATTTTATATAAAGATTTATTTTTAATTAGTTTTTTATTTCTTCTTACAGCCAAGCCAAATATTCCGCACATTTTATATTTTTAATTAAAATTAAACTTATCAATAAACACAAAATCAATTTGAGAATTTACTGCAAAATCCTTATCAATATCTAAATCTCCGATCATCAAACATTTTGTTCTATCTAATGAATATTTTCTCATTATGTAATTAAATGAATCAGGGGAGGGTTTTTTAGAGAACGAATTTGCATAAATAAAACGAATCTTATTTCTAAAATTTATCCAGTCAATTGAATTAATTTTATTTTCCTGCTGAGTTATATTTCCATTTGTTATAACAAAAATATTTTTATTCTTGCTTATTATTTTCTTTAGGATTATAACTGCGTTTTCATAAAGTGGCATTGGATGTTTAACGGAGTGGTTTCTTAAAATTTTAAGAATAGAAGAAATATTAATTCCATTTATATTAAATTTTAAAAAAAGTTTATCAAAAATATTAGCTCTGCCTTCGCTAGAGAATGTTTCAATTAAAAAGTTAAATATTATATTTGAATTTATTTTTGTTTCTGAAGAAATATAATCAGCGATTTCTTTGTAGGCAGAAAATAAATATATTTTTTCGTCATATAATGTATTGTCTAAGTCAAAAATATATGAATCATATTTCGTCATAATTAAATTATCGTTGTATTTTTCCCAATTCCTACTCCGCCCCAAAATCTTATGAATTTGGTGTGCCAATTTATATCAAAATTTGGTATTTCTTCATTCAGCAAATTTTTCACAGAAGCATAAATTATATTTGCATTAGCTAATGTGCTAAGGATCATTGTACCTTGAACTCTTGGGTTAGACTCAAGGATTTTTGGTACTCCATTTTCATCAATTTTAAATTGAAAACCAAAACAATTTTTTAAATTCAAATTATTTGCTAAAATATCTGAGTATTTTATAATCTCTAAATTTTTTGATAATTCACCATTAAAAGTTATTCCTGATCGTACAACATTTCGAACTCTGGGAATAGAGATTGTATTTTTATTATCTCTGTAAACATCAACCGTAAATTCATTTCCGGGTAAAAATTCTGTAACAATCAAATCATCAAAAGTATCGCCAAGAATAGCGTATAAATCATCCATCGAAATAACTAATGAACTTGGCTTTTCATTATAAAAATTATGCTTTCTATTAATTGAATCAGAAATAATTCTAACTCCACGCATTCCGTTTGAAACAGGAGGTTTAACTACGAAATTTTTATTTGGCCAACCTAGTTTTAAAGCATGTTTTTTCAAATCGTCAAAGTTGTTAACAAGAAAAAAATCTCCAACAGGAATACCAAGCTCTTTACATTTTGACATTAGTAAAAATTTATTATTTGCTACCTCTATTGATTCATATGATGATATGACAATTTTTGTATTTATTGCTGAAAACAAATGAATATTACTTGACAAAAGAGATAACTCAATCGTATTTTGAGGTATTAGAACATCTACTGAATTTTTTTTACATATATCTAAGATAGTTTCAAGGTATTTTTTTTTGTCTGATGCTTTAGGAATCTGATAAAATTTATCACAGAAATACTTTCCAACAGCATCTGAATTAATATCTGTTCCAATAATTTTTATTTGCCTGTTATCAAAATTATTTTTTAAGGAATAAACTGTTCCTTTTATACCTGGGGCGCCGACACCAGTAATGACAACTGAAATATTTTTTAGTTTTCTATCCATCTTATAACTTCGTAAGCTTCTGCATATTTTGAATTAATTTGAACACCTCTTGTTCTAGCAAGACCGAATATAAAATCCTTATCAAAATAATTTCGATTTAAACTGATTTGAGAACTGTATGACTTTAAAATTTCATATTTTTTATCCATCAATGATTTATCTATCTTTTCAAAATACTGAGATTTAAACTTTGGATTATTCCAAGGTAATTCATAACCTAAAATTGAACAATTTGATTTAAAAGCTCTTACCATTTCATTCGAAATGACACGATGGTCTTGGTGTATATCATATTGAGATGGACCAATTACAAGATCCGGTTTAAAACTATTTCTTACATTTATGAGGGATTCCAAAATACTTTGCCTATGTTCATTAAACCTTCTAACAGGAATATCAAAAATTTTAAAATTTTTACTATTTAGTCCTAATTTTTTTATAACATTTAAAAATTCTAATCTTAATGTATTCTTAGGCATACCTTTAGGAACAGATTCAACCGCAGTTGAAAAAACTAACCAATAGATTTGATAGTTATTTTCAATATATTTACAAAGGGTGCCTCCAGCACCTAACTCTACATCATCAGTATGAGGGGATAAAAATAAAATCTTTTTTTTCATATATCTATTTTAATAAATTGTAAAAAAATTCTGTAAAATCATCTGTTTTAGTAAGGAAATTTTTTCTTCTTTGTTTCCAAATTTCTTTAATATTTTTCTTACTTAATAAATTTTCAGTCATTTTATATGCGTCATCAAAGTTATCATAAAAGTATTGTAAATTATAATTATTTAATTCTCTGTGTACTCCACAACTACCTGCCAGATTATTGATTAAAATATTAGGAACTCCTAATACGGCTGCTTCAGAAGCCATTGTACCACTGTCAGTTATTAATATTTTTGAAAAGTTTATGTAATGCGCCATATCTATTGGGTCTATATTTAACCTATATTTTTCAAATTTATTAGAAATTTCTCTTTCGGCAGATATATAAACTTTTCCATGTATTTCTAATAAATTAATAAGTTTCGTAAGTTCTTCATCTTGAATACCTTTGTTATTTTCATCATCATGGACTGCATCTAAAATAGATACCCTAATTAATGAATATTTTGATTCTATTAAGACCTTACTTCTGTCTGGTGTAAAATACTTGGGCGAAAGATAAGCTAAAGCCTTATTTCCTCTAAATTTTAATAATTTTTTTCTGAATTTGGATAATTCTGTTGAGCTAGGGCATATTATCTTTGTAGCGAAGGGTAGTAAATATTTAATCAGAGATAATGTCTTATAATCATTGTCAACAAATAAAAAAGTCTTTATTTTTAACAAAAACCCAGGAATTACCAAAATATCATCAGTAATGAAATAATCATATTTTTTTTTCTTAAAAAGGAAAAGAAACAATTTAATAATTGTAATAAAAGCACTTAAAAATGCGGCAATTGTTCTTGGTAATTTTCTGTACTTTCTACCTTTTTTGTATATATTTTTATAATTCCAACCTTCTTTTTTAATAAGATCTTCTAAAACATCTTTTTTAATAATTAATATATCAACATTATTTCCTTCGTCAATTAATCTATTAATTAGAAACCTAAATAAATAGAATTTTGAAGGGTGAACTAAAAAAAATAGAAAAGATTTATTTATTTGACTATTCACCTGAATTTCTGATCTCATCTTGTATTAGTGAAAGCGGTTTGTATGGTAAAATATACTTTGATAATATATTAATTAACCCTTTTAATTTTTGAGTAATTGGATAATATGAAGGATAATCATGAAATGTCTTATTTGGTGAATTCCAAATTTGCTCAAATTCTGACTTGGTTAATCCTAATTTTTTGCAGACAAAATCTCTATCATTATACATTTTTTGCTTATTTACAGCAGGTTGTCTTATTTCCTCAAGTGCTTTTTCCCTTGAAATTTCACCACTCATGACTAAAGCTGAAAGTGTTATTATTCTTTTGTCAATTCCAAATTTATTAGGCAACCAATCAGCGATTGCAAATTTAGTAAAGCTATTTTCATGATGATGACCCCCATAATATTGCCAACCATATTCTTTTGCTAAAAATTTTTGTGCCTGAATTTTTTTATATGGTAAAAAATAAAAAGGTCTATATAGCTTAACCTTTCTTATAAAACCAGAGTATATTTCATGAATTAAGCTTAAACAGGGGAATGACTTAATTTGTTTTGTTCCAAATTTATTTTGAATAAATTTAATTTGTTTTGAGTCACAATGTGTCCATTCATTCGGCTGGTTTCCCTCACTTCTGAAGTCACTACCATGAAATACAAATTTAATACCCTCTTTTTTTGCAGTCATATGTAATACTGCCCTTATTGCATGATCTGTTGGACCATCTACCCAAGGAAGACCAGCTTTCATAAAAGACTTTAATATGTCTTTCATTTCTTCGTAATCAATAACATAGGTTTCTAGGTCAACCCCTAGCTTTTCAGTCATTAATTTGATGTTGCTTACGGAAATATCTGAACTCCATCCATTGTCAACCGTTATAGCCAAAGGTCTTAAATTATATTTTTTTACTAACAAATGAAGTAGATAAGAACTATCAGTACCACCACTTACACCAATGATACAATCATAATCTTTTTTATATCCACTTCTTTTCGCTTTTTTTACAATTTCATCCCAATCTTTTATTCCTTGTTCACCTCTTGGATAATATTCCAGCAAGGTGTTGAAAATTTTACTGTAATTAGATATTCCTTTATCATCAAATTTTATCCCCGGTACTGTGGAATCCCAAATTCCTCTGCTACAAATCATAATTTTATTTAAATAGGTTATTTATGTCCTCTCTGGAAGGATAATTTATTAAAACAGCATTTCTTGGCCCATGATAAACAAACAAACTACCAGCGGCTAATGCATTAACATTTGTTGTATCATAAGCCTCCTTCATATTTTTTAAAGAACTACATCCTCCAGCAGCAATAACGGGAACAGTAGAATTTTTGCTAACTAAACTTAAGAGGTTTAAATTATAACCATTCATCATTCCATCATCTACAATTGATTGTACCATTATTTCTCCGATTCCAGCATCTTCTAATTCTTTTAAAAGTTCGATAATATCTGACTTTATTTTTTTTCTTCCACCATTTGTATAAATTCTGTTTCTTTTAAAAAAGTCTTTCTTTATATCGATACAGACTATAATACTTTGAGATCCATATTTGTTTGAAATTTGTTTAATTAAATCAATATTATTTATTGCAGAGGAATTAATTATTACTTTCTCAGCTCCAGACTTTAATAATTCATCTACTTGTTCAATTTTTGTTATTCCACCACCAACAGAAAATGGCATGAATGCCTCATCTCCAATTTTTCTTACTAAATCAGTACTAATTACCGTTTCAGAGTTTGAAGCTTCAATGTCAAGAAAGATAAGCTCATCACATTTCAAATCATTAAAAACTTTAACAGCATTAATAGGGTCGCCAATATATCTTGCATTTTTTTTATCAAACTTTTTAGTTTTTACTAAACCATTATTTTTTAGTAGTAAAATTGGAATAATTCGAGGCCTATACATTATTGTAAATTAGCAAAATTCTTTAAAAGATGTATTCCTGCTTCATGGCTTTTTTCAGGATGAAATTGTAAACCATAAATATTTCCATCACAAAAACCAGAAACAAAATTGTGATCATAATTTGTTATAAACATATTTAGTTTATCATTATTAGTTTCAACATAATAAGAATGAACAAAGTAAAATTCATCAAAAATAGAAATTCCTTTTGTAAGAAAATTTTCTTTGATATAGTTAGATGTACTCCATCCAATGTGAGGTACTTTTAAGTCTGTTTGAAATTTTTTTGTAATTGCATCAACCCAACCTAGGCCCTCAATATTTCCTTCTTCACTAAACTTTGTCATAAGTTGCATACCTAAACATATACCTAATATTGGTGTTTTTTGATTTTGAACTTTATTGTTAATAGTCGGTAATAGGCCAGATTTTTTTAGATTATTCATTGCGTGTTTAAAATGACCAACACCTACTAAAACTAGTTTTGACGCATTTTCAATGTCATTCTTGTTGTTACTAATAACAGCGTTAAATCCAACTCTTAAAAAAGATTTTTGAACCGATCTTAAGTTTCCAATTCCATAATCAATAATTACTATCATCAATATTTATAATTTAGTCGATATATTTTCTAAACCACAATTCTAAATTAATCCATTTCCATATTTCAATTGAGTGATCTTCTCCTTTATTCAAATGTCTCATATATACTGAATTAGCAATAGACACATCAAAAATACCCCTCTCACTAAAACTTTTTGAATTTATTAAATCTAAAATAAAATATTTAAATTTATCGCTCCTAAACCACTTGGCTTCAGGGCATGAAAAACCTTTTTTATCTTTTCTATCAGTAATTTTTTTAGGAAGTATATCTTTTAGGGACTGTCTTAATAAGTGTTTAGTTTCCCCATCATTTATTTTTTGATTAGAAGGAGTTTTTAGAACTGCTTCTACTAACCTAAAATCTAAAAAAGGAACTCTAGATTCAATGGAAAAAGCCATTGAATGAAGATCATCCCATCTTAACATATGTTCCAATTTATGCTTAACATGTTGAACCATTGATTCATTTAAATCTTTAGGTTTATACAATAATTTATTTACTTCATTACTTTTATAATCTTCAAAGAACTTTTTATTAATTGATGAATATCTTCTTTTATTAATGCTATTTTGTAAAAACACAGGAAGAAGATAAAATATAAAGTATTTTAAATTTTGTATGAGATTTTTTAATCCATGTTTTTTAATATAAAAATATATTTCTCTTAAAAGTTTATAAATTTTAAAGTTTTTAATTAATTCAATATAATATATACTAAAAAAATTATGGTATCCAGAAATCAACTCATCTGCACCCTGACCATTTAAAGTTACTTTGACTTTACCATGAGCGGCTTCCATGACCTTGTACTGTATATAATTACCAACTCCGGGAAAAGGCTCGGTATGAACCTCGATTAAATCTTCGAACTCATTATAGAGAGAATCAGCTGTTGGAAATGTCGTAAACAGGTTTTTAATAATATTTTTATATTCAAAAATGTATTCACTTTCATCATTTGGATCATCATCTTTGTAAATAGCAGAAAAAGTATTTAAGTCAGTTATTTTAAAATCACTTACAAGGGATGAAACAATTGATGACGAATCAATTCCTCCACTCAATTGCACGCCTACTGGAACATCAGATCTTAATCTTAGCCTCAAAGAATCTTTAAATAGGTCTCTAAAATCATCATATGGCAAATATTTTAATAAATTTATTTTATCATTTAAATCATACCATTTTTTTATGATTAGATTTCCTTTATTACTAATCTCCATTAAACTTCCTGGATTAAGTCTTTTTATGTTTTTAAAAAAAGTATTTTCAGAATGATCAGTACGATTAAACATTAAATAGTCATATATAATATTGTAGTTTGGTTCATTTTCAATTAGTGGTAATATTGATTTAATTTCTGAAGCAAAAATCAGCTTATTTTTATCATAATAATAAAATAAGGGTTTGATTCCATAACGATCTCTCGCGATAAAAACATTACTAGTTTTCAAATCCAAAATTGCAAATGCAAACATACCATTGAATTTGTTTAAGCAATCTTTTCCCCATTCTTGAAATGCAGTTAAAACGACTTCAGTATCTGTTTTGGATGAAAAAGTATATTTTTTTTCTAATTCCCTTCTAATCTCTAAATAGTTATAAACTTCTCCATTATAAATAATCGCGTATCTACCATCATTACTAAACATTGGCTGATGACCTTTATCGGTCAAATCGATTATACTTAATCTGACAAAGCCAAAGCCAATATTTTTTTCGATAAAAACACCTTCATCATCAGGACCTCTGTGTTTCATCAGACTCATCATTTGATTGATATCTTCTAAACGAATGTCTTTATTCTCAAAATCAATTATTCCTGAAATCCCACACATATCTTATCCAATATAGTTTTTTAATGCCTCTTTCAACAGTAGTTTTTGTTTACTTCTAAAATAATCTGAAACTTCCTTTGGAAATGGTCTTTCTCTAGTTATAAATCTTGTTTTTATATATCCAAGACAATAAATAATAGAGGATATTATAACTGGTTTATCAAATATTCTATAAATAACTTTTAAAAGGAAATACCATGAATGATATGGAATTTTTCCATAATACATGCCAGAGTGATAATATTTGTTAAAAAAACCCTGAGACAAACCTTCTTCTTCTAAATGTTCAAATTCAATATCCAAAACCCTAGTTCTCCATCCTTTTGTTTGAGCTGTTATATTATCTAAAGTATCCCATCCAGTTGTCTTTTGTAGACCTCCAATTTGAATAAAACATTCTTTTCTGTAAAATTTTGTTGCCCCTCTGGTCAAGTCTTTATATATTACTTTTTCTTTTTTTCCATCGTATATTAACGACCCTGAGGCAATTCCTAGCTCTTCTTCATTTAAGAATTGATGTATCATTTTTTCAAAAAAATCATTCGGCAATTCTACATCCCCGTCTAGCTTTGAAAAAAATTTATAATCTTTGTTTACTATCTTATTTAAATAATAATTTACAATAGATGCAATTCTTGCCCCCTTTTCGGATAAATTAATCTTGTCGTTTTTTAAAGATCTAATCCATTTATAATCCTTAGAAAAATTCTGTACTATTTTTAATGTTTCATCATCAGAATTATCATCTATTATTAACCATTCGATAGGCAGAAAAGTCTGATTTACGACTGATTTTAAGGTCTTTTCAATAACATCAGCTTCATTTTTTACGCAGGTTATTATGATATATTTATTCATTTATAAATAAATTTATTTAAAAAATAAGACTTAATTTCTCCAAAATAAATTATAATGATTGTAAACGGAAATAGTAACTTATTTCCATAATTCCAGCAGATATAAAAATATTTTTTGTAATAATTTCTTGAATATTTATTGAAAAAGCTTTTTAGGTAAACCGAAAGACGTTCCTTTAACTGAGGGGTGCCGGTTCCTGTAAGATTTTGATAACTATAAATAATGGAATTCCATGAAATATAAACACCATATCCAAACTTTGAGGCCCTAAGACAAAATTCATCATCAGATCCATACTGAACTAATGAAGAATTAAAAAAACCAATTTTATTTATAATTCTTATATCAATTAACATTCCTCTTCCTGGAAGAACCACACTTGGCATTTCTCCTTTAAGTTCTTTAAAATTTGGAAATTGCAGGTATTTGTGATATTTAATTTCTTTATATCTCCACCAAACAACTTCTTTTACACCCGAGAATGTAATTAGATTTGGTTTGGAATTAGTCAAAGATGTTGAACCCATAATAATTGGAATATTAAATTTTAGAGCGGACCCCAAAATAGATTCCAAATAATTTGATTTAAGATTAATATCATCATTTAATGTTAGAATATAGTCTGGATTTAATTTTTTTGAAAATTTCAGTCCAAGATTTATGCAACCCGTATACCAAATATCACCAACAGAAAAAATCTGATTTATTTTAGGAAATTGTTCATTTATCATTTCTGCAGTTCCATCACTACATCCGTCATTAATAACAATAATCTTAAATTTAAAATTATTAATCTTTTTAATCTGCTCATCTAATTGTGATAGTAAATTTTTTAAAAAAAATTTTCTATTGAAGGTGGGGATAATTATAGAAATTAATTTCATTAAAAAATTATATTTAATTTGTTTTTTTTACAATTCCTAAAACTAAAATTCCATAATAAAATGGTCTTAATATCATAGGCATACCAAACGCAGATATTAAAAATAATATCATAAAAATTGAGCCAAAATATTTGTTGTTTACATAATGTTTATTAAAATGATTTACAGATCCATAAACAAAAAATATATAAAGTAAAAAAGAAAATATTCCATAGCTAGCCAATAATCTTCCAAGTCCATTATTCCTGTGAAGTGCGTATGATTTTTCAAGTTCATTTCCATATTCATCAAGATAAATATCTTTTCCAAAAAATGGTTTTTCCTTCCAAACATCATAATCAAGCACAAATGACTGAAATCTAGATCCAGTATTTGTAGTACTATATGTCTCTAAAATAGTTTCCTGAAGTTTTGTTTGTAAAAAGGGTAAATTTTGAAATGTATAAAAGAATAATACAGATAAAATTGGAATAATTATAAAAAAAACAGGAAGTGTAAAATTATTTCTATATGTAAAACCAAAGTACGAAAGAATTAAAACCGAAAATGATATATAACCGGTGGTTGAAAAAGTTGTGAGGATACAAAAGATTAGGATCATATTCCTTAGGGTTAAAATCTTTCTCTCTATGAAAAGATAGATGGCAAGAGCAAAATTTAAAAAAATTGCATTTGCCCCAGGTTCCCAATAATATCCAGAATTTAAAGGAAAATCAGAAAATCGTGATAGTGACCTGCTGGAAAAATCAAAGAAAATAATGTGTTCTCTAAATTCATCGTGAAAAGGAGCTTGAAGAAAATCTGAAAAATTATTTATTAATATATCTGCTAGTCCAGGAAAAAAAATTAGAGGTATATATATAGTTAAACTTATATATGCTGTAATAGTTATAAAGTTTGCAGCAGAGATAAAAAAGTTAGAACTAATAGTCTTGATAATAAAATATGCCAATGAAAACCTCAAAAGGACTCCAAAAAAGGTTAAAATTCTAAAATTTCCTGTTGTTAAATACTGACCTAAAAATATTACTGAAACAAATAATATCAAATAAATAAATTTGTTGTCAATTTTTTTTCCAGATGATAAAAATTGAAACCCATAAAATAGACCTCCAAAAATTATTGGGTGTATAGTTTCGTAAAAAAAAGGATTTGCAGTGACAGAAATTAGAAATCCAACTCCGAAAAATGAATACCAATCGACATAATATTTTGAATATTTATTTATCCTCATAAAATTTTATAAAATCCTCAGCAGAATAAAATTTATCAATACTGTTTTTTATTTTTTCGTGTTTGAAATCCCACCATTTTATCCTCATTAATTTTTTAACCACTTCTTTTGAAAATCTTAATTTTTTAACTTTTGCAGGTTGTCCGTATGCAATACCATATGGCTCTATGTCTCTCGTTACGAGTGACCCTGAGCCAATAACAGCTCCACTTCCGATTTCAACACCATCCATAATAATTACATTATTGCCTATCCACACATCATTTCCTATACTTACCACAAATTTTTTAGATTCATCTATATAATCATGTTCCTCATAAATCTGATTTTTAACAAATGAAAAGCCAGCCTGTTTCTTAGTCGAATAAAAAGATGGATGAATTGAAACATAGTTAGTTGGGTGTTTTCCTAAACAAATTTGCGTATTCTTACCTATTGCACAAAATTTACCAATTTTTGCATTGCTTATAACAGAAGAATCCGCAATGTAGGTGGCGTATCCTATTTCGGAACTACTAATTATGCAATTGTCTCCAATTCTATTAAATCCTCCAAAAAAATTATTTAAATTTACATGTACATTACTTCCAAAATCTACATCCCTAAATTTAAATCTATAAAATATTTGTTTAAGTATATTTTTTATTTTTTTTATCATTTTAATAAATCTTTTAAATTTTCAAGTGATTCAGCAAAAGTAATATTACCATTTGACTCACTATAAAGTTTGTTCTTAATTTTTATTTTGAGTTTTTCATCTTTAATAAGATATAATAGCGAGATTGCTTTTATGTTTTTAAAACGACTTGCAAAAATTAAAGAGTTTGAATAAGAAGATATAACATAACCTGTGGTATTTTTTAAGTACATTTCAAAGGGGATAAATTCAGCTAAAAAATTAATTTTGATGGAATTAAAGTAAGTTTTATGTATTGGATGAGCTTTAATGTTAATATTCTTGGAGTAAAAAAACTTTTTAAGTTTATCAATTTCAACCTCGTCAAATAGGCTATAATTATCAATTCCTTGATCAATAAATGTAATACCCACTAATTTTGGAAGATTGAGTTTGGTTTTATTCAAAAAATTTATAAATTTTTTTTCCAATTCTTTTTTATCATATTTGATCAATTTTAAACTTTTAAAAAATTTAAAATTGAGCCTATAGGTATATTGATAATTATTATAATTACAAACCTGAAAAATATTTCCATATTTATAATTTAATAAAATCGAGTAAAAAAAGGATTTCAAATAATTTATAGATAAGTTAAATTTTGATTTTTCATATAATAATTCGATGCTGTGAAATGTACATTTTATATTATTTTTCACAAGTTTGTTTAAAAGAATAAAGCAGAAAATCGAATATTGTGAGTGAGAAAAATGAAACTCATCATTTTTTTTAATCATCCTTGAAATTGACTTAGTTTCACTTAAAACTAAAGATTTTTTTTTTAAAAATTCAATAGAGGAAAATCTTCTTGATTTAACAAAGTTAATACCAAGTAATTTGCAAGCCTCAATTATGTTTTCATTGGGAGTTATAATTGATACGTTATGAATTGTAACTGCGTGATTAAATGAAATATATGATTCGCAATAAAAGTAATTCAAAATTAAAGTTTAGTTATTTTTAAAAAATAGTCTTTGTGTTTATAAAAAATGTAATATCCTATTACTATTGATATTAATATTTTAAGGATTACAGAAATCCATAATCTGCTTATATCCAAAAAATTAAAGATAAAGTATATCGATAATAGCAGTATAAACACCAATAAAATCTTAGACCACTTGTATGGGATAAAGTATGACTTTTTTGCCAAATTATATGTTAATATAAAAACCATTATAAATGAAATGAGAGTAGCCCAAGCAGCACCCAAAACACCAAAAATTGGTATTAAAGTGAAGTTCAAAATTATATTAGCTAAAGCACTGAAAATGGCGATATACATAATATTAATTGTTTTTTTACTCTGATAAATCATCAAATTTAACAAAGCAGAATTTTGAGACATTAAATAAGCAAGTGAGATTATTGGAATTATTAATATAGATTTATAATATTCTTCGGAGAAAAAAATTCTTATAACTTCATTTGAAAAAAGTGCTATAATAAAACCTCCAAACATTATTATAATTACAAAAATAAAATTAGTATCAAATAATATATTCTTGTTTTTCTTTACATCACTACTATCATTTGCTAACTTATAGAAAAAAGGATCATAAGCTTGCTTAAAAGCACTTGTGATTATAAGAACTAATCCGCCTATCTGATATCCAAGACTATAAACTCCAACTTCCTCCATGGTATAATAACGTTCAATAAAAACCCTGTCTGAAAGATTTAATATCCATGCAGCCAAAATACCAGGAACTATTGGAGTACAAAACGAAATAAGATTTTTGAAAATATTAAAATCCCATTTTAATCTAATCTCATTTCTAATTGTAAAATAAATTATTGGAAGAAATAATACTATTGAAATTAATTCGGCCTGAAAATAACCAACTGCACCAAGATTAAATTTTATAATAAATAAAAGAATTAATATAGTTTTTATTGAAAAAAGTAAAACATTTATTAATACATATATTTTGGCTTTTTCAATAACCTGTAATAATATGTTGGGAATTTCATAAAGAGCTTGAAAAAATGCAATTAATATTGCATAGAAAAAATAAGGGTAGAAATCTATTGATTTATAAATATATTCAACATAATTTCTAAAAATAAATATTAATATTAGAGAAAAAATTGACAAAGAAAACACACTTAGAAATAAGGTCCCAATAAATTTATTTTTTAATTTTTTTGATTTATAATCATAGTATAAGCGATAAATACCTCTGGGAAGGGCAAATGAGAAAACAATTACAAAAATTGCATTTAGCACAAAAAGTGAGCTTATTATCCCATAATCTGAGACAGATAAGTATTTTAAATAAATAGGTAAAAAAACGAAGTTGCCTATTTTTGGCAAAATTGAGCCTAATGTATAAAATGAAGTATTCTTAATTAACCTCCCCAAATTTAGTTAGTATTTTATGGATTTTATTAATCCCTTGATTATAATTTTTATCTATTTCTACTTCATTTAATGATGATAAGATATCCTTAGTAGGGTTTTTTTTAACATATAGTAGTCTGAGAAAACATCGAGGTGAAATATACTTTAGAATAAATTTTATATAAATAATGAAAACATCAATTGATGAGAAATTTAAATAATATTTTAAAGTCATTTTAGAATATCCTTTAAATGTATATTTGTCAAGCAAATTTTCAACTCTCCTAAAATCATCTCTTATTTTTGACGAAGTATAATAATTATGAATTTGTTTATGTCTGGTACCCCAGTGATCATCAAAACTTAACTCTCTTATAGACCATAAAGATTCAAAAAACTTTATACCACCATTATGACAAGCTACAGCTCCTAAAATAAATTCGATAAAATTGTCATTATGTAAATTTGAATCTTTAATGATTTTAAAAGAATCTTCAATTACTTTTTTGCTATATATACCCCAAAGAATTTGTCTATAATCTGAAAAAAAAATTCTATTATTTTTTTCGGCTGTATAATTTATCTCTGAGTGCTTTAATTCTTGAGATGAATAAAATTTCCCGTTAAATTCTTTTAAAAACAATATGTTTTTGCCAAGCACTGTCTGAAAGGATTTATTTTTTTTTAGAAAATTGAATCCTTTGATTAAAGAATCCAGAATTATAAAATCATCATCTGCACACAAAGCGAAAAACTCAGAATTATACTTATTTATAGTGTAAAGAATTTTTTCTGAAAATTGAAACCCGGGTAAATGTAAATAATTTATATTTTTTTCAAAAAAATTATTGTATTTCTGAGCGGAGGAGTCACAAACAACCACTTGAATTTTTGAATCTAAAAAATATTCAGAAATCCTATTAAAATAATTGTGTCTATTATGAGTTGGTATTATAAGAGTAAAATTATATAAACTCATTTGCACATTTTTTTCCGCTCAATAAGCTTTGGTCACTCCACAAATAATCCCACTCACCAAATCTACCTACATATTTTATATTTTTACTGTCTAAATAATCATGAACAATTGAAAGATTTTTCATTCTATATTTATCAAAAACAACATTGGCATATTTAACTTCCTTGTAATCCGTAACATCTATATCATTTTGAGACCAAACGTTCATTTTTTCCCCTTTTTTAAGAACGTGTTCAATTAACGATCCTCCACTTAATTTTTTGGGTTTATGTTTTGAAAAATAAGTCTCAAATTGCAAAGAACTTTTTCCAAAAGGGACATTATTTGGAGATTTAATTGACGGTGAATATGCTCTTGAAGGATATATATCTTCATCATAAATATAAAACCATAAGTGTTTTGCTATATCTGGCTGATTAAAACCTAATGAAACCAACTGGCCTGATGTATAAAGCAATTTTCTGCTTGCATCCAAAATATTCTTTGGCACATCCTTAATTCGTTCAATAATTTCAGGTAATGGTATTGATGAAACTAAGGCTTCGTAATATTCACTTGAATCATCAGAAAAATATATTTTTTTATTTTTAGTATCTATAAGCTCTACCTCTTTATTTAATTCAATATGAGTTTCAGATGCCATTTTTTTCAAAAAACTCTTATATCCACCTTTTACGGGGTATCTCATTTCATTTGCATAATAAAAGTTTTCTTCTTGTTCTTCAAATGCACCTTTCAATAAGTTTTCTATTGTAGGTAAGCTAAATCTACCACTCAACCAATCTGTTGTTAATTCTTTTGAGGAAATAGTCCAATACTTTTTTGTATATTTTTCGGAAAAATTTTCAACAAAATATTCACCATATTGTTGTACTAACCAATCGAAGTAATTCTTAGGGTTTTTGTTTGAAGGTTTTTTAATAAAATCACTAATTATACTTATTTTTTCATTTGTTGATAATTTTGAAAGATTATTTTGCACAGGATGCTTTAACCACAGACCTTTGTAATAATTACTTGAAACTGGTTTATGATTTATAAAATCACTACTGGAAGCAAATAATTTTTTTACATAGTCCGATTTAGTAAATGACAGGTGTATGAAATAATCAAATGTATATTCATTATTTATTTCAAAATTATCAAGTAAACCTCCCCATCTTGATCTTTTTTCAAAAACTTTATTTTCTTTTCCTAACTTATTTAAATGAAAACCTGCGGAAATTCCCGAAATCCCACCACCTAAAATACCAATCATTTTAACTTACTTTTAATATATAGATTAATGCCTCTTCTTAAATCAATTTTAGAATACCAGTTTAGTTTATTGAGAACGTTCAAATCAGCAACGGCATTCATTACATCTGTTTTCCTATATTGTTTACCACCCCAATTTATGTTACATTTTTTTTTGGTTATATTCTCAAAAATATTTGCAATTGTTTTCAAGTTATTTCCAACTCCCGTACCTAAATGAATATTACTCTTATCATCTATTTGATTGTGATTCTGAATTAGAAAAAGATAAAAATCAACTACGTCATCAATATGTATAAAATCTAAAAACTGATTTCCTGGTGACATATCAATTTTAGTTTTAGATTCTAGAGAATCATAAATTAAATCAATAATCTTTTTTTGACTATCATTACCTCCATAAATTGTGTATGGAGTGACGGTAATTTGTTTGAAACTGTAAGTTTTGCTGTAATAATTTAAGAAACTTCTTGATGCTGTTTTAGTAGCGGCATATAAATAGGCTGGACTAAAAATATTATCGTTATTATGAAATTCAGCAAAGGTGCCAGTGTTTATAAATAATTTTAATTTTGTTGATTTTACAGAATCCAAAAGGTTCAATAAGAAATATAAATTTGAATCTATAAGATTTTTGAAATTCTTTGACGAATCATCAGAAGTTATAAATGATGCTAAATGAATTACAATTTCTGGATTAAATTTATTTACAGCTTTACAAAAACTATTATGATTTTTTGATAGATCGATTTTTTGTGTAAGACTCCCAAACAAATTAAAGCTCTTTTTAATATCTCTTGTAACCTCACAAACTATGAATTTATGAATTAATAAGGGAACTAAATTTCTTCCAACAAATCCGGTTGATCCTGTGATTAGTATTCGCATTAAAAAGGAGATTTGAAATTTTTTAATAAAGTAAGATTCTTATCTCTTTCAGAAATTGTAGGATTATTTATTTTCCAATTATAACCAAATGAATTAAAATTTACACCAGAGTCTGATAACGGATTATATTGTGTTGATACATTATAAACTGTTATTGTGTTATCCTCTAGGGATTTGAATCCGTGAGCCAAACCTTTTGGAATGAATACTGATCTTTTATTTAATGAGTTTAATTCAATCTCAATAAAATGCTTATATGTATTAGATTTTGCTCTTAAATCCAAAACAACATCAACTATAGATCCTTTTGGGACATAAACTAGTTTTTCGTGATCATGGGGAGGCAGTTGGAAATGCATTCCCCTAATAACATCTTTATTATTAACAGAATAGTAGGATTCTTTAATTTTAAAATCATCGATAAATTCTGATAAATAAGTTTTTGTAAAGGAACCTCTATGATCACAAAAATTAAGATTTTCAATGATATATACTCCTTCAAGTTTGGTGTTAATTAATTTCAACTATATGAATTTTTTCAGGAACAAATCAATTGAGGAATGTAATTTATCAAACATTTCATCATTCATTCCATGATGAAGAGGTAATAATATACCATTTCTCATCACATAATCAGCTTCTGGATATCCCTCATTATTTGTTCTTTTATTAATATTTATAAAACCAGGTTGCCTATTAATATTTCCAGTAAAAACTACTCTTGTTTGAATATTTCTTTTTTCTAAAAATATCATTAACTCTTTTCTTGAAAAAGGGATGTTTTCTTTTAATTGTATTGGAAAAGCTAACCACGCTGTTTCAGAATTTTGAGTTTCCTCAGGGTTAATAAAAAACTGAGGATATTTATTAAAAAAGTTAATTTGTTTTTTAAAATTATTTTGTCTGACCAAAATATTATTTTTGAGATTTTTTAATTGTACTAATCCAAAAGAAGCACCCAACTCATTTCCCTCCAAATTATATCCAACTCTTGAAAAAACAAATTTGGCATCATATTCAATACCATCTAAATTTATATTAAATCTATTTTCTATAGCTTCACTCTTTTCATCAAATAAAGAAGAACTTCTACCCCATGATCTCAATAATTTTGCCTCTTGCATAACCTTATCATCATTTATCATTAATGCACCACCATTTCCAGCACAATTAATTATGTGTGATCCATAAAAACTAGTAATTGACATATCTGAGTAATATCCAGATGATTTACCTTTATATTTAGCTCCAAGGGTATCTGCTGAATCTTCAATTACGGTTAATGAATATTTGTCCGCTATTTCTCTAATTTTATCCCACTTACATATATTCCCCATTAAGTTTGGTGCTAATATCGCAACTGTTTTATCAGAAATCATTTCTTCAATTTTTGTGACATCAATATTGAATGTGTTTGGTTCGACATCTACAAAAACTGGTACAAGACCATTTTTTATAATACATCCAACTGATGTACCAAATGTCAATGCTGGAGTAATTACTTCAGACCCCTTTTTAAAGTTGAAAGCCTCAACTCCGATATATAATGCTGAAGAGCCTGAATTAACATACAAACAGTGTTTTTTATCGAATAAATTAGCAATTCTTCTCTCAAATTTTCTGGCATAATTACCCATTTGTGTTGATTCATTTAGACATTTTACAACAGCATCTATTTCATCTTGACCATATACTGTTTTAGCATACGAAACAAAAAGGTTTTTTTCGGTCACTTTATTCATTTTCTTGATTATTTAAAAAATTATTTATTTGTTTTATACATTGATTTTTCATGTTTTCTTTATTAATCCAATTTAAGTGCCAGTCGATTATATTATCTATTGTATATTCGATAGACCATTTAGGTATCCAATTCAATCTTTGCTTAGCTTTTGAATTATTTAAACTTAAAAGTTTTGCTTCATGTGGTTTAAATTTATCATCAATAGACCAGGCAGCATCTTTGCCCCATTTTTTACACATGATATTTACAATCCATTCAACAGATTTACAATCATTTAAATCAGGTCCAAAATTCCAACCTTCAGCAAACTTATTTCCTGAATTATATAATTTTTCCGCTAAAATTAAATATCCTTTAATAGGTTCAATCACATGTTGCCATGGTCTAATTGCTTTGGGACTCCTAATTTTAACTACTTTAGATTTTTGAAAACAATTTAATATATCTGGGACTAATCTATCTTCAGACCAATCACCCCCACCTATAACATTTCCAGCTCTAGCAGTTGCTAAAAAAGCATTAGAATTATTGTTAAAAAATGATCTTCTGTAAGAAGAAACAAGTAGCTCGCAACAACCTTTACTGCTACTGTAAGGATCAAATCCACCCATGGGATCTGTCTCCTTGTAGGAATAATCAATTTCTTTATTCTCATAGCATTTATCAGAAGTTATAATAACAATAGACTTTAGGTTTGAGCAATATCTTGAACACTCTAAAACATTTAAAGTTCCCATTACGTTTGTAGAATAAGTCTCAACAGGGTTTTGATATGAATATCTAACTAAGGGCTGTGCAGCCATATGTATTAAAATATCAGGGTTAAATTTCTTGATACTTTTGTATAATTTATTATAATCTCTGACATCTCCAATTTCAGATTCCATTTCTTCATTAACTCTTGCTATATTGAATAAATTTGGTTTAGAATTTGGCTCAAGCGAATAACCCTTTACATTTGCGCCCATTAAATTTAGCATAATTGAAGTCCATGAACCTTTAAACCCAGTGTGTCCAGTTAAAAAAACCTTCTTATTTTTCCAAAAATCTTTATTCATTAAATTTTATATATAATTACCATTTAATCCATGGAGCTTTTCCTTTTTTAATTAAATCACTTAAGCCCCATTTATCTCTAAGAGTGTCCATGGGTCGCCAAAAACCATTATGTTTAAATGCATATAAAACGCCATCCTTTGCCATATCTTCTAGGGGTTTTCTCTCAAAGATTGTACTGTCTCCGTCGTTTAGGTAGTTGAATACATCTGGTTCACAAACAAAAAATCCGGCATTAATCCAACTACCGTCCCCCTTAGGTTTTTCATGAAATGATTCTACTTTATTTAATTCATCAATTTCTAATGACCCAAATCTTCCTTCAGGTTGAACCGATGTCATTGTAATTGTTTTTCCATGCTTGTTATGGAAATCGATAACTTTAGAAATATTAATATCTCCTACGCCATCTCCGTAGGTCAATAAAAATCTCTCATTTCCAATATAATTTTGAATTCTTTTTATACGCCCACCTGTCAAGGTATTTAATCCAGTATCTACTAAAGTTACAATCCATGGTTCTGCCTTATTGTTATGAAATGATAAAGTATTGTCTACCATGTTTACAGTAATATCTGACATATGTCTGTAATAATTTGCAAAATATTCTTTAATAACATAACCTTTATATCCACAAAGAATCATAAATTCGTTAAATCCATAGGATGAATAAATTTTCATTATATGCCATAAAATTGGCTTACCTCCTATTTCAACCATTGGTTTAGGTTTTAAAGTTGTTTCTTCGGATAAGCGAGATCCAAGCCCACCTGCTAATATTACTACTTTCATTTGTTATATTTTATTTCGTTTACACTAAAGTTAAATTCCGTGAAATTTGGTTTGAGTTTTTTATCTATTTTTTTTGCAAATTCTAGACCTTTATTTTTTCTTAAATCAAATTCATTTCTTATTTCAGCAATTTGCATTTCTGAAGGCATTATTTGCACTTTCTTTTGATTAATTTTTAGAATTTCTGAGTCTTTTTCTAGAATATTGATTAAATCAAAAAAATCTGGCGAATAATCACTAGAAAAATAACTGTAAATTTTTTTAAAAAGTTTATAGTCTTCATTGTAATCTAGAGTAATTCTAATCCTGGGATTAATTTTAGTTTTAATAGAAACATCAGCTAAATTAAAGAAATCAGATCTATATATATATGGCCCCCAAATTTCTGTGTCAGAATTACTTTTCATTACAAGGGCTATATTTAAAGCTTTTACATCGAATAAATATGTATTGAGACCTATTGGTAAACCTTTAGTATTTATAAAATCAAAATTATGCTTTTTGTAAATTTCAACTAATTTAGACGAAGACTCAAAACAAAATAGTGGATTATCAGCGGTAATATTCACAAATGCATCCAAGTCATATATTTTTGAGGCATCGTATAATCTAGTGAGTACATCATCTTCTGAGCCGCGAAATAAATCAATGTCATTTGCAAAAGCATAATCACATAACTCATCATCCTGTTTATTTGTAGAGGTACATAAAATAATTCTGTTAATACCCTTAACCATTTTAGCTCTTTCAATTACCCTATCGATAACTGATTTTCCATTCAAATCCAAAAGGATTTTTTTTGGTAGTCTTGTACTTTTTAGTCTAGCAGTTATGAGAAAACCTATATTCAAATTATTGAAAATCTATTTTATTAAGCACTGAACCTTTTGAAATACTTCTAGAAAATATTTTTTCTTCACAATTAATTAAATCTAACTGAGAAAGGTCTGAATTTTGAGCAGTTCTCTTAAATTCTATATCTTCAACTTTAAATAATTCACCTTTTATTACATCTTTTATCAAAATTCCAGCTTTTTTCATCATTCCATAAGATGAATATTTTTTTTCCCCATCATTTAATTCTAATTTTCCGTCACCATTTGCTTCAAGTAAAACGTTGACTTTTTTTGCAATTTCATTAAAAATTTCAATACTAATAGCCGCTTGCCAATCGGTTCTTTCTGAACCCATAACGTTAGTGACATGTTTCTCGATGAATTTCATTCCTAAAGATGCGCCTAATAAAGTTGTTGTAATATTATCTTTGTGGTCCCAAGAAGTATGATCTGCATATCCGTGCTCTAAGTTTGGATACATAGACATAATTTTTTTTATTTTTAAAAGATTGATATCTGAAATTTTCGTCGGATAATTCTGAAAGCCATGCATTAGTACGATTTTATCAGATTGGATAAAATCTATTGCATATTGAATATCAGTTAATTTAGTACCACCAACTCCCAAAACAACTGAAGGATTTGTATTTTTTAATTCATCATTAAGACAGTTCAATAGTTTTATGTCATTCAAGCAAATTGAATGAATTTCAACTAATTCAGGCTTATATTTCATACCAAATTTTACGGATTTACAATCGTTAAATAATAGCATTAATTTTTTTCCATTTTCAATAGTATATTGAAGGATTTGTGACCACTGTTTTTCAGATAACATTTTTTCTTTTAGCCATAAATATGCAGGGTGATCGTGATACATATATTCATCTGCATCTAGAGAAATATGATATTTAATATAATCAGTATTAGTATTCTCACATATCTCTTTTACAAGTTTTTTTAAAAAAACAAAATCACCATCATGATGCCATGCTGTTTCTGCAATTAATTTCATAAATTAAAATTTAATGTGTGAGATTTCTTCTTGTGCTTTTTTAAAGTCCTCATGTTTTCCTATATCAAGCCAATATGAAGTTATCGGATAGTGATTAATAATACCATTATTTTTTATAACATCATTCATTAGGTCTGTTGCGTCATATTTGACATTTTTGGGAATTAATTTTAGCACTTCCCTTTTGATTAAATATATACCCGCGTTTGCATAATATGTGTTAACCGGCTTTTCAGTAAATGAAGTTATTTGATTTTTATTTATGTTAAAAATTGCATAAGGTAATTTAACTGGGTATGCAATTGAAGCAACCATCATATCACAATTTGAATCAATAAATGATAAATAAAAATCTTCATAATCAATATTTGTCAAAACATCAGAATTCATTAATAATATAAAGTCATTAGTAAATTCATTAATCAAGGCAATTGATCCGGCGGTACCTAAAAACTTTTTTTCTTTGATAAAAGTAAAATTTATATCACTTTTATAATTGTTACAAAATGAAATTATTTTTTCAGACATGTAATTGAGTGTGATGTATTGACTATTGATTCCAAATTGTGATAATCTATCAAAATTATATGAAATAATTTCTTTATCACCTATTTTTAATAGCGGTTTAGGAATTTTGTCGGTTAAGGGCTTTAATCTCGATCCTATACCACCTGCCATAATAACTGCATCAATTGGTAGTATTGATTTTGTCCTAGAAAAATTTACAATTGAGATAATTTTATCATTTTTGTCTATAATAGGTACAGCCTTTAGCCTTCTTTTTCTAAATTCTTTAATTAAACTATAGTCTTCATTTCCATGCCTAATAAATGAGAATTTTTTATTTGCAAAAGAGGTTATTGGATCGGACATTTTAAGCCCTCTTATCAAACCTCTTCTTATATCTCCATCCGAAACACTGGATATTATTCTATTTTTATCATCAATTACAAATAAGGTTTGGGTTTCAGTGACTAAATTTAATTTTTTCAATGCCACTTCTAGACTTTCATTATGATTAACTATTTGTTTGTCTAATTTATTCATAATATTAAAATTACTTGTCAATAATTTTTAGAACCTGAAATGCCTCCGCATATTTTACTCCAACACTTGCTCCTCTGAAAGTTGCTAAGGCATCAATATTTTTTTCAGATCGAGGGAATGGATGTTTACCTAACTCAGAGCTATACACTTTCATAATTGATTTCTTTTCATTTATATAGTCTGAAATATCAACAAAGTAGTTAGGAATGAAAATATTCTCATGAAGAGGAGGTGCAAATTCTGTCTCAGAGATACACTCGTACATTAATATTTTTTTTATTGAAGGATATCTAAAAGATTTTGTACATGCCATTACAGCGTCAAATGTAATTCTATGATCTGAATGGGCATCTGATCTGTTAACTAAGTAGATTGTTTCTGGTTTAATTTCAGAAAAAATATCACCAATTTTCTTAATCATTGAATTGATTGAAGAAGTTGATAATGACATAGTTGGATATCCAAGTAAATATTTCTTTTTTACTCCAAACAATCCTGCTACTTCTTCAATTTCTTTTTCCCTTTCTTTAATTTTTTTTTCAGAAAAACCTAATTCAGAATTTATTTCAGTGATGATTATCCAGAAAATATTATCACCATTATTTTTATGCTTTAAAATTGTTCCTGCAGCACCCAAAGTTTCATCATCGGGGTGGGTTGATACAATAATTATATTATTATTTGCTTTCATATTATATATTCTCCTTTATTTGGAAGAGGCTCAAATTCATGTTTTTTTAATAAAATTGAAGAATCTGACGTTTTAACTAAAATACCTCTTTTATTTATTTTTAAAATCTTTCCAGGCTCTATATTTTCATCATTATTATCTACAACTTCAGAGGACCAAATTTTAACCTCTTTATTCTTATACTCAATATGTGCTCCAACATAAGGCTTTGAAAGAGCTCTAATAAGATTATATATTGATTTACTATTCATTCTAAAATCGATTCTGCCATCATTCGCGCCTCTTTTTCTCCAATAGTTACCTTTTTTTAAATTTTGTTTTTTTGACTTTATTTTTCCATTTTGGTTAATTAAATCATATGTAAATTTTTTAATCTGGATTAATGCTTGGTTAATAATTCTTTTGTATAACTTATGTGCATCATCAATTTCATAAATTGGAATTTTTTCTTGAGAAATGATTTTTCCAGTGTCAGTTCCCTCATCAATAAAAAAGAAAGTTGATGCAGTCTCTGTCAGTCCAAGAGCAATAGCCCAAACGATAGGATGTCTACCTCTGTTAAAAGGCAATTTTGCCGGATGAAAACCCACAACCCCGTATTGTGGAAATTCAATAATTTTCTTTTTAAGTATATGAGACCAGCCAAAACAATAAATTATTTCAGGTTTATTAAGTTCAATGAAATTATACATTTCATCTTCGTTTTTTGTTTTGTAGTAAAAGACAGGAATATTATTGTTTTTCGCGAGAGTACTTAGGTCTTTAAAATCAGAATTAAAATTTGATTTTGATTTGGTTACTAAACCTACTATATCAAATTGATTATTAATCAACATTTTTAATGCATAATAGGAAAAATCAACACATCCAATAAATAAAATTTTCATGTTAAGTGTTTAAATCGTAAAAAGGCTTTTTTAATATCGATTCCTTATTAGAATAGTCTATAGATTTAATAATTTTCATAATTTTTTCAGAGGAATTACCATTGCCATAAGGTGAATTCATCTTAGATAATTTTTTCATAAAATCTTTGGTCTGTGATTTAATTATTGCATTATAAATTTCTTCTTTTCTTGGCTCACAATCAATTACTGAATCTGCTTTTATTCTATTTTCTTGACGATCACCAATATTAATTGTCGGCTTTTTAAATGATGGAGCCTCTATAATCCCACTTGATGAGTTCCCAATGACTATATCACAATGTTTTATTGCTGATAAATATTTTAATTGACCTAATGAGGAGTAACAACGACAATTTTTATTTTTTTTAACATACTCTTCAATCATTTGATTAATTATTCTACCGTCAGTATCTGCATTAGATTTAGTAAAAATTACTTTGATGTTTTCAAGCATATCAATTGCCTCTAAAAGGGCTAATATCTGTTTCTTGGAACTATTTTGTTCCAAAGTCACTGGATGAAAAGTCACAAGAATATTTAATCTACCATTTAATTTAAAATTTAATTCACTTTCAAGTTTATTTTTATCTAATAAATTTAACTTGTTAATATTTTCAACTCCTAAGGCTCCAACATTATGAACGTTTTCAGGAATTTCACCTAACTGAATAACTCTGTTTCTATATTGATCAGTCGAGGTAAAGTGGAAATGTGACATTTTAGTAATGGAATGCCTTATAGATTCATCAATTAAACCAAGAGTTGCTTCACCTCCGTGACAATGAGCAATTGGGATTTTTGAAACCATAGCTGAAACCGAAGCTGCAAAAATCTCAAATCTATCTCCTAAAACCAATATAATGTCTGGTTTTAATTCATCATAGATTTCCGAAAAAGAAATATTAGCCAAACCAATACTTTTAGAAATACCAACAGGCGTATCACTTGATAACAAAATTTCAAGCTTTTTATCAATAACAAAACCGTCATTTTCTATCTGTTTATATGTTAACCCAAATTCAGGAGATAAATGCATCCCAGTAACTATCAATTGAAGTTTTAAATCAGGGTCGTTTTCAATTGACTTCATGACCCAATACAATAGTCCATATTCGGCTCGAGTTCCAGAAATAACACAAATTTTTCTCATAATCTAATTAATTCATCTTTATTAAAATTATATTTTGACACTTGCCCTACAACACTTTCCCATTTCATTGGAGAAATACCATTTCCAGGTCTTTTTGTTCCGATGTTATAATCGCTAAAAATTTCCCCCTTGCTAATCGGTCTAATAGCTACAATACTTTTTCTTATAATTTTTTTATTATTTAATTCTGATTTTGATGGTTCTTTAATTTTGGATCCAGACAAAGCTATTTCAATATTTCTAATAGATTTTACCATAGATTTTAATTCATTAGGTTCGAGTGATGCCCTATGGTCAGGACCTGCAAGATTTCTGTCTAATGTAAAATGTTTTTCAATTACTCTAGCCCCTAAAGCTACAGCTGCAATCGGAACCTCAATTCCTAATGTGTGGTCTGAATAACCTATTTTTACATCTAACTCAGATTTAATATGTAGCATCGCCTTTAAATTAACATCTGACATTACTGTTGGATATTCGGAGTTGCAATGAAGGATAGTAATGTTTTCTTTTTTAAGTCCAAATTCTAAAAGAGTAGCCAAAGCTTTATTAATCTCATTCATATTAGACATCCCTGTAGATAAAATAACCTTTGAATATAATTGAGCTACTTTTCTTAAATAGGGGTAATTAGTAATCTCTCCCGATGGAATTTTTGCTAATCTAATTCCTAGACTGCTTAGAAATTCTAAGCTATCTAAATCAAATCCGGTTGATAAGAATTTTATTCTTTTTTGATTACAATAATTCATTAATTCGTGATGTGAATCCTCGCTTAGCTCTAATTTTTTTAACATCTCTAGCTGAGTGTCTGAATTTTTTGTATTCTTATTTTGATAATCTGCTCTTTCAGCCTGCTTTGTCACAATCTTATTTGCTTTAAAAGTTTGGAATTTGACATAATCAACTCCCGCTTCAGCAGCTACATCAATTAATCTTTTAGCGGTTTCAATATCTCCGTTATGATTAACTCCTGCTTCTGCTATTACAATTGTTTTATTCATTATTTAATAAATTTACCAGCACCGATAATACTATTCTCTTTAATTGAGATATTATTTGAAATAGTTGCATTACTTCCAATAAAAGTACCATTTCCGATTACACTATCTCCGTTAACGACTGCACAAGTAGAAATATGACAAAATTCCTCAATTAAAACACCATGTTCTATATTAGACTTGCTATTAATAATACAATTTCTTCCAATTTTAGAATTGGCATTTACTAGTGCATGATTCATAACAATAGTTCCTTCATCTATCTGTGCATGTTTTGAGACATATGCAAGTGGGGAAATAACTGTAGCAAGCTTAGCATTATATTTATATAAAACCTTTGCAATTTTTTTTCTTGCCAAGCTACTCTTAATTTGACCTACCGTTATTAAAAAAAAAGTATCATCCCTCACAAGTTTTGGAATTAAATTATCATCACCTAAAATTGGGTAACCTAATATTTCACTGAAACGGGCTTTGGAATCAAGAACACCCAAGATATCAAAATCATCACAATTTTCGATAACATCAATTACAGATGCACAGTGACCTCCTGCTCCAATCAAAACAATATTTTTTTTAATCTTATTCATAATATTACACTACTAGGTATATTTACTATTCTTTCCTCCAAAAATCTGGTATTTCTTAATTCGTCTGTTTGACATTCTTTATACATTGGAAGAGTATCCATTGGCTTCCAAATAGGTCTTGTCATCACATGACAGGCATTAGTAGATTTAAGAAATAAATCTCGTTCTTTAGAATTTTCAAGTTCAACACACATCAACCAATAATTTGCTTTGGTTTCAATAGTCTCAGTTCTAAATTTTATACCCTTTTTTTTAAAAAAAACTTCATAACTTTTGGCTAACTTTCTTTTCTTTTTTAAAAAGGAATTTAGCTGCTCTAATTGAGCGCATGCAAGCGCGGCATTCAAATTTGGCATTCTAAAATTATATCCTAATTCATTGTGAATATATTCATATGGATGCGGCTCTTTAGCAGTTGTAGTCAAAAACTTTGCTTTTGATCCTATTTCTAAATTGTTTGTTACAATTGCACCGCCTCCACCAGATGTTATAATTTTATTTCCGTTAAAAGAAAATACTCCCACCTTACCAAAACTTCCTGTTGGTTTTCCCTTATAATAACTACCCAGAGATTCTGCAGCATCCTCTACTACAGGAATTTTCCAAAGATTACAAATTATTAATAACTTATCTAAATGAATAGGGAAACCAAAAGTATGCATAGGCAAACAGGCAGAAATTTTTCTCCCCGTTTTTTTATTATAGCAACCATCATCTCTTAATTCACCGTATTTTTCTAAAAATTTACTAACAGCAACAGGAGATAATCCCATTGTATCTAGGTCAACATCTAGAAATATTGGATGAGCGTTATTATAAGCAATAGCATTTGCAGTTGCTACAAAAGTCAGTGATTGTGTAATAACTTCTGAATTTTTTTCTACCCCAACCAGTCTTAATGCAACCTGAAGTCCAGCCGTTCCGTTTACTACAGCAGTGGTTTTTTTTGTTTTGGTAATTACACCCATCAATCCTTCAAACTTATCCACATAAGATCCTACACTTGACACATAAGTTGAATCAATACAATTTTGCAGATACTTTTTTTCATTACCACAAAATTTTGGAGCGTGAAGCGGGATAAATTCTTCAGAATTAAATTTATTTTTTATAAAACTAATTATTTCTTTATCCATTACATTTTAGAATCTAAATACTTACCTGTTTCTTTGTGCACAAAATCAGGAATCATAAAATTGAAAAGGTTTTTTATCTTTTCCTTATCCCAAGTTTTACTTGATTTTAATTTCATGATTTCCTTTTCAAAAAATGTAAGTTTTTCATGTTGATAATTTAATTCGTTCTTAATAATTCCTATTTTATTAAAAATGGTCATATCAAGCTTTTCGTTTTTTGTAAAGAACTCTTCAAAATCTTTTTCTCCAGAGGTGTCTGATTTCGTAAAAAGACAGGGCCAGTAATGATCAGTTTTGTTTTCATTAAAGTAAGTTCTAGCTTGCTGCTCTGTATCACATATAAATGGTTTAAGTCCTTTTAGTTTTAGATATAGTATAGCAATATCTGAGAACTTAATTAAATTAAGGTTCGCATTTAATTTTGGAAAAAAAATATCCCGATTTTCACCAAATACGCAAGACATTAAACAAAGTTCTCCTGATTCTTCCGGAATTACAAAATATCTACTTATATCATTAGGTGCAACGATCGGTTGTCTCTTTTGAATTCTCATATTAAACCCATGTAATAACGAACCATCTGAAAAAGCCACATTTGCAAAACGGGCCATCGAAATGTTAATGTCTTTACTGCTTCTGTTGACAAACATTTCCATTATTCTTTTTGAAGCTCCCATTAAATTAACAGGATTTGCAGCTTTATCGGTAGAAACACAAAAATATTTTTTAACTCCTTTTTTTATTGACTGCTTTATTGTTTTATCTGTATTGAAAATATTCACATTGATCATTCTCATCAGGGTAAACGGATCTTTTTCACTTCTAACATGTTTTAATGCTGATAGATTTAAAACATAATCATAATTACCATCAGATTCAAAAAAAGCATCGTATTCAATAGAACCAATATCTAAAGCAAATGTTTTAAAATCTCCCTCTATATAACCATATGAACTTCTTATATCTCTGACTAACTCCACCATGTTGTTTTCACTTAGATCGACAACATGAAGTTTTAACGGTTTTCTTTTGAATATTTCTTTTGTAACAGCTTGGCCAATTGAACCTGCTCCTCCGAGTACTAAAAATTTAGAGTTTGAAACTATCTCATATAATTTTTCTTTATGAATTTCAATATCATCTTCAAATAATTTTTCACTTCTTCCTATTAGTTCAAGCATTGTATTTGATTTTGTATTCAATGTAGTATTATATATGTATATTGGTATTAATGAGGCTTACTTTTAAATTTCATTACCAGCTTTTAGTAAAATAATCTGTTTTTTCATTAATGAAATATCAGCTTTCATCATGTCTTTCACTAGAAAGGGCAAATCATATTCAGGTGTCCAGCCCAATTTATTCTTGGCCTTGGAAGAGTCTCCAATCAATAAATCAACCTCTGTAGGACGGAAATAGGATGTGTCTACCGATAAAACTTCTTTACCTATTTCTATTTGAAAGTCTTTAAATCGACATTTTATAACATAGGCTTTTTCATTAACGCCTTCCCCTTTGAATTCTAATTCAATTCCAACTTCTTCAAAAGCCAATCTGACAAAATCTCGTACTGTTGTGGTCACGCCGGTAGAAATTACCCAGTCTTCAGGTTCATCTGCTTGTAATATCATCCACATCATTCTAACAAAATCTTTTGCATGACCCCAATCGCGTTTAGCATCCAAATTTCCTAAATAGAATTTATCTTGCAAACCTAATGCTATTTTTGAGACCGCACGAGTTATTTTTCTTGTCACAAAAGTTTCTCCTCTTCTTGGTGATTCATGATTAAATAAGATCCCATTACAAGCAAACATGTTATATGCTTCGCGATAGTTTTTGGTAATCCAAAACCCGTATAATTTTGCAACTCCATAAGGAGAACGGGGATAAAACTGAGAGGATTCATCATAAAACCCTCTAACATTTTTATTTTCTGGCACACCTCCAAATAATTCAGAAGTTGAAGCCTGGTAAATTCTCGTTTTCTTTTCAAATCCTAAAATTCTAACAGCTTCTAGTATTCGTAAAGTTCCCAATCCATCAATATTACCAACATACTCAGGAGTTTCAAAGGAAACTGCAACATGTGACATAGCTCCTAAATTATAAATTTCATCAGGTTCTGTCTCTTTTATAACACGTGTTAAGTTTATCGGATCAGACAAATCTCCATAGTGTAATTTAAATCGTGGGTCTGGATGGTGTGGGTCCTGATATATATGATCTATTCGTTGAGTATTAAAAGAAGAAGCTCTTCTTTTTATCCCATGAACTTCATACCCTTTTTCAAGTAATAATTCTGCTAAATAAGAACCATCTTGTCCAGTAACTCCAGTTATAAGTGCTACTTTCATAATTTATTTTCCTTAAAATTTTCACTATTATCTAAAAACCAATTATATGTTTTTTTGATCCCTTCAATTAAATCTGTTGAGTAAGTCCATCCAATAGACTTCATCTTAGAAATATCCATTAGTTTTCTTGGAGTTCCATCTGGCTTACTGGTATCCCAAATAATCTCTCCTTTATGCCCTGTTATTTTTTGAATAATTTCTGCTAATTCCTTAATCATAATATCTTTTCCGGTTCCAATATTATATAAATGTTCAGATAATTTGTTTTCTAAAGTAAAAAGTACAGCGTCAGCAAGATCATCAACGAATAAAAAATCTCTCATTGGAGAACCCGTTCCCCACAGCATCACTGTACTATGATTGTTTTCTTTTGCTTCATGAAATTTGCGAATCATTGCTGGCAGCACATGAGAAGATGTTAAATCAAAATTATCATAACTTCCATATAAATTAGTTGGCATTAAACTTATATAATCTTTATTGAATTGTTGTCGAATTGCTTGGCATGCCTTTATTCCTGCAATTTTAGCAATTGCATACCATTCATTTGTTGGTTCTAAGGAATCTGTTAATAAATAGTGCTCTTTTAAGGGTTGTGGTGCAAATTTTGGATAAATACATGAACTTCCTAAAAATAAAAATTTTTCTACACCGACATTTAATGACCCATCAATTAAATTATTTTGAATTTGCATATTTTCCATTAAAAATTGATAGGGATATTCGCTATTTGCTAGAATTCCACCAACTCTTGCAGCTGCATTTATTACTATTTCAGGCTTTTCTTCTTTAAAAAAATCGAAAACTTTTTGCTGATTTCTCAAATCTAATTCTTTTCTAGATTTTACAATTATATAATCACAACCTATAGATTCCAAGGCTCTACATATAGAAGATCCAACCATACCATTATGACCAGCAACAAATATTTTCTTTTTCTTAATCATATTTTCATTAAAAGAATTAATATTTAAATATTTGAACTTTTGCTTTTGAAGGGATGATTAGATAAGGGGTGTTTGGCCAATGGATGGTAATCACCTTTTAATCCTATTGACTCACTGTTTCGAATATTATGAACAATCTCAATTGCTTTTCTGCAATCCTCTAAACTAAAACCATTTCCATTCAATATTTGCTCATAAACACGAGTATGAAGGTCTGTAAATCCCCCGCTAAATTCAAGTTCATCACCCTCAATTTTTATTGATCTGAAGGTTCTTTGACCTTTTTGCTTTATTTCATTTGGAATTAGATCATAATTTATAGAAAGAAACCATCTAACTCTGGCTTTTTCAAATTCCAAATACCCAGAAGCCCTGTCATGTGTTTGTATATTAACAATATTTTCTCTTATATCACCAAAAATCCAAGATAGCATATCAAAAAAATGAACACCTATATTTGTAGCAATTCCACCAGACTTATTTTCATCACCTTTCCATGATGCATAATACCAGGTTCCCCTAGATGTCATGTACGTGAGATCAATGTCAAATATTTTGTTTTTATCCGATTCTAAAACCTTTTTCTTCAATTCAATTATACTTTTATGATACCTGAGTTGCAGTATATTCCAAATTTTTTTACCAGTTTCTTTTTCAATTTTTCTAAGAGCGTCAATATTCCAGGGATTTAAGACCAAGGGTTTTTCACAGATTGCATCACATCCTCTTCTTAGGGCCATTCTAATATGAGAGTCGTGTAAATAATTAGGAGTACAGATAGAAATATAATCTGGTTTGGTTCCATCCTTGTAATAAATTTTTTCTAGATGCCTGTCAAATCTTTCAAACTCTACAAAAAAATCAGCGTTTGGGAAATAACTGTCAATAATACCTGCCCCGTCAAACGGATCAACAGCTGCTAAAAGATTATTTTTTGTATCCTTTATTGCTTTTAAGTGTCTTGGTGCTATATAACCAGAAATTCCAAGTAATGCAAAATTTTTCACGAACTACTAATTTTTTTTACAGTGTTATTTTTTAAGGAGTATTTTTCTTTGGATTCTTCGCAAGTAGCCAACCCATACTTATCGAAGTTTAATCTAATACCAAATTCACTAACCCATCCAACATGACGAGCAGGATTCCCTAAAACAAGGCTATAATCTGCCACATCTTTTGTAACAACCGATCCAGCACCTATGAATGCATAAGCCCCTATCTCATTACCACAAACTATTGTTGCGTTAGCTCCGACTGATGCTCCCTTTCTAACAAAAGTACTTAAGAACTTATCGCTTCTAATAATGTGACTTCTAGGATTAATTACATTAGTAAAAACCATTGAAGGACCAAGAAAAACATCGTCCTCACAAATTACGCCAGTGTAAACTGAAACATTATTTTGGATCTTGACATTTGAGCCTATAATCACTTTTGGGCTTATTACGACGTTTTGGCCGATATTACAATTAAGTCCTATTTTGGAGTCTTTCATAATATGTGAAAAATGCCATATCTTCGTCCCCTCACCTATAATACAACCATCATCAATAACAGATGATTCATGTGCAAAATATTTTTGTTTCATTGAGTAGACTTACAAGTAATATTATAAGATAATAAATTATAAGCGATAAGCAATATCTTTGGGTATTATTCCTTTAATATCGTATAAAATCTTTCCTTGATTTTTAAGAGAGTTAAAATCAATTTTTTTAAATTGGTTATGAGCTACTGCATGAATTAATCCATCAAATTCAAAATCAATAGAATCAATAAAGTTGATGTTATTCATATTTGATCTGGTTTCAGTTGTAATCCATGGGTCATAAACATATGTTTTGATTCCAAAATCATTTAAAGATTTCACTAAATCTAAAACTTTTGTATTTCTAGTGTCTGGACAATTTTCCTTGAAAGTAATACCTAAAATAAGAACTTTAGAATCAAAAAGCTTTAGTCCATTATCAATCATAATTTTAGCAAATTGTTTTGCAATGTAAGGCCCCATTGAATCATTTAATTTTCTTCCGGACAATATAATTTCAGGATGATATCCAACTTCTTGAGCTTTTTGAGCAATATAGTATGGATCCACACCAATGCAATGACCACCCACCAAACCAGGTGTAAATTTTAAAAAATTCCATTTAGTGGCAGCAGCATCTAAGACTTCATGAGTATCTATTTCAAGGAGATTAAAAATTTTAGAGAGTTCATTAACAAAAGCTATATTAATATCCCTCTGAGAATTTTCTATGACTTTTGCTGCCTCTGCAACTTTAATACTTGGTGCAAGATAGGTGCCTGCAGTAATAATTTGCTTATAAAGATTATCTATCTCTTTAGCTGTTTTTTTATTTGATCCAGAGGTTATTTTTAAAATTTTTTCAATAGTTCTAGTTTTGTCTCCTGGGTTAATTCTTTCTGGAGAATAACCAGCAAAAAAATCTATATTAAACTTTAAGCCACTATTTTTTTCAAGGATTGGAATACACACATCCTCTGTTACACCGGGATAAACGGTACTTTCATATATTACTATATCATCTTTTTTTAAATATTTACTAACATTTTTTGATGCACTAATCAAAGGTTCTAAAATAGGCCTTTTTTGTATGTCAGTTGGTGTAGGTACTGTTACAATAAAAATATTACAGTCTGATAGGTAATCAGAATTAGATGACGGATAAAATCCATTTTTATGCTTATTATTTTTGTAATCACTAATAACCTCAGATAAATTATTATTTTCAACCTCCAGTGTATCATCTACACCTCTTTTTAGTTGATTTACCCTCGAATCATCAATATCAAATCCAATTACCTTAAATTTTTTTGCAAATGCGACGGCAAGGGGTAATCCTACATATCCAAGTCCAATAATACCTAGTTTATAATCTCTCATCATATGTTTTATTAGATGTTTATACTAATATAGATTTGATTTATATAAAATTTGAAAAAATTAACAGTCATTACTATGACTTGTAATATGAAATTACATACTCTTTAATAGAAGTTCTAAAATTTAATTTTGGACTCCATTTAAAATGTTTTTTTATCTTATTAGAGCTTATTGAATATCTGAAGTCATGCCCATATCTATCATCAACATATAAATAGTTTTTATTGATTGATTTTACTTTACTGATCTCATTGTAGATTAAATTAATCAAATCAACATTCTTTAATTCATTTCCACCGCCAATATTATAAACCGCACCACTATCTGAATTTTGAAATATAATTTCAATGGCTTCACAATTGTCTTTTACATGAATCCAATCTCTTACATTTTGACCATTTCCATATATTGGTATTTCTAAATTTTTCAAAAAACAATCAATTACTTTAGGAATTAACTTTTCTGTATTTTGATTTGGCCCATAATTATTAGAGGAAATTGAAATTGTAGTATTTAATCCAAAAGTTTTATTGAAACTCCTAACTAACATATCAGCCGCTGCTTTACTTGCAGAATATGGAGAGTTTGGTTTATAAGGGCTTTTTTCGTTAAAACTTCCCTCTGCTATGCTTCCATATACTTCATCCGTAGAAATCTGGTGAAATCTGGATTTGATAAAACTATTTTTAGGTTTATGTGGTTCATTCATCCAATATTTATATGAAATATTCAATAAATTAAAAACTCCGTTAATGTTTGTTTTTATAAAAAGTTCAGGGTTTTTAATTGAATTATCCACGTGGCTTTCAGCTGCAAAATTTATGACTCCATCAATTTTATATTCAGAAAAGATTTTATCAACTAGAATAGAATCGCATATATTCCCTTTTATAAATTTATAATTAATATTGTTTTTGAAATTTTTAGTATTATATAGTTTACCTGCATAAGTAAGTGAATCAAGATTATAAATTTTTATTGATTTATATTTTTTTAATAAATACTCAATAAAGTTAGAGCCTATAAATCCAGCCCCACCAGTAACTAATAAATTTTTACTTCTAAATTTCACTTAGATTAATTTTTTGTCTTATCAAATAATCTTCTAGGGCTTCTTCCCAATTTCTGATTTCTAAATTAAATTTTTCAATAATTTTTGTGCTTTCAAGTACAGAATACAAAGGTCTAACTGTTTTGCTATTATCAGTTTTAATGGAACCTATTACTGAATTTCCTTCTAAAAATTTATTTATTTTATCAGCAATATCAAACCTTGTACATACACCTGTATTAGCGAAGTGATATATTTCAGCCTCATCACACTTAACAAACGGAATAATTTTTAAAATTACTCTTGCTAAGTCTCCGGCGTATGTCGGTGTACTATATTGATCATTTACAACTTCAATATTTTTTCCGTTTACTATTTTATCTATAATATTATTGATAAAACTTTTTCCATTTTCATAATAAAGAACTGATGTTCTAATAATAATTGAATCCTTTATCCCGGTATTTAAAATTTTATTTTCGGCAGCAAGCTTTGTTAATCCATAGTGATTCACTGGTTTAACATGATCTGTTTCTATGTAAGCAGAGCTTTTTTTTCCGTCAAAAATATAATCTGTGGAAATATGAATTAATTGAATAGATAATTTAGAACACAACTTAACCATTGAGCCAACAGCTTTATCGTTTATCTTCTTAGCAAGGTCAACATCAATTTCAGCTCTTTCTACATCAGTATATGCAGCGCAATTAATAATTATATTTATATCATTATGAACAAGAAATTTTTCAAGTTTTAGAGAATTTGTTATATCTAAATTTGACTTAGTCATAAAAAAATAGTTATATCTAAATTCATCAGAAATATCTTTTATTGACCTACCTAATTGACCATTTGAGCCAGTGATTAATATGTTTTTATATTTTACCATTTAAATGGTTCGTATTTTTTATCTTTTTTTGAAATTATTAATCTATTATGATCAACACCCCAATCAATTTTTAGAAATTTGTCATCATAAGAAATTCCCATCTCATTTTTTGGACTATAATAATTATCAACTGTATAATTTATTAATACCGTTTCACTAATAGTCAAATAGCCATGTGCAAACCCTTTTGGGATAAAAAGAGATTCGTGATTTTCCTGTGAAAGGATGTAAGAAAAGTACCTACCATAAGTTTCTGAATCTTTTCTAATATCAACAGCAATATCAAGGATTTTTCCTTGTTCAACACTAATTAGTTTAGATTGACCATTTGGATCTTTTTGAAAATGCAATCCTCTAAGTACATTTTTTTTTGATTTTACACTGTTTTGCTGACAAAAATTTATTTTTTTGTCAATTAATTTTTCCAGTTTTTCTTTTTTAAAAGTTTCTTTAAAATAACCTCTATCGTCAGTGTATAGATTATGTTTTATAATAAATAAATCTCTGAACTTTGTTTTAATAAATCTCATTTGATAAGATTTAATAAATATTTTCCATAATCACTATTGATCATAGATTGAGCAATTTCTTTTAATTTAGCTTTATTGATATATCCCATCTTAAAAGCTATTTCTTCGATACATGCAGCTTTTATTTTCGTTTTCTTTTCATATTCCTCAAAATACTTGGACGCTTTTATTAAAGAGCTATAAGTTCCTGTATCAATCCAGGATATATGGGAGTTTAAGATATTTAACTTTAATTTTTTTTGCATTAAATAATGATTATTTATATCAGTGATTTCTTTTTCACCGCGTTTACTAAAATTTAAAGTTTTTGCAATTTTGACCACATCATTAGTATAGAAATATAATCCAGAAACAATTATACTACTTTTTGGCTTTTTTGGCTTTTCACTTATTTTAATAACCTTATTATTTTTGTCAAATTCTACCACACCAAAGTTTTGTGGGTTATCAACAGAAACTCCAAAAATTGATGAAAACCCTAAAGACAAGTTTTTTTTAGCCGTATTAATATTTGAAATAAAATCATTTCCGTGAAAAATATTATCACCTAAAATTAATGAAACAGCATCATTTTCAATAAAATCTTCACCTATTACAAAAGACTCAGCAATTCCATTTGGCTTTTCTTGTTGTTTGTATGAAATATTAATACCTAAATTAGATCCATTTCCTAAAAGTTTTTTAAAATTAGGTAAATCCTGCACTGTTGAAATAATCAGAATTTCTTTAATATCTGCTTGCATGAAAATAGAAAGAGGATAATAAATCATGGGTTTATCATAAACAGGTAGTAGTTGCTTTGAAGATCCAAGTGTAAGGGGATACAGTCTAGAACCATTTCCTCCGGCAAGTATTATACCCTTAATTCTTTTCATCTAATTTTTCAAAATAGTTAATTGTCTTTAAAAGTCCAGTTTCTAAACTAAAAACAGGAGCCCAATCTAGCTTTTCTATTGCTAAATTTATGTCGGGGTTTCTTCTTTTTGGATCGTCATTTGGCAAATCCTTGTAGCTAATCTTCGATTTAGATTTTGTTAAACCTAATATTTTTGAAGCTAATTTATTCATTGAAATCTCATTAGGATTTCCGATATTTATTGGCCCTAAAAAGTCGTCTGCAGTATCCATCATTTTTATCATTGCAACGATTAAGTCATCGATATATTGAAAGCTTCTAGTTTGTGTTCCATCTCCATTAATTGTCAATTCTTTCTCATTTAAAGCCTGTAAAATTAAATTTGAAATAACCCTACCGTCATTAGAAGCCATGTTGGGACCAAATGTATTGAATATCCTTATAATTTTAATTTTCAGCTTATGCTCCTTATTATAATCCATAAATAATGTCTCCGAGCACCTTTTGCCTTCATCATAGCATGATCTTGGGCCAATTGGATTAACATTTCCGTTATACATTTCGTTCTGGGGGTGGATATTTGGATCTCCATAAACTTCACTTGTACTTGCCTGTAGAATTTTTGCATTATTTTTTTTTGCGAGTCCCAACATATTAATAACGCCAATTGTACATGTTTTTACAGTTTTAATCGGGTTGTATTGGTAGTGTATTGGAGACGCAGGACAAGCTAAATTATATATTTCATCTATATTTTCTCTATAATATGGCTCTATAATATCATGATTAACAAATTCAAAATTAGGGTGATTATATATATTCCGAATATTATTTAATGAACCAGTAAATAAGTTGTCCAAACAGATAACTTTTTGACCCAAATCGATAAGATATTTACACAAGTGAGAGCCAATAAATCCTGCTCCACCAGTAACTAAAATATTTTTTTGTTTATTACCTTCCAAGTCCAATGTAATTAAAACCTATCTTCTTTATATTTTCAGAGTTCAAAATGTTACGACCATCAAAAATGTAGGCAGGTTTTTTAATTTTTTTGTAAATAATTTCCCAATCAAAAGCTTTAAACTCATCCCACTCAGTCATTATCGCAATAATATTATATTCAGAAATATTTAAAAATGGTTCCTCAACAAATTTCACTGATGATTTTTCGTAATTAGAGTTTAAATTTGATAGATCAAAATTAATCTGATGTTCCGCAACCTTAGGATCGTATACATCAATTTTTATATTATTATTTAGCAAATTATTTGCTACATAAATTGCTGCAGATTCCCTAGTGTCATTTGTGTCTTTTTTAAAAGCCCAACCTAGTAGTAATACTGTGGGATCCAGATTTTCTTTTCTAATTAAATCAATAATTTTATTTGAAAACCTATCCCTCTGGTGCTGATTAATAATAAGTATTTGTTCCCAATAATCAGCTACTTTATCAAGGCCCTCAGACCTCGCTATGTAAACCAGATTTAAAATATCTTTTTGAAAACAACTTCCTCCGAATCCGACTGATGTTTTTAAGAAACTACTTCCGATTCTTGAATCCATTCCAATTGCCTTTGAAACCTCTTCTATATCGGCTCCAGTTACTTCACAAAGTTCAGATAGAGAATTAATGGAGGAAATTCTTTGAGCTAAAAATGCATTAGCTGTTAACTTAGATAGTTCAGATGACCATAAATTTGTTGTTAAAATATTTTC
>MDTD01006327.1_pt1 | contig 49264 bp, 46 predicted proteins | sample 811221 | NCBI WGS metagenome assembly MDTD01 (sample SAMN05326646, study PRJNA326480) | marine metagenome | isolation source: seawater | place: Pacific Ocean: South West | collected 2011 | reverse complement strand
TCATCGCGGCCAGCACGAGGTGCGAGCCGTCCGTGCCGAGGCTGTTGCCCCGCTCGGCGAGTGTGGCGCCGGCCAGGCGCAGCTCTCGTCGAGCGTTCTCGAGCGCCTGGCGGTCGGGGTCATTCCGCCACGCGTCGGGGTCGAGCCGTTCGGCGCTGCGTGTGAAGCGCTGTATCAGCTCGGCCGCGAGGAGGCTCGAGCCCGGCGCGGGGGCGGCTGGGCCGTCAAGATTGAGGACCTGCGCATGTGCCGGCGTGATCAGCAGCGTGCCAGCGAGCCATGCGCAGCGCACGCTCATAGACGGCTTCCAGATGCTCGACCATCGTCTCGGCCGCGAACTCTGTGGCACACCAGTCTCGTCCATGCGATGCAAGCCTTATGCGGAGTTCCGGATCGTCGTGCAACTGCACGATCGCGCTCTGCAGGCCCGCCAGATCGCCTTGCTGGACGAGCAGGCCCGTTTCGCCGTCCCGGCACGCCTCGCGCGTGCCGTCCACATCGTACGCGACCGGGCACACGCCGCAAAGAAGCGCCTGCGGCACGGTCCGGGGCAGCCCCTCGCGGTAGCTCGGGTGCGCCAGGACGTCCATCGCCCGGATCAGCCCGGGCACCCTCGCCGGCGGCACGAGCCCGGTCAGCACGATCTGGCCGCGCACACCCAGAGCCTCCGCCTTGGCGATCAGCCGATCCTTCCACCACCCGTCGCCCACCCAGAGCAGCTTCCAACCCGGGTTCTTCCGCAGATCCTCGGCCAGCGCATCGAGCAGATCATCGTGCCCCTTGTGCTGCGCAAGCCGCGCGACCGTGCCGATGACGAAGTCGTCCTCGCCGAGCCCGAGATGCTCGCGTATGACGGGGCGCGACTGGTCGTGCTCGGGTTTGAGATACGGATCGGTCTCCATGCCGCTGCGCACGGTGATGTACTGCTCGGTTCTGCCGATGCCGCGAGCCAGGAACTGCTCGGTCATCGCGTCGGCGACGCTGACAATTGTGTGGCAGCGCTTAGCAGCGAATTTCTCGGCGACCTCGTAGATTTTGTTCTTCACGCGTATCTTCGCGTGTGAAAGGCCGCCGCCCTCGACGGGCATGAATGGCGGGCCGTGGATGGTGTGGATGACCGCGGGTCGTGATTTTCTCGCTCCCCCGTCGCCGACGGGGGAGCTGACTGAGGGGGTCTTTGGAGAAGACGGAGCCCCCCTCACCCCAGCCCTCTCCCCCCGTGGGGAGAGGGAGCAAGACCAGGCCGCCCAACGCCCCAGGATGCCCGCCTTGGACGAGTGCGTGTGCACGACGTCGGGCTGCACCTCGCGGATGAGGCGTTTGAGATCGTGGTGGAAGCAGAAGTGATCCTTGAGCGGGCTGATCTGGCGGACCATGTTTGGAAGTTCGTGCGTGGTGATGCCGCGCCCGTCGTCGGTGCGGAAGCTCTGCACGCGTTCGAGCATCGAGCCCTCGGGGCCGTAGATGGGCCCGTAGGCCAGGTGGACGTCGTGCCCGAGTCGCGCCTGCCCCTCGCAGGAGAGGACCGTGTTCTCCTGGCTCCCGCCGAGGATCAGGCGGGTCGAGATGTGCAGGATCTTTAGAGGCACGAAGGCATCATTGGGGGCGAACAAGCCGGAAGTGGCGCAGCGTCTCGTCGTAATACCGATCGATCGTGCCGAGGTCCTCAAACCCGAGCCCGGCCAGCACACGCTGCGAGGCGATGTTCCGCAGATCCGTGACGCCCAGCAGTTCCGCGATATCGGTGTCACGCCAGGCCGCTTCGATCACAGCCTTTCCCGCTTCCTTCGCGTAGCCCCTGCCCCACGCCGACTGGCGGTAGCGGTAGGCCAGCTCGAGCTCGGGGCCTTCCCAGTTGTAGGGGAATATGCCGCAATCTCCGATGACCTCGCCCGAGTCCCGCACGATGACAGTAAAGAGCGTCGTGCCGGTTCTATCAAAGTACGCGATGCGTTTGCGGATCGAGGTTTGCACTGTAGGCAGATTCCGCGGCGCGCCGTTGCCGATGTACTGCATCGCGACCGGATCGCTGAACATCGGCATCAGAAGCTCGGCATCGCCCTCGAGAGGCTCGCGGATGATCAGGCGCTGGGTGGTGAGCTGGTACATTTTGGCGATCAAAAGGAGCCGCGGGCGTGAGCACGCGGATGGGTTTCATGGCTCACGACGTACTCGATTGCTCCATGTAGTGCAGGCTCATCAAAGAGATACCGAGTGCTCCCGTGCCGAGTCCAGATGGGGCGATTGTCGAAATCATGATTCGATTGGCGCAGGGCTCTGGTGCTCCATGCTTTCAGATCATGCATCACTCGTTCTGGCGTTGCGTCCGCCGACACGACGCTGTGGACATGGTTCGAGCGTACAGCGAGTGCATGGATCGTCCAGCCCCGATGCGAACACGTCGCTTTGATAGCCCCGGCTACCAGCAGGCGATCCGCAGCAGTCAGCTCTAGCGAATCCTGCTTGAGCCTAGCCGCCGATTTTGCATACATGGTTGCGTCGGGTGGGATCATCGCTGTGCCGTAGGCGTTGTGCTCGCGATCGACAGATCCGCGGCCATCGCCATGAAGCCATGTCCCCCGGCAGGTCCAAGTGATGAAGTAGGCAAGCGGCACAGCCATCGATGAAAGTGTATCAAAACGGGCCCGCGTGCTTACGCCCGCGGCTCCTTCATGAGTCAGAATAACGCACCCACTCAAGCCTCAACCCCTGCGGCGGCAGCGTCGGTCCGGCCTGCCTGCGGTCGCCGCTGGCGATGATCGCTTCGATCTCGCCCGGTTCGATCTTGCCGCGGCCGACTTCCATGAGTGTGCCGGCGATGATGCGCACCATGTTGTACAAAAACCCGCTGCCCGAAACGCGGATGACGAAACGTGCATGATTTCCCGCTCCCCCGTCGCCGACGGGGGAGCTGTCAGCGCAGCTGACTGAGGGGGTCTGCAAAGAAGGCGGAGCCCCCCTCACCCCGGCCCTCTCCCCCTGTGGGGAGAGGGAGGCAGACTCAACACTGCACCCAAAGATCGTCCGCACCGTCGTCGTGCGTCCGTGGTCGATCTGCGCAAAGGCCGCGAAGTCCTTCTCGCCCACCATCGCCGCCGCGGCCTGCTGCATCTTCGCGAGATCAAGCTCGTACCACGTGTGGAACACGTACTTGCGATCCCACAGGGGCCGCACCGGCCCGCACTCGATCGTGTAGGTGTATTCCTTCTCGACCGCGCCGCCGATCGGGTTGAAGTCGTGCGCCACAACTTCCGCGCCCATGATCAGCACGTCCCGCGGCAGCTTGCTGTTGAGCGCCCTGACCAGCGCGCTCGTCCCGCGCTCCTCGGGCCAGCCGATGCCCTTGCCCTCGATGGGCTCACTCGTAAAGGCCGCGACCTGACCGAGCGCGTGCACGCCCGAGTCGGTTCGGCTCGCGCCCATGACCACGACCTTCTCGCGCAGCACCTCGCGCACTGTCTCCTCCACCACGCCCTGCACGGTGCGGAGCGTCGTGCGCTTGGATGGGTTCTCGGGATCGGGCGGCTCCTGCTTCTGCCAGCCGCAGAAGTCCGTGCCGTCGTAGGCGATGGTGAGCTTGTACCTGGGCACGCTAGCGGTCGCCCTTGTCCGCCGGCTCGGTCCGGATCACACGCACGTTCAGCGACTCGCCGTCCGCGTTGCTTTCCTTGAACCGTTTCTTTTCCGAGTCCGCCCAGCGGTCGGACCAGCGGAACCAGTAATACGTAAAGGGCACGCCGAGGACAATCACGGCTGCCATTGAAATAAGCGTGGGCCAGAGCAAAGCGAAACCTCCCGCTCAGCCGCGAGCGGCAAGGCTCACAGCTCCACCATCTCCACATCCGGCTCCTGCTTCACCGAAACCACCGGGGTGTGAACCTCGCTCAGGAACACATCGAGCGAACTGTTGGTCTGGGCCATCTCCTGACGGGTCATCGCGGCGTTGTAGATCCTCGCCGACTGCGTGCGGCGTTCGACAGCCGTGGGCACCTGCCCCGGGGCCTCGTCCACACGCACGACCTCGCGGCGGACCGGGCCGAGACCCTCGCCCTCGAGCATCGCGATCAGGTCCAGCGCGATCTGCCCCTCCGCCTTGGCGTTCTCGGCGACCGGGATCGCCTGCTCGAAGGCCTGCATGACGTTGTTCACGTTCTCGAACGTGCCCGCCTTCTCAGCCCAGCTCGCGCCGGGGATCACAACGTCGGCTTTCTCCATCGCCTTGCGCGGGTGCGTGTCGATCAGCACCGTAAAGACGTCGCCGAGCGAGCCGGCAAACTCGTCCGTGGCCCACTCGCCCGGGTAGTTGCCGGTGAGAATGCAGCTCGCGTACGAGCCGCCCGCCAGCGCCTTGGCAGCGGCATCGAAGTCGTGGACCGTGCCGCCGAAGGATTCGAGCACACGCCGCACGCCCCTAGCGTTGGGTGCCTTCTCGGCGTACATCACAAACGCGTTCGCGTCGCCGGGCTTGGCGCCCTTGGGGAAGGCCTTGTCCTCGCCCCGGTAGGGCACCATGCCCACCGCGAACTCGGCGTTCGGATCGGCCGCCCGGGCCAGCTTCGCCAGCAGGTACGCGTCCTCGCAGCTCAGCATCGGGCTGACAACCAGCAGCAGCTTGCCGCCCTTGTCCTTGGCCTCGGCGAGCCCATCCAGGGACGCGTCGTACGCCTGCGCGAAGGTGCACTCGTCGAGTGCGCCGAAGCGTCGGCGGTAGGGGGTCTTGAGCCGTCCGTCCTGGATGTGCTTCCAGCCGTAGCGCACCTCGTCGGTGATCCACCACTTGTTGATCGCCATGTTGGTGCGCGGCTTGACGCGGTAGATCTTGCCCTCGTTGTGCTCGAAGGTGATGTTGTCGCCCGAAGCCGTGATCCCGTCGATTGAAGGCGTGCCCTTGAGGAACCACACGCGCTGGGCGAAGAGGAAGTCCTTGTCGAGCAGCGCGCCCACCGGGCACAGGTCGATCACGTTCGCCGACAGCTCGTTGTCGAGCGGCACACCGGGGAAGACGTCGATCTCGCTCTTGTTGCCCCGCCCGTTGATCGAGAGCTCAGCTGTCCCCGCGACCTCGCGCGTGAACCGCACGCAGCGGGTGCACATGATGCACCGGTCGGAGTAGATGTAGACGTTGGGGCCAAGGTCCTTCTTGGGCTGCTTGACCTTGGTCTCCTGGAATCGGGAGACGCCCCGCCCGTACTCGAAGCTGAAGTCCTGCAGCTCGCACTCGCCCGCCTGGTCGCAGACCGGGCAGTCCAGCGGGTGGTTGATGAGCAGGTATTCCATGACCGCCTTCTGGTTGGCGACCGCCCTGGGGTTGTCCGTGTAGACAACCATCCCGTCGGCCGCCTCGGTCGAGCAGGTCGGCTGGAGCTTGCCGCCCATCTGCGGCTCAAGCTTGCCCTCGTTCCGAGGATTGGGCGCCCAGATCTCGCCCAGACAGATCCGGCACTGGGCCGGGACCGACAGGGCGTCGTGGTAGCAGTAATAGGGGATTTTGACTTCGTTGGCGTTGGCGACCTCAAGGATCTTCTGTCCCTGTTCGAACTCACACTCGACGCCGTTAATGGTGATCTTGGGCATGGCTTGGCATGGTAGCTTTCAAGAGCCCCCCGCGTGAGCGGGGGGGGCTCAAGGCATCACGGCCCCGTCTCGGACATCTCGCCCCGCCCCCCACTGGCGAACCACTCCAGAATCTCCGCGGGCGGACGGACGACGAGCAGACCCTCGATCCTCTCGCCTGTCTGCACGAGCGTGCCCCCCGGGCTGGCAACAAAGAGCCCTATCAACCGCCAGGCCTGATCAGCCTCCGACCATCGTCCCACAAAGCTCCCCGACCAGCCATGAGCCTCGAATCCCTCCGGCTTGGCCAGCATGATGACATTGCTCGGCACCTCTTCCGGATTCGTGATGTGGAACGTGTATGTATCCAGCCGCTGGCGGTATCGCCCGTCAGTCGATCCCCGAAAGAGCGAGACCTTGGTCAGTGCGCGGATCGGACCGGTCTCGACCACGACCCGCCCGCCCGGCAACTCAACAGTCTCGCCCAGACGCAGCAGCGCCCAGTCCCGCCCGAAGTCCTCCCACGAGAGCGTCCAATCACCCTCGCCCTCTGTCATCGGAACGGCCGACCCCGGCTTGAGTCCCATCGCCAGACGCTCGAATGGAATCTCGCGTCCCAGCAACCACAGATTCGGTTCATTGCGTGCATCGATCACATCTGCCTGCGTATGAGCCGCAGTCAGCAGCAGATCGCCCACAATGATGCACTGCCCCTTGCCCTTGCCTGTTGCGGGAAAGTCAGTCTGTGTTTCAAGCGTCACGACCGGCGGCTCGGCCTCGGAAGCCGGCGTCGAATGAATCACCGCCACCTTCGGATAGGCCGAGCTGCTGCAGCCAATGCCAGCAAAGACACCAAAACCAATCAGTGCCGCTCCAATGTGCTTCATAGAGCGCAGTATAGAGAATAAAAAAACAGAGGCAGCCGAAGCCGCCTCTGCTAAATCTGAGATTCGATGCCCGATCAGTTGGTCAGGGCATCGTTGATGTTGTTGTAACTGAAGTTGTCGATCGTGAAGTACGCGCCGAGGCCGCCGCCCGAGCGGGGGTCGCTGACAAAGGTGCGGTCCTCGGTCATCGACTGCTGGCCGCTGGCGCCCAGGCCCAGGATCGCGGCCCCGATCTCGCCGCCGGCCGACCAGCCGCCCTGCTTGAACTTGTCCAGCGCAGCTTGATCGGGGAAGAACACGACGAAGTCGGAGTACTGCCCGAACGAGCCGATGCCGAGATTCACGCGGGCGTGGCGGCTGTAGCCCACGACCTCGCCCGACTGGTCGTACACAAGCCCGTCGCTGCCGCCGCCGCCGGCGATCCAGTGAATCCCCGAGAACTCGCCCGGGAAGACGGCCCAGGCGTAGCTCTGGTCCTTGATGCTGGCGAACTCGGGTTCGGTGTTCGCAAGGTGCGTCATCGTCGCTTGGCACTCGGCCTTGGTGATCTCGTACGCCTCGGGCGTCAGGCCCGTCGCCGCGCACCCGCCAAGGCCAAGCCCGGCCAGAAGAGTGATGGCTGCAAACGCTTTCGTCGTTCCGGTCATGTCTGATCTCCTGTGTTGAATCGCGAGAATCTCATCCTAGGCCAGTTTGATTAGTGATCGCAAACAATGGCCACAGGGACAACTCACTCATTGGTCACGAAACCGTAGTGCTTGCATGTGAATCGAGTGTGAAGTTCAGACACAGGACTCATTCACACCGAAAGAGCCCCCGGCTCCGCATGGGAGACCGGGGGGCCGTGTGAGTGAGTTTCCGTGGGTCGGTGGTTACGAGCCGAGGCGTCGTCTGCGGGTCAGCACGAGCCCGCCCATCGCGAGCAGCGAGGCGGACGCCGGTGTGGGGACGACCTCGAACGAGATCCGGTAGATCGCGTCGTCGGCCCCGAACTGCCGGTCGAAGGTGTACCCCGCAGCCGTGGTCAGCCCGTTGAACACATCCAGATCCGCGAAGTCGAACTCAACGACGCCGTTCTCATCGATGTGGTCATCGTTCGATGAGCCCTGAAGGAACGCCGCGCCGAACGCGCCGTCGACCTCGGAGCCCGCGTCCCACACGTCGCGCCCGAATTGCGTGATCTCCGAGATGAGCAGGTTGCCCGAGCCGTCAAAGAGCTGGTACGCGGTGGGGGAGTCGTTGCCGATGAAGTAATCGTTGCTCGGCACAACCATCGAGCCGAACGTGAAGTACGGGTTCACCGACGCGTCGACCGTGAAGACCGCCGTCCCGGTTCCGCCGGGCAGGAGGGGCCCGGCCGGGTCTGGCAGGACCGAGCCGAGCGTTGCGCCGGGGTCGGCGCTAGCGAACGCCGGGAACCACTCCGAGCCCGAGCCGCCCTCGGCGATCGAGATGATCGCGTCGCTCGCAACTGCTCCGTTGTCGAAGGCGTCGTACACCCCGCTGTGGAACCCCACGCGCAGCGGCGCGAACGCGACGCTGTTCGTCGGGGCGAGATTCTCGACCGTGACCATGATCTCGACACTCTGGCCCGAAGCCGACAGCGCCGAAGCGCCGGCCAGAGCGATCAATGCCTGCAATTGAAGCTGCTTTCTCATGTGTTCCTCCATTCAGAGCACAAACTGGTGAACACCCACCGCGAGCGCGCAGACCGGCCGCGCGTCGGCACGCGCCGACGTCAAAGACAGCTCGAAGTTCTGCGTGAACCGCGTCGGCTCAGCTCTCGCAGAGCCGCGCGGAGGAGAGAGACCTACACGTCCGCGTCGGGGGTTGGCGTTTGCGTGTCGACCGCGAGGCACCGCCAGATCGCGCCCGCGACTTCATCCGTGTACATCAGCGCCGGGCCGGGCAGCACGCCGTGCTTGATCCGCTCGGGCACGCCCAGCAGCAAGCCGACAAACATCGACGCCGCCAGCTCCGTTGGCATGTCGCGCAGCTTGCCCTCCTCGCGCCCTTGACGGAACAGCTCGATCAGCAGCCCGCTCTGACGACCCGCGTACTTCAGGTATTTCTCGGGCAGGTTGTGCGGCGTCAGGAACACATACGCGAACCCGTCAGGGTCACGATCAAACCGGTCGTACGTGCTCCGCACCCACTCGCGCAGGCGGTCCTCGATGGGTGCCCGCATCGCAACCAGCGCCTCCTTGTGCGCGATCATCGGCTCGACCTGTTCGGCGAACACCGCCCCGAGCAGCTCCTCCCGGCTCGAGTAGTGCCGATACAGCGCCCCCTCGCTCAGACCGGCCTCCTTGGCGATCGCCCGGACCGAGGCGTCGGGTCGATCGCGGACCACGACGCGCAGGGCCGCCTCGTGGAGGCGGGTCCTGGCGTCACTCTGGTTGGGTCTGGCTGGTCCCAAATGCGCTCCCCTGAGCTCGGTGTGCCTGCGTCGTGGTTGTGAACAAGCGTTCACACATAGTGAACATGCGCCGCCGGCGTGATCTTCCAACCGGTCTGAGAAAAACTTTGCCCGGCGATCCCCAGCCCGGGTGGTGGGCCCAGGCCCGCCCGAACGCCCCCGGGCCCCCCGGAATACGCTCCACGAGCCGGACCCCGACCAAGACCACACAAGGACCCCCGCCCGATGGCCCAGCCCTCAACCAAGTCCATCCCCGCCCCCAAAGGCACCCGGGACCTCTACCCCGATGACCTGCTCCGCCAGCGGTACATCACCGAGGCCTGGCGACGCGTCTCGATCCGTCACGGCTTCGACGAGATCGCAGGCCCCACCTTCGAGATGCTCGACCTCTACAAGAAAAAGTCCGGCGAGGGCATCGTCAGCGAACTCTTCAGCTTCCGACGCACCGGCGGCGACGACGACTACGCCCTCCGCCCCGAGTTCACACCCACACTCGCACGCATGTACGCCGCCAAGGCCAACGCGCTGCCCAGCCCCTGCAAGTGGTTCACCGCCGGCCCCTACTTCCGCGCGGAGAAGCCCCAACGCGGGAGGCTGCGCGAGTTCCTGCAGTGGAACTGTGATGTGTTGGGGGGAGATGAATCCTGTTCAGACACGGACATCGCACATGTGTTGCTTGAAGGAGTTACTGACCTAGGGCTAACTCAGGAGAACCTTAAGCTAAATCTGAATGATCGCAGATTAATGGAGCGAATTGCTCGGATTGGCAAAATCAACTCCGCTAACTTTCAATTGTTTCTTTTTTTGCTGGATCAGTCATCTAAACACGGCCTTGATTGGCTAAACGAGCAGCTTCAGAGATCTGGGATGTCTGTTGAAGAAATTGATAGTGCATCGAAACTGCTGACGGCACTAACCAAGCATGCTGTTTGGTCCGGTGATAGTGGTGAAGTTCCATTCGCCCGGTTTGGTCTAGAGATATCAGACTACAAGTACATAATTGATTTGAGTAAGGGACTCAAATCACGTGGCTTTGGCAGATGGCCTCATTTAGATCTTAAAATCGCCCGCGGCCTCGCCTACTACACTGGCACCGTCTTCGAACTCATCGCCGACGGCGAGCGTGCCGTCGCCGGCGGCGGACGGTACGACAACCTCATCGAACTCTTTGGCGGCCCGCCAACCCCGGCCGTCGGCTTCGGGATGGGTGACGTCGTCCTGGGCCTGCTCCTTCAGGACAAGGGCCTGATGCCCGAGGGGCCTGAGCTGATGGACGCACTGAGCCAGAAGCCCGCGAGCCTGCGCCCCGAGGCGTTCGTCATCGCCAATGAAGCCGGCGAAGGGTCTGTCGAGCCGCTGCTGGCCAAGCTGCGTCGCGGCGTCGAGTCTGAGGCATGGCTATCGCGCGATGACAAGAAGCCCTGGGACGCGGACCGGTATGACGTTCCGCCCATGCACGCTCGGCGTTCGTACAAGTCGACCAAGAACATCGGCAAGCTCCTCGCCGACGCGCGCAAGCAGCACGCGAAGTTCGCCGTGATTATCGAGTCCGACGAAGCCGCCAAGATCGAGAATCTGGGCACCCGCGAGGATCTCGGCACCTTCCCGCACGATCAGGTCGGCGCCAAGATCGCAGAGCGGCTCTAAGTCTTGCTCCTTCTCCCCTCGGGGGAGAAGGTGTCTGCGCAGCAGACGGATGAGGGGTCTTCGTCAGAATGTGTTGTGTATTCATTGTGTGCGTTCATCCCCTCACCCCGGCCCTCTCCCCCAAGGGGAGAGGGAGCAGGTCGTATCGGACCCGTCTTTCACCGTCAGTTGAAACCGGTCGGGCGCGGACCTGATAAGGTGTTTGTGCCCGTTTCTCCGCGCGAAAGGACCGATCCATGCTCTCACTGCTCCTGGCCGCTTCGCTTCTGGCCCACCAGCCCGAGACCGCCGAGTCGGCGCAGGCGTCCGAGCCGAAGAACCTGCTCGTGAACCCGTCCTTCGAGGAGCCGGTCGCCCCGCAGGCCCAGCCCGTGAACCCGCACGTTCTCGGCGAGTGGTGGAGCTTCGCCGGCCCGGAGAAGCCCTACTGGCGGCACTTCGAGGTCACCGACGCCATGGCCACCGAGGGCGAGAGGTCCGTCCGCCTGACGCTCGACTCCGAGGGCTACGACGGCGCGACGCTCATCGTCGGCGCGACACAGAACGTCGTCACCGACTCCATGCCCACCGAGCTCTCGGGCGAGGTACGCGTCGACAACTGGAAGCGTGGCACGATGCGCCAGTACGTCCAGATCGTCGTAATCGTCTGGAACGTCACCGACAACAAGCCCGCCGGCGTCGCCGCCAAGAACTACCAGATCGCTTACACATTCGCCGGCATCGAGCGGCCGCCCTTTGCCATCGCCAACCGCAAGTTCCTCTTCCCCCGCGGCGAGCTGATCGACTTGCACGGCGAGGACGGCGACCCCATCGAGGGCGAGTGGAAACGCTTCGACCTCAACCCACGCCAGGACTTCATCGAGCAGTGGGGCGTCGACCCGAGCGACTTCGAGTACGTCCGCGTTCTGTACGAAGTCCGCTACGACGGCCGCCGCGCCAACATCGAGCCGCCCGCCTACGCGACCGTCCACTGGGACGACCTCTACTTCGGCGACCGCCGAGAGAGCGAAGAAGTTCAGAGCGAGGATGAGACCGAGTGATCGCGCACGAGACCATCTGATCTTCGGTGGGGGCGGCGTCCCGCCGCCCGTTCCTTCGTTCTAGTGAATCGCCCGGATCCGCCCGAGGTCCGGCACCGGGATCGTCCCGTCGCGCACGATGCTCGGGAAGTACACCATGAACGCCCGGCCGATGATCAGCTCCTCGGGCACCACGCCCGGCCCCGCCGTCAGCGGGAAGTTCTGCGACACCAGCGGGTGCGGCTGGCCCCACACACGGCTGTCGGCGCTCCGTGGGCTGTTGTCACCCAGCGCAAAGTACTGCCCCGGCCCGAGCGTGAGCGTCGACGTCGGGTGCGTGCCGTAGGGCGGCTCGCCCGCGCGCATGCTCAGACTCGTCTGGTACGGGTGGTAGTACAGATCCCGCGAGACACGCAGACGGTGCAGCTTCGCCTTGCCGCCCGCGTGACTGATCCGGATCTCGGGCTTCGTGTACTGCTCCGTCGAGGAGAGCAGATTCAGCCCGCGCGACAACGGCATGATCGACTCGTACCGCGATCCGCTGATCGAACGCTCGAGCCGCTGTCGGATCGTCCAGTCATAGTTCGCCCGGCAGATCAAACGGTCATCGACAAAGAGCCACAACGACTGGTCCGCGTGCCAGAACTCCACCAGCGAGGACTTGCCCAGCGTCAATGGAAGCACGAAGTCCGACTGCGTCATGAGCTGGGCCGGCGCGCCGACGGGCGATTCGGGTTCGAGCCACAGCTCCGCCTTGTCCGCAAACACGCGCGCGACAAACCGCGTCTCGCGCGTGCGGATCTCCATCGTCAGCACGTCCTCACTCGTCGCCGGCTCGTAGCCCGTCGTGATCGCAAGGTCCGACACCGGGTAATTCGGCGGCAGCCACGCCTTGGCGCGCCCGGGCCCGAACCGCGGATCGCGGTACATGTCCAGGTCGTTGTACGCCAGGCGGTCGCGGATGTCCCAGGCGGTCGTATCCCACTCCAGCTCGGCGGCCCCTTCGCTCGGCTTGATGAGATTCGTCCCGCTGAGCGTCCAGTCGCTCGTCGCCTTGAAGGGCCAGGTGTGGGGCCAGGGCCCCTCGCGCGGCAGATGAGCCGTGTCGAACACCGGCACCCACACCGTGCGCTGCTCGCGCTCGGGCTTGCGTGCGATCTGCCAGCGAGCATCTTCCCAGTCCGCGCTGGCGGCACTCGGTTCCTCTCGGATGAAGACGTCGCCGTCGACCAGCGCGACCTGCTCGCCCGGCAGCCCGATGATCCGCTTGATGAGATTCTCTCTCGGGTCCGACGGATTCCGGAAGACCGCGACCTCGTAGCGACGGATCGCCGGCGAGAGCGGCGTCCGCTTGAGGACCAGGATCCGGTCGCCGCTGCGCCTCCGGATGCCCGCGGCCTGCATCTCTTCGGTCGTGTACGGATCACGCACCAGCGCCCCTGGCCCGCTCTCACCGAGCTGCCCGTCGACCGCCCACGTCGAGCCCGAGTGGGGCGACACCACGCGGTAATGCTCGCCCAGAAGCGTCGGTGCCATCGAGCCCGTCGGGATCACGAACGGCTCGAGCACGTACGCACGCGCGATCAGCGCCATCGCGAAGGCGATCACGACCGAGATCAGCGTGTCCGGCACCGTCGGGCGGATCACGCCCATCGGCTGGCTCTGGATGGGCTTCTTGTTCGCTTTCATCGAGGGGCTACCGGTCAGGATCGGTTATTCGCCGCCGCCGCTGGAGCCGGAATCGCCACCAGAGCCGCCGCCCTCTGGGCTCGGAGATGAGCCCCCGCCCGAACCGCCGCCCGAACCGCCCTTGCCCCGTCGGCGCCTGCGCCGGCGTTTCTTCTCGCCCGAGGCCGCGCCCTCCGCGCCCGAGGCGTCCTGCGATTCGGACGTGTGCCGCTTGGCTTCGCCTGAGGTGCTCTGGTTCTCACCCTGCTTGCTGCCCCCGCCGCTGCGCTTGCGACGCCTCCGCCCGATCGTGGGCTTGTTGGCATCGGCAGTGTCGGTCGAGGTTTGCGTGGCGTCCGTCGCGCCGGACGTCGTCGACGCCGGGCTTTCGCCGGTGGTCGATTTCTTCTTGCGCCGGCGCTTGCGCTTGGGTTTCGTCGGCGTCTCGGTCGCGTCGCCCTTGGTTTCGTCCGTCGATTCCTTGCGGTCGCGGCGGGGCTTGGTCTGCGTGCGAGCCTGGCGCTCGGGCTTCTGGGCGGGCTTTGGCTGCTCGCCCGGCTTGGTAAGTTCCTCGACCGGCACCGCGACGTTGCGTGTGTCATCGAGCCGCACGAGCACGAGCTGCGTCAGGATCTGCGAGTCGATCACGATCCCGTCGCCGTGGGGCGTCCCGACACGCGTCTTGCGGTTGGGCAGGTTCTTCTTGAGCTCCGTGTACGTCTTGTCCTCGTACCGCAGGCAGCACATCAGCCGCCCGCACCGACCCGAGATCTTGAGCGGGTCGAGCGTCGCCTTCTGCGTCTTGGCGCTGCGCATGCTCACGGGCTTGAGCACCTTGAGGAAGTTCTTGCAGCAGCAGTACTGCCCGCACCGCTCGTAGTCGGCCGTCAGCCTCGCCTCGTCCCGCGCGCCCACCTGACGGAGCTCGACACGCGTGTCCGGGTACTCGTGCTTGAGCGCCGAAAGCAGCGGCCCGAACTCGACCCGCTCCTCAGACAGGAAGTACACCGTCAGCGTCTCGCCGCCCAGGATCTGCTCGGCATCGACGATCTTGACGTTCACGCCCGTCGCGTTCGAGAGCTCCTGCGCCCGCTTGCGGATCACCGCGTTCTGCTCGCTCAGCCGGCTCTGCAGCGCCATGTCCTCGGCCGTGGCGATCCGCAGCGCCCGCCCCTTGACGCCGTGCTTGTTGTGCCTCGAATCGAAGAACGGGTAGTCCGCGCCGCCCGAGTTCTCGATGTACTCGAGCATCTCCTTGCGCGTCACGCTCTTGGAGCACCCCGCGTTCTCGCAGGTGGAGGTGAGCATCTCACCAAGCTCGGTGCCCCTGTGCGTGCGGACAACAATCTTCGACCCGCAGCCCGGCTTGGAGTCCCCGTCGTACGGGAACTCGCCGATCATCAGCATCGCGCCGAAGCGCACGACCATCGTCGTGGGCGCGCTCAGACGCTCGTACGCCTCGCGGTCCTCTTTCTCGCGCAGGTACTGCGCCAGATCCTCTTCGAATTGCGGCAAGGGAACAATGGGCATCGGTGGTGTCGGTCTTACCTTCCGCCCAGCTTGCTGCGGGCCGCGGCGAAGACGCCGTCGAGCTCTTCACGCGCCAGCAGCACCATCGAGCGCTGCTGATCGACCTTGTACACCATAAGCTGCTCGTTGCGGTTGTCGAGCACGAAGAGCAGCTCCTCGTTCCCGCCGTCGGTCGTCATGATGCTGTAATCGCCCACACTGGCGACCATCTCCGCCAGCGCCTGCTGCTCGAAGGGGGCGCCGGCGCCCCGACCGAGCAGGAGCACGACCAGAGCCGTCAGCGCGATGGCCGTCACCCAGAGCACGTTCATGTTCAGTCCGCTCTCGCGCTTCATCGCCCGCTCCTCTGCTGGGCGTCCTTGTTCAGGTCGCGGTAGCCGATCCCGTCGAGCACCTTGCGGCTCTCGTCCCACTTCACAGCGATGAGCTCCTGGTTCGCCGCGTCGAGGATGTAGACGGCGTTGGCGCCGCCCCCACCCAGGTACTCACCCCCGACCATCGCGTAGTTGCCGCGGGCGCGGGCGCCGGGCTGGGCGTGGGCGATCGAGACGATGCCGAGCACCACAAGGAGCACGGCGTTGAGCGCAACGAGAGGCCCGGTCACCGACCGAGCCCGCCTGGTCTGCGGTGTTTCCATGTCATTGACTCCGTCGGCCATCCGGCCGCGCTTGTGGACCTATCAGTCCTGGTGCCCACGCTTGGAGGGGATCGCGTTGGCGCCGATCAGCAGCCCGCCGATCACGATCACCGTCAGGTACATGCGGTACTTCGGGGGCTTGGCCGTCGTCGTCGAACTCGGCGGACGCAGGATCGCCGGGGCCTGATTCTGGCCCGCCTGCTGAGCCGAGACCGAACCCGATGCCAGCGCCGAAACCGTCAGCGCCGCCCCGATCACCACGGGCGCCACGAGCCGACCGAACGAATTGCCACGCTGTGTGCCCTTGTTCATGCCCCGATGCTACCGGGCGGCAAGGGTCGGGGCAAAGCGCGTTCCCTCAAGCTCGTTAGCCAATGTGGGCCGGAACTCCTCGCTCGGGCTCGCCGAAAGGGGCGAGCTGATCCGCTCGTACGCCGCCGTGGGCACGTTCACCGTCCGCCAGCGCCTGCTCCGGGGCACCATCGCCCGCTTGTAGGGCTCCAGAAGCACCGAACGCACGGCGTACCAACGCCCCCGATGCTCGAAGATCTCCTGAAACAGCGCATCCGCCGGCTGGTCCTCGCACCAGTAGATGAACACGAACGCCGCCCGGAACCCCTCCCCGAAGAGCTGCTCCCATCGGCCAAGTGCCTCCACGTCGTCCTCGGTCACCCACGACTCGAGCCGCCCTGGCGAGCCCGCCTTCACCTTGCGACCCTTGACGTCCACCAGCAGATTCGTCGGCTCGCCGTAGATCACGAAATCGAACGACTTGAGCACCACCCGCCGACCCGCCTCGCTCGCCGGGTCCGCGACCGAAAGGTCCGCATCGGGCGGCAAGAGCGTCCGCCGGGCCTCGTTCACCGAGATATACGGGATCCGCCTCGCACGCAGATGCGCCTCAAGGGCCTGCTCATAATGATGCCGGCTCTGACCCATGTTCGGAGTTTACCAGATACCCAGGTCCCAGTGAGCCAGTTCCCAGATTGGCAAATCGACGCCATTTGGCCATCAGCTATCTGGGCGTGTCCTGATCGCGTGCCAGGCGATCCAGGATGATCTCGATCGCCGGGGGCTCGGCATCCCCCCGAATAGGGCATGGCACCCGGGTGATCATCGAGCGGTGCAGCGCCCGCACCGGCACCACGTCCGTCGTCCACGCGCTCCGGCTCGAGTCCGCGTCCACCACGCCGTCACCGATCAGGTCTACCGCCTCGCCCATCCACCTGCTCGTCCACACACTGAAATCCTGCACCGCCTGTCGCGCCTCCGGGTCCGTCGAGACCATGTCCGGCGCGTGCTCCAGAATCGCCCGGCTGACCGCCTCGGCCTCCGGCTTGGGCACGTCGGCCACAATCGCCGTGATCGCCACGTGCTCCGGGCGAGGCCTCCCGTGCAGCTCCGTTAGAAATTCAGAACCGGGCATCAGGTCACGCCCCGCCTGGCCCTGGCCGTCATCGGACATCTCTTCAAGGTCCGACTCGTCGAGCTTGCCGTCCTGTATAGCGCGGAAGGCGTGCTCGCGCAGCTCAGCGACGAACCTCATCGGTGCCAGCAGCGACCCGCCCATGGGCGTCCCGAGCGTGATGACCCGCCTGACCTCGGGCCACGCGCTCCGATCGAACCCCTCGCGCGTGAGCGCATCGAGTGTCACAAGACCGCCCATCGAGTGCGCCACGATCCAGACCTCTTTGACGTCCTTCTTCCCCAGTTCCGCCAGCGCCTCATCGAACTGCTTTGCCGAGTAGGCGATCGCCTGGTCGTTGGGGTACTCGAATCGGATCGTCGTCCACTGACGTTCCGCAAGCTCGGGCGCCAGTGCGTCCCAGACGGTGCCCGGCTCATCGAGTCCGTGCACGAGCAGCACGACGCGCTCGTCGTCGACCGCTGCGCGCTCGATCGGGGTCCACGCCTTGGCGGGCGCGGGCTCTTCCGGGTCGAACCATTGCATGTGCGCCGGGGCTGCGGGCTGGTGCTGCTCGTCGATCCCGCGGGCCGCGTGGAGCGGGACGAGCCAGGTCAAGGCGACCGCGCTCAGCAGGAGGCCGGCGACCCGTGATCTGAACTGCCCGGCTCGCATGATCGGCTCCGACTCTCCGGAAGACCCTACTCGAACATGGCCTCCAGCAGGCCCGCTTCCGCTTGTTTGTAGCGGGCCATCGCGGATTTCAGCTCCTCGGTCAGCGCCCGGATCTCGTCCTCGTCCGCCCCGCCGGGCCTGGCCAGGATCGCCTCGAGCGAAGCGCCCGCGTCCTGCAGGTCGCTGGCAGCCGTCGCGTAGACACGGGCCGCGTCATAGAAGAGCTCCTCGCGGAGTTCCTTCGTGTCCGGACGGGCCAGAAGCTTCCACGGGTTGCGCCGGATCTCAATCGTCGCCAGGCGGAGCTGGTCGCTGGCGAGCCGCGCGTTGGCGAGCGTCCGCAGGATGCCCGGCTTCTGCTGCGTGAGCAGGTCGGAGGCCTCGTCGGCGACGTCGGCAAGGTTCTCCGCCGCCTCGCCCGCGCGCTCGAGCGCCGCCAGCGCCGCATCCGAGTGCTCGCCCTCGAACCGGGCCATCGTGCGCTGCGCCGAGCTGAGTGTGTCGTCGATCCTGGGACGGTTCACACGCAGCAGCTCGCGCGACTCATCGACCAGGCTCCTAAAGTCGTTGATCATCGCGTCCGCGTTGGCGCGGACCTCGCCCGCCTTGAGCTCGGCCAGCTCGCTGCTGAACATCTTGAAGTCGGCCATCAGCACATCGATGTCGGACTCGAGACGCGTCGTGATCCCGTCGGTCCGCGCCACGATGTCCGTCGTGTTGGAGAGGATGTCCTTGAGCTGCTGGACCTGCTCGGCCCCGAAGCCCGCAGCCGTCAGGAACGCCGGCAAAGCCAGGTTCGCCATCACCACCGAGCCCGGCTCGAGCCGACCCGCCGAGGTCGTCCCCGCGTCCACGATGTTGAGCGACGCCCCGAGCCCGACCAGCGGACGCTCGAGCACGAACATCACATCGCGGTAGAGCGTGTGCTCCGAATCCACCCGCACACCAACATCGACACCCTGCGGCACGCCCTCTTCGAGCGCAAAGTCAATCTTCGTCACCCGCCCCACGGGCTGGCCGCCCATCAGAACCGTGGCGCCCTCCGTCAGGCCGCCCGTCCCCTGGCGCAGATTGAATCGCACCGTGTACGACTCCGTCGGCGTCAGCCGCTCGATCGAGCCCGAGATGATCGCGCTGATCACAATGAATCCGACCAACCCGAATATCAGCAGCGAGCCCGCCACGAGACTCGCCTTGGATCGGTTGTGCCTGGCCATCTCGGCTTCCCCCCGGGTCAACTCGCAGAGTTTACAGATCCCGCGACGACATCACGCTCGGCGTCGTCTCGCGGGGCATCGGCATTCCGAGCAGATCCTCGGCATAGTTCGTCGCCGCCTTGCGGTCCGTGATCGGGCCCTCGGCATCACCACGCAGGAACTGCCGGATCAGACGCTCCGTCTCCGTGAGCCCCGCGGCCTCTTGTGCCGACGTGTCCCGCACACGCTCGAACCACGCCCGCTCCTCAACGATCAGCATCTCGCCCTTGTCGAGCATCGCCATCCGGTCCGCGATCGCAAACGCCGAGTCCATCTCGTGCGTGATCACGATGCTCGTCACGCCCAGCTTCTTCGACAGATCGATGATCAGCCGGTCGATCTCCGCGCTCGTCACCGGGTCGAGACCCGCGCTCGGCTCGTCGTAAAACAGAATCTGCGGGTCCAGCGCCAGCGCCCTTGCCAGCCCGGCCCGCTTCTTCATGCCGCCCGAGATCTCCGCCGGGTACTTGTCCGCATGCTCGCGCAGACCCACCAGCTCGAGCTTGATCTTCACCTGAATATCGATGATCTCGCGGTCGAGGTCCGTGTGCTCGATCAGCGGCAGCGCCACGTTCTCGGCCAGCGTCATCGAGTTGAAGAGCGCCCCGGACTGGAACAGCACCCCGATCTTGAGACGCATCGCGTTCAGGTCGTCCTCGCACGCCCCGCAGATGTTCGTGCCCAGGATCTGGATCGAGCCCGAGTCGGCCTCGATGGACCCGATCATCAGGCGCAGCGTCGTGCTCTTGCCCGAGCCCGAACCGCCCATGACGACCATCGTCTCGCCGCGCTGGATATCGAGCGTGAGCCCGTCGATCACGCGCTTGCCGTCGAACGACTTGACGACGTCCTTGAGCGAGATGATCGGCGCTTCGGGCTGGTTGCCGTCGTCAGCCATTCAGGATCAGCCGCCCGTGTCCGAGGGCACTTCCTCTTCAACAGTTTCGCCCGCGTCCCCGGCCTCGCCAGCCTCGTCACCGGCTTGGCCGTCCACCGCACCATCGCCTGGCGTTGTGGCGGGCGTACCCGTCCTAGCTGCGCGCAGCTCATCCGGATCCACGATCCAGGCCACAGAGTTGTCCTGCGCCTGCACACCGATGTTGATGATCGCCGGCTTCCGGCCAGCATCATCGAGCTGCCCGCCCTGGTCGAGGATCACCCAGACAATCCGCACGCCGTTGTCGAACCGTCCCGGCAGCGGGATCGGGTCGCCATAAGGAATGCGCGAGTTGTCCGGCTGCTGACCCGCCTTCCCGAGCGACATGAAGTCCTGGAAGACCTGAACGAACCCGCTCGGCCAGCCCTGGATGCTGCCCGCGTCGGCCTCGTACTCGGCCTTGAACGCCGCGAGCCGCTCGTCCGTCGCCAGAGGCCTGGCCGCGTTGACCAGCTGCCCGCGAGCCGCGTCGTACGAGCCCGCGTCCACATCGCTGATGACCTGACCGAAGCTGATGTACTGGCTGGCGCCCTTCTGGGCCGCGATCGCGATGCCGAACCAGATCAGCGAAACCACAACACCCACCGCGATGCCCGCGATCGCCAGCCCCGTGCCCTTGACCCGGCCCTTCGAGGCCGAGATCCCCAGGAGCGCGACCACGCCCAGCAGCGAGCCGATCGCGCTCAATCCCGGGATGAAGCAGATCAGGCTGCAGACCAGCGAGAGGATCGCCAGCACACTCGTGCGAGGTGGGCCGGCGTCGGCGTAGTGCTCATTGAAGTCCGCGGAGGTGGCGTATGGGTCGTTTGTCATGTCCCAAGGCTATCGGCGGTTTCCCTGAGAGGCCAGCACCCACGACTCCGTGGTATGCAATGCCGCAAGCTCAGATGACGAGCCCGAAGCGCGAGCGAGGGAAAACGAGAGTGTTCTGGTCAAGGCCCAAACCACCTCGCTTGCGCTTCGGGCTCGTCAAATTCAGACCGGGACCGCGCCCGAGAGCTGCCTCACGCACGTCGCCACCATCTGGGCCGCTTCTTCCAGACACCCAGGATCGGTGTCTCGGCAGAGGCTGAACCGGATCGAGCCGTGCGCCAATTCCTCGGGGATGCCCATCGCCAGCAGCACGGGCGAGGGTTCCAGGCTCCCGCTCGAGCACGCCGAGCCGGCCGACGCGCAGAGCCCGCGTTCCGACAGCATCAGCAGCAGCACCTCGGCCTCGAGCCGCGGGAAGGCGATGCTCGTCGTGTTCCAGACCCTGTGAGCCGGGTCGGCGGGCTTGTTGACGACCGAGCCGGGCACAAGCTCAAGCACACGCGCCTCGAACCGGTCGCGGTGGGCAGCCATCTCCTGCATCTTTCGGGGATCACTCAGGAACTCGAGCGCCTCCTCGGCGGCCGCTGCCATCCCGAGGATGCCGGGCACGTTCTCGGTGCCGCCGCGCCTGCCCAGTTCCTGCGTGCCGGGCGAACTCGGGGCGAATTTGGTCCCGGGTCTGATCCAGAGCGCCCCGATGCCCTTGGGCCCGTGGAATTTGTGCGCTGAAAAGCTGAGCATGTCGATCCACTGCCCGCAGTCGTTGTCGTGGGCGGGGCCCATGTCCTGCGCGTTGCCCGTGCCGACGTTGGTGGGCATCTTGCCGACCCACTGCACGCCGTCGACGTGGAACGTCACGCCCTTTTCGCGGCAGATGCGTCCGAGCTCAGCGACAGGATGGATCACGCCCGTCTCGTTGTTGGCCCACTGCACACTGACCAAGATCGTGCGCTCGTCGATGAGCTTCTCGAGCCCGCTCGCGTCGATGCGTCCGCCGGGTGTCGTCGGCAGCCAGCGCGTCTCGACACCCATGCGCTCGCCGACCTGCTTTGACAGATAGCGCACCGCCGGGTGCTCGACCTGCGTAGTGATGATGTTGGGGTTCTCGACCTCGCGGTGCGTGACGACCGCGCCGTTCATCGCGGTGTGGATCGAGCACGTGCCGCAGCCGCAGAAGACAAGCTCCTTGGGCTGGGCGTTGATGAGCTTTGCGATCGAGGCTCGTCCGAGTTCGACGGCTCGCCTGACGGCCTGCCCCGCGCGGTACATGCTCGAGGGGTTGTGCCAGAGCTCGTCGACCGCTTTGAGCATCGCATCCCGGGCCTTGGCCGAGGGCATGGTCGTGGCGTTGTTGTCGAGGTAGATCATCGCCCCAATTGTTACTCGGAATCGGGGGTCCGCGAGCGTCTTGGGAGCAAGATTTCCGCGATCACCTGGGGCAGGCTCCCGCCCTTGGTGGCCCGGTTGGTGTTGCTCACCCCCATCGCCTGCAACACGCCGTAGCCAAGAGCCATGTCGATCAGCATCCAGGCGATCATCTCAGCGGGGAACCGCTGGCGGACCTCGCCCGCCTGCTGGGCTTCTTCGACCTCCTTGACCAGAAAGGCGTGCACCGCGTGGAAGTGCTCGTCGACCGCCCTGTGGATGACCTCGTCGTCGGTCTCTGTAATCGATTGCAGGATGACCCGATAAGCGTTGGCTTCCTCGTCCCCGAGCGCGACCATCGGGTTCTTGCCGAGCAGGATTTCCAGCCGATCGGCCGGGTTCTTGGCGCTGGCAAGGCTCTCGTTCCAGATCTCGAGTGTCCGCTGGCCCGTCTGTTCGACGAGCGCCACGAAGAGGTCGCGCTTGGAGGCGAAGTGTCTGTAGATGATGGGTTCGGTGACGCCGGCAGCCTGGGCAAGCTGGGCGGTTGTGGTCCGCGCGTAGCCGAGTTCTGAGAACAGCTTTGAGGCCGTCTGCAGCAACTGAAGGCGACGCTCAGCCGCGGGCAGACGCTTGGATGGACGGTTCTGGCTCATCGGAAAGTCAGTGTACGCTCACTCTTTGCGCATTGCGTCATCTTTTCGCGCCGGCACCGGGTCGTACCCGCCTCGGGCAAACGGATGGCATCGTGCGATCCGCCGCACCGTGAGCACTGTGCCACGGATCGCCCCGTACTCTTTCAGCGCCTGGATGGAGTAATGGCTGCACGTCGGGTGGTATCTGCACTGCCCACCCAGAAACGGGCTGAGCGTCGCCTGGTATGCGCGGACCAACAGGATGAGAGGCCAGGCGAGCACGCGACTCAGTCCCTTGGCGCTCACGAGGCGTCGTCCCGGCCTTTGGGCGTCTGGGCTTTCTGCGCATGCTTGGAAAGGCGCGCCAGAGCGCCCTCGAGCAGGTGCAGATAAGCCGATGGCGTGCGCACCTCGTGGGGCCTGACGACCAGGACGATGTCCAGACCCGGACGATCCTCGGGCCAGCTCGCAGCGAGGAACCGGAACGCGTCGCGCAGGCGGCGTTTGATCGCGTTGCGTGTGACCGCATTGCCCACCCGACGACCGACCGAGAGCCCGAGCCGCGGGTGCGACAAGCCGTTGTCCAGCGCGAAAACGATGATCGGCCCGGCGGGCTTCTTGAGGCCCTTGTCGTAGACAGCGCTGAACTGCTCGCGGTGGATAAGGCGATGGCGGGCGCGGTAGACGGCTTTCTTGGGCTCGGAACTGTCAGAGGGTGTGCCCGGGTTCACGCGGGAACGGTAGCCGAAGCCCGGCGAGAGGATCGCGCCCGCTTGGGCACGCGTCGGCGTGCGCGCGAGGGCGGCAAGACGCCAAGCAGGACGCTCAGTCCCCCGCCAGCTATGACCCACAGCCGGGACGGATCGCCGGTCGCCAGGTCGGCGAGCATCGACCGCTCGGCTCGGTGACGCGGCTCGGCGGGCATCTCGGGCAGGGGCGGCTCGAGCATGCCAAAGACCGAAGCGCTGGCTCGCCCCGGGTCCAGATCGAGCTCGCCCAGGGGACGCATGCCCTCAGGGTACTGGTTGAGCTGGATGGCCTTGAGCTGTGCGATCAGCGCCGGCTGGCGCTCGTCGAGGGCCTCGAGGTAGGCCCGGTGCTTGTCGAGACGGGCGATCCGGTGGGCTTCGGTGACCAGCGTCCGGTCACGGGCGTAGCGGGCCTCTTTGAGCGCTTCGCTGGCGGGGATCAGGACCGCCGAGGCGATCATCGCCAGGCCTGCGATCAGAAAGAGCCACCCCGGATCGGGGCAGCGGAGCAGGATGGGGCCGGGGCGGGGGCGCATGCAGGGATTCGTATCGGCCTGTTGCACTCGGCGGGTCCAAACGGGAACAGACGACCCTCGGATCGGGTTGTGGGGGCGTAGGATCGATTTCATCATGCGACCACGCTGCGTCATTACAGGGATCGGAGCCGTCTCGGCGGCCGGGATCGGCATCGACGAAACCTGGGCTTCTCTCGTTGAGGGGCGCTCGGGGCTGGCCCCGATCACGTCGTTTGACGCCTCGGCGAGCCGGTACGCGTACGGGGGTGAGGCGACCAAGGAAGGCAAGCTCGTCAACGCCCGCGAATACGTCCCCAAGCACTACCGCAAGGCGACCAAGGTGATGGCCCGCGACACGGAGCTGGCGGTCGTGGCGGCCTCGCTCGCCGCGGCCGACGCGGGGCTCGTCACGCGCGAAGCGGGTGAGGACGCAACGCTGACATACCCCTCGGGTCGGGTGGGGTGTCATATTGGCGCGGGGTTCATCGCGGCCGAGACAGAAGAACTGACCAGCGCGCTGGTGACCGCCAAGGACGAATCGGGCGCGTTCTCGCTCGAGCAGTGGGGCGAGGTCGGGATCGGGAATCTCCAGCCCTTGTGGCTGCTCAAGTACCTGCCGAACATGCTCGCGTGTCACGTGACGATCATCCACGGGTGCGAGGGGCCCTCGAACACGATCACCTGCTCGGAGGCGAGCGGGCTGCTCTCGGTTGGTGAGTCGGTGCGGATCATCGAGCGGGGCGACGCGACGGCGTGCTTCTCAGGGGGCATCGAGAACAAGACGAACCCGATGGGCGTGACCCGGATGGGCCAGCTCGGGCGGTTCGTGGAGATCGAGCAAGGGGCCGACGAGCCCTGGCGTTCGGTGAGGCCTTACGACGACTCGGTCTGCGGCGGCGCACCGGGCGAGGGCGGTGGGATCGTCATCATCGAGGAGCGGTCGGCTGCCCAATCGCGCGGGGCGCGGGTGTACGCGGAGGTCGCGGGCATCGGCAGCGCCCAGTCGCAGGCGGGAGTCCTTGGGATCTGTGACGAGGTGAGCACCTGCGGCGGGCCGGGCGGCGAGGCGGACGTGGGGCTGGCCGACGCGATCGAGGCGGCGCTGCGCGACGCGAAGATCACGCCCGAGGATGTCGACGCGATCGTGCCCGGGGCGATGTGCGTGAGCACGCTCGATCACGCGGAGCTGGGTGGGCTCGAGCGCGTGTTTGGTGCACATCTTCCCGGGATTCCGCTGGTGACACTGACGCCCTATGTCGGGCAGCTGTTTTCTGGTGCTGGGGCGCTCGCGCTAGCGGTGGGTGCCAAGGCGGTTTCGGAGCAGTGTCTGCCGGCGCGGCTGCACGGGGGTCGTCCGGATCCGCGGGCGTTGGCGGGTGCGAGCGAGCGGGTCTCGGCTGATTTGAAGAACGTGGTTGTATGCACCGGTTCGCTTTCGGGGCAGGCATCGGCGGTGGTGCTCAGGCGAGCCGACTAGGATGTACGAACCCGCTGCCCCGCCCGGGGTGAGCGGAACAACAGGGATCTCCAGAAACCAAGACAGGAGCAACCAGCAATGGATCACGATCACGGCAACCGACGGCGCGGCCTCCCGCTTTCCGAGCTCGACCCCGCGCTCACCGAGAAGAGCCGAAAGGTGATCGGCGGCGCGATCGAGGTGCACAAGGCGCTCGGCCCGGGGTTCAGCCGCGAGATCTACATGAACGCGCTGAAGATCGAGCTCGAGGCTGCGGGCCTCGAGTACGAGATGGACGCCGAGTTCGAGGTGGTGTACAAGGACAACGACCTCGGTGGCGTGTCGATCGACGTGTTCGTGGAGGAGCGCTTTGCGGTCGAGATCCTGGCCCGCCCGGGTCAGATCGGTTCGCTCGAGCGTCTGGCGCTGCGGTCGAAGCTCCGCGCGGCCGACGTCGAGCTCGGGCTCATCATCAACTTCTCGGAGCGCCGCCTGAAGGACGGGCTGGTGCGTGTCCTGAACCCGGACAAGCTCAACCTCAACCGTGACGAGAGCGAGGGTGAGGACGAGGAATACGAGGACGGCGACGACGAGTGAGTTCCACGCGCGTGGTCATCACGGGCGCCGGCTGGGTCACGCCTCTGGGTGACGACCTCGACGCCGTCTGGGAGCGGATGCTTCGGGGCGAGAGCGCCATCAGGCCCGTCGAGCATTTCGACGCGCGCACATTCGCGACCAACTTCGCCTCGCAGGTCTCGGGCTTTGAGCTGAGCAACTACCTCGGCGGCAGAGCCGAGCGCCACGAGTGCGGCAGCTTCGCGACGCGGTACGCGCTGGCTGCGGCCATCCGCGCGTGGGAGAGCGCGGGCTTTGGCCCCGCGGTGATCGACCCGGGCGAGACCCGACGCAGCGACGCGTTCGATCCGAGGCGGTTTGGTGTGTATCTCGGCTCGGGCGAGGGGCGCGTCGACTTCGAGAACTTCGTGCGGACCAATTACCAGGGCTGGGACGACGAGTCGCGCCGGATCGACTTCCAGCGCTGGATGACCGCCGCGGCCGAGAATCTGGTCCCCGCGCGTGAGCTGGAGCAGGAGCCGGCGATGTGTATCGCGCACGTGTCGGCCGAGCTCGGCTGCCGCGGGCCCGTGTCCAACTGCATGACAGCCTGCGCCGCCAGCACGCAGGCCGTCGGCGAGGCATTCGAGCTGATCCGTCGGGGCGACGCGGACGTGATGCTCGCGGGCGGCTCGCACTCGATGATCCACCCGCTCGGGATGACGGGCTTTATCCGCCTGACCGCGATGAGCAAGCGCAACGACGACCCCGCGACGGCTTGTCGCCCCTTCGACGCGACGCGCGACGGGTTCGTGATGGGCGAGGGCGCGGGGATGGTCATCCTCGAATCGCTCGAGCACGCCAAGAAGCGCGGCGCGAACATCATCGCGGAGGTCGCCGGCTTCGGTTCGAGCGCCGACGCGTACCGCATCACGGACATTCACCCCGAGGGCGCCGGGGCCGCGGCCGCGATGCGCAGGGCGCTCGAGCAGGCGGGGATCGACCCGGCGTCGAAGGACGCGAGCGGCCGGCCGGCGGTGCACTGGGTCAACGCCCACGGCACGGGCACGAAAGAGAACGACCGCACCGAGACGGCTGGCGTGAAGAAGGTCTTCGGTGAGCTGGCGCCCGGCGTGCCCTTCTCGAGCGTCAAGAGCATGCTCGGGCACCTTATCCAGGCTGCCGGCGCGGTCGAGTTGATTACCTGTCTGCAGGCGATCAAGACGGGCATCATCCCGCCGACGGCGAACCTGAACAACCCCGATCCGGACTGTGATTTGGATCACGTGCCCGGCACGCCGCGCGATTGCCGCGATGTGGGTGGCGTGGACGTGTGCCTGTCCAACAGCTTCGGCTTTGGCGGTCAGAACAACACGATCTGCGTCAGGAAGTTTGCGGGGTGAATTCGGTGCCGCACTCGGGGCACGTTCCGTTCACGCAAGTCAGGCAGTAATCGCGCTCTTATTCGCTTGAGATGCCGCGTTCTCCCGATTTTTGTGAATCGCTGCCATTGTCCATCTCAGTCCGATCGACACTGAGAGCAGTGCAACACCTGTTCCGACGAGATGGAAGTGATGTTGAAATGGTTCATAAATCCACTCGGGCTTTATTTGGAACAATGCGAGTCGTACTAAGCCGAGAATGATGTAAGAGACAGCTGCTATCGCAGCAACGGTACACATTCGAGCTGTCGCCTTCGGCTTCGTCTTTTTCCAAGTCAGAAGTATCGTTGAGATCAGAATGACAGCACTGCGAGGATCAGCCCGGGCAACTCGCCATAGGCAAAGAGATCAAGCGTGGGCACGCCAAAGTCCTGTGAATTAACATAGCCCATGTTGTGTAGCACGTCCTGAGCGAATAGTTGTGTTGCTGCAATCATCGGTATGCCAAAGAAGACCGCAGTAAGTAGAAATGACATGTATCCAGACGCGCCGATTTTGTCTTTCTTTGTTTTCCAAGCTGCGAATAACAGAATCAGCGCAAATCCAACGAAACAAAAAATCACAAAGCCGAGAGCGTCGTGCAGAGGTTCAGGCCGAAACTTGTAATAGTTAATTGCGTCAGATGAAAGTGGGTTGGTCGGCTCCTTGAACCAAACGCTCAATGAGGAAGCGGTTAATACATAGAAAGCGATCGGTGTCTGGACGGTCATCCAGATAAGGATTCGCTTGAGTGGCGACCGCTTCGAGGATTGAGAATTCATGTCGGGATGGTACTCATTCGATCCCATCCTTGGCAGCCATCTCCATGAGCTCTGCAAACCTGTCCACTTCTTCGATTGTCGAGTAGACGCTCGGGCTGATGCGGAGGCCTTCGAACTGGTCGTGTTTGATGGCGACGGTGAGGATGCGGTGTTTGCTCCAGAGCCAGCCGCGGAGTTTGTTTGAGTCGATGCCTTCGATGGCGATGTTGGCGATGCCGCCGGCGACGCCGGGTTTGAGGCTGGTGTTGAGTTTGAAGCGGTCCTGGGTTGCCAGTCGTTTGGCCCAGCGGTCGCGGAGATAGATCATGCGGGCGAGTTTGCGTTTGGGGCCGATGCCCTCGTGGAAGGTCAGGGCCTCGGCGATGGCGAGCGTGTTGGCGGCCGGGTGCGTGCCGATCTCTTCGAACTTGCGGATGTCATCGGTCTGCGTCTCGGCTGCGGGCATCATGGGCCAGGTCTCGGCGATGCGTGATTTCTTGACGTAGAGCAGGCCCGTGCCGTGGGGCGCAAAGAGCCACTTGTGCAAACTGGTGCCGAAGTAGTCGCAGTTGAGGTCCGAGAGTTTGAAGTCGACGTGCGCGAAGCTGTGGGCGCCGTCGACGATGACGGGGATGCCCCGCTTGGCTGCCATGTCACAGACCTTGCGCACGGGCAGGATCTGGCCCGTCAGGTTGATGACGTGGCACATCAGGATGAGTTTGGTGTTGGGGGTGATGGCTTCCTCGAAGAGGCGCACGACCTCGTCGTCGCTCTCAGCGGGGACGGGGATGGCGATTTTGGTGAGCTTGATGCCCTCGCGCCGCTCGCGCTGGTCGAAGGTGGTGAGCATGCGGCCGTAGTCCTGCGTGGTGGTCAGAACCTCGTCGCCGGATTTGAGATCGATCCCGAGCTGGCAGATCTGGAGCGATTCGCTGGCGTTGCGCGTCAGCGCGATTTCCTCGGCGTCGACGCCCCAAGCGCGGGCGAGGCGCTGGCGGACCGTTTCCTTGCGGGGTTCCTGGATCTGCCAGAGGTGGTGCGAGGGCAGCTTGTTGGAGAAGTCCAGGTGCTCTTTCATGGCGTCCTGGACCCATTTGGGTGAGGGCGAGACCCCGCCGTTGTTGAAGTTGATGACCGAGCGGTCGACGGTGAAGGCCTGCTGGACGCGGGCCCAGTAGTGCTCGTCGCGGGCGATCTCGTCGGGCTCGCCCGCGACCTGCGCGAGCTCGGCGGCGATGGACTGGGCCTTGGCGCCGAAGGCGAGGACGGCGTTGGCGGAGAGGGCCCCGGCTCCCATCGCCCCAAGAAACGCCCGGCGTGAGGTGCTGCTTGCCATGTCCTGATCTCCAGAATGCGGTTTGCGGGCAGCTTACCAGAGGATCGGAGTCGGCTTGGGTGCCACGGCCTGTCCGTTCTCGGCAAGCCGTGAGACGATCGCCACGGGTTGAGAACAACCTGTGGCACTCGGATTGGGCACGGGTTGCAAGACAACCCGTGGCACCCGCCGATAGAGTGAATGATGGCGGAGCCGAAACCGAGTCTGAATCCGATCCGTTGGGTCTCGCGTGGCGTGACGGCTGCGGTCGTGGTGGCGGCGGGGCTTTTCGGGTACTCACTGCTCAGGGCGGATCTGGCGGCCGACGTCTACCTCGATCGGCTTCAGGATCTGGCGGGCGACTACGAGGACCTCCGCGGCACGTTCAACGAGGCGATCTCGCGGACCGCGGTGACGGAGCTCGTGGTCGAAGAGGGCGAGTTGTCGGTGCGGGTGCGCAACGCCGTGGGCGTGGTGGACGAGCTCGAGACGCCGTACGACCCGAGTGGCGAGATCTATGTCGACTTTGTGGTGGTCGATGGTCGGCTGCTTATCCGGCGGCTGTTCGACGAGCACACACGCCCGGCCGACGCGATGGTCATCGACGCGGCCCTGGTCGATGTGGACTGGGATGCGCCGGGCGTGCAGGTGGGCAAGGCGGTCTACCGCTCGTTCGGTGAGGGTCTGTGGGTGATCACGGTGACGGCCAACGGCTCGCTGGATCTTGTGAAGTCTGAGTACTCGAGCGCCGATTCGCTCGTGACCTCGCCGCCCGTGCGCGACTACGAGGCGATCGAGGAAGACGCCAGGACAGAGATCGACAAGATCGGTCCGGGTGATGTCGTTCGCAGGGTCTTCTTCGGCAAGCCCACGCAGGACAAGTAATCAATCACCCGTGGCGGAGGCTTCCAGCCTCCGCGTGCATCACCCTCGCTTGCGCTTCGGGCTCGTCTGGATTGGGCTTGTCGTAACCTCTCACCCCAGCCCTCTCCCCCAAGGGGAGAGGGAGCAAGAAAATCAATCAATCGCGTCGTGGTGGGTGAGTGCACTGCGGATATCTCTGTGAGTCGGGCGAAGGGGACCCGGCAAGCACAAACAACAGAACGCCGGACGCAAGACGCGGTGGGGGACCTCGCGCTTGTCGGCGGTCGCCGCAGCCAGACAGGAGCACAGACATGAACACGACCACACGCACCGCATTGACACTCGCCGCCGCATCGCTTGCGGGCATCGCAGCCGCCGAGCCCGTAGACGGGGGGTATTTCGACCAGCCCACATGCGACAACCACGGGCCGCAGACGTTCCAGGAGGAGTTCGGCGACCCGAGCATCTTCGCGCCGGACGAGGCGTTCGCCCATGCCGCGACGTTTACGAATCTGTCGGCGTGCACCGCGACCGACAGCCCGTCGATCCCGAACGCGCTCGTGCAGATCACGAACCTGACGGGGCGCTTCCTTGAGGATCTGTACTACGTCGCCGACGAAGGCACGACGTTCAGCAATATCGACGGCGGGGCGTTCGGCGCCGGGTCGCCCTCGGTCCGCACGCCGGCCTTCCGCATCGACGAGCTCGGCATGAACCAGAACCTGGTCTTCGAGAGCATGACGTTCGACGGCATCCTCGAGCCGGGCGAGACCTGGCAGTTCATTGTGCAGGACTACGGCAACGCCGCGGGCCTGTCGCCGGATTCCTTCTTCAGCGTCGGTCTGGCAGGCGACTCGCCCTTCGCCGGTGCGATCGAATCCTCGGCGAGCATCGTCAGCACGAACATCCCCGCGCCCGCGTCGTCGGTGCTCGGGCTGATGGGTCTGGCCTTGCTCCGTCGCAAACGCTAACACGGACCCCCAAGAGCAACCGCGTGCTTGCGAGAGTGGGCGCGCGGCATTCAGCGAACAGAAGCACTCTCCTCTCTCCCAGATGACTGGCCCGGATGCGCCCTCTCTCCAGCGCACCCGGGCCGGCCGTTTTTGAAGAACGAAACGAGCTTCCGAATTTCTCGACGCTTCGTGTCGTGGTGCGGAGGGGTGCTGCGAATGTCTCTGTAAAGCCGGGTGAGTGGGTCCCGGCAAGAACGAACAACCGGACGCGGGCACGAAGCTCGGGCGAAGACCCGAGCGCCGGCGTTGCAGCACGCATTGACAGGAGCACAGAGATGAACAGCGCAACCAGCAACGCAGTGAAACTGACTTCGGCACTGGCATTGGCGGCGATGGCAGGCGTGGCGGCCGCGGAACCGATCGACGGCGGCTACTTCGATGTCCCGTTCTGCGACGACCACGGCCCGCAGACCGCGGTCGAGGAGTTCGGCGACGCGAGCGTCTTCGCGCCGGACGAGACGATCGACCATGCTGCCACGTTCACCCAGCAGGTCGCCTGCCCGATGACGGACAATCCCGACATCCCCAACGCGCTCGTCGTGATGACGAACCTGACGGGACGCTTTCTCGACAACCTCTACTACGTGGGTGATCAGGAGACAAGCTTCTCGAACGTCGACGGCAACGGCTTCGGTGCCGGCAGCCCCGACATCCTCGGCCGGGCGTTCCGGATCGACGGCATCGGCTCGAACCGGAACCTCGTCTTCGAGAGCATGACGCCCGATGGGATCTTCGAGCCGGGCGAGACCTGGCAGTTCATCGTGCAGGACTACAGCAACGCGCTCGGGCTCGCGCCCGATTCGTTCACCAGCATCGGCATGGCCGGTGATTCCTTTGCCATCATCAACAGCTCCGCCGCCAGCGTCGTGCGGATGGTTCCCGCCCCTGCGTCGTCGGTGCTCGGCCTGATGGGCCTGGCCCTTCTCCGTCGCCGGCGATAAGTCCTGTCCCGCGGGCCCGCGAAAGCGGTCCCGCGCGGCTTCAAAGAAACCGAGCAGGCTCAGATTTCTCCTCTCTCCCATACCGACCGGCCCGGATGCGCTCCTCTCTCCAGCGCGTCCGGGCCGGCCGCGTCAGTTGAGGCCCACCTCTTCTTCAAGCGCCCGAGACTCGGCCCTTCGACCGGCGGCATCCAGCGCCCGGCACATCATTTTCAAACGCTCTTGGGAACTCTGCCTCTCGTTGGCAATAACGCGCGCCGGGGCTGCGTCGGATACCGCCTCGCCCACGGGCTCGCCCCGCAGTCGCGCGAGCCAGCGTGTGCGCATCGACTCACCGATCACCAGCCCCGCTTCGCGCAGGCGGCCGTTGGCGAGCAGATGGTCGTACAAAGGCTCGTTGTCTCTGAGCGAGTTGGGCGACTCGGCAAGACGCGACTCGGCCCAGTCGAGCACAGCCCGGTCTACACCCAAAGCGAGCATGAGCACGACCCAGTCGCGCACGAGCGATGGGTGTGTTTTGGCGCTCGGCGCCGGATCTCCAAGACTGTGCGCACGTGCTTCGATTTTCTCACGCGTGACCGGGTCCTCGCAGGCTTTCTTGAGCAGCGACGGGTACCGGTCTCGCCTGAGCCAGCGGAGTGTGTCGGAAGCGTCCGGCTCGGCGGCGGATCGCTCCCAGAAGACGATCATCGCTTCGCCCGCGGGGGTGGGCTGGCCTGCGAGGAGTCGGTCCATCGCCAGGTCGTGCACATCGCCGAGGGCCATGGTGCGCAGGTCGCCTTCGGGCACGAGTGTGCCGGGCTCATCGAGCCACGCCCGAACGCGATCGGGCTCCCAGAACCCGACCAGCCGGGCGGTCTCGTTTCCCGATTCGAGCCTGATCAGTGTCGGATATCCGATGACGCCCAGCCGTTGGTCGAGATCGCGGCTCGGAGTGGTCTCGGGTCGGATGGCGACGAAGTCCTCGCGCATGACCCGCTTGAGGTCGGGGTCGGGCCAGGTGTGGGTGTCCATGCGGTGCGATGCCGGGCAGACGGGCGAGGCGAAATACACGAGGACGGGTCGGCCCGATCCCTCGGCCCGGGCCAGGGCCTGCTCGAGGCCGAGTTGCTGCCAGAGGTCCGGCTCGTGGGTCCAAACCCCGAGGGCCAGAGCGGCTCGCACGAGGAACCAGAGTGCATACACCATCGTCGTCTCCTTGTTGAAGGCGACGATGCGCGGGCGTGGCCCGGCTGTCGGGCTCCTAGACTCTGGCCCATCACTTGACCGAAATCAGGCGACGAGAGAGGCCAACTGTGGAAGATCAGCAGCAGACCAACCAGACCAAGTCCATGGACGACATCATGGCCCTTTGCAAACGCCGAGGGTTCATCTACCAGGCCTCCGAGATCTACGGCGGGATCAACGGCTTCTGGGACTACGGCCCCCTGGGCGCTCAGCTCAAGAAGAACCTCCGCGACGCCTGGTGGCAGGACGTCGTCATGAACCCCTGCGTCGGCAAGCCCGGCCCGGACGGCGAGCACGTCGAGATCGTGCCGGTGGATACGTGCATCATCCAGAACCCAAAGGTCTGGGAGGCCTCCGGGCACGTGGGCGGGTTCAACGACCCGATGGTCGACGACAAGGAGACCAAGCAGCGTTTCCGGGCGGATCATCTCTTTGGTCTGTTCATCTACGAAGCCGAGGGAGGCAAGGCGGACCCCTACCGCGACGTGCACACACGCGCGGCGGAGGTGCTGAGCTTTCTCCCGGTGATCACGATGGTGGGCGGTTCGGTGGGTGAGGCGAGCGATGTGTTCGCCAAAGAGCAGAAGAAGATGCTCAAGGCCGCCAAACTGAAGCTCGCTGAAGAGGTGCGCGAGGGCGAGCGCGAGTTCGTCGTGCTCGAGGACAAGAATGGCTCGCGGTTCTTCGGGATCATCGCCGAGGTGGGCGTGAACCGGCTCCGGGATCATCACGAAGAGATCCCCTCGCCCTTCTCGCACAAGGCGGGCTCGTTGACGGCTCCGCGCGACTTCAACCTCATGTTCAAGACCTTCGTCGGCGCGACCTCCGCGCAGACCGACGAGAACGCGGCTTACCTCCGCCCCGAAACCGCGCAGGGCATCTTCATCAACTTCAAGAACGTCGTGGACACGACGCGCGTGTCCGTGCCGTTCGGTATCGCACAGACGGGCAAGGCGTTCCGGAACGAGGTGACGCCCCGGAACTTCACGTTCCGCAGCCGCGAGTTCGAGCAGATGGAGATCGAGTTCTTCTGCCACGCCGACGACGCGAAGACGTGGTTCACGTTCTGGCGCGACTGGCGTTACCAGTGGTGGCAGGAGATCGGGCTGGCGGGCGACAACCTGATCCTGCGCAACCACGACTCGGACGAGCTGGCCCACTACGCCAAGGAGGGCGAGGGCACGAGCGACATCGAGTACCGCTTCCCCTTCACCGCGCCGGGCTACGGCGAGCTCGAGGGCATCGCCCACCGGGGCAACTTCGATCTCTCCCAGCACAAGGAGCACTCGGGGGCGAAGATGGAGTACTTCGACACGGCGCTCCAGGCCAAGCTTCAGGCCGAGGGCCTGCCTAAGGAAGAGATCAACCAGCGCAGCAAGTACCTGCCGCACTGCATCGAGCCGTCGGCGGGCCTTGATCGCGGCGTGCTGGCGATCATCTGCGAGGCGTACACGCCCGATGACAGCCGCGCGAGCAAGGTGTTCATGAAGTTCCACCCGCGGATCGCGCCGATCAAGGCGGCGGTCTTCCCGCTGGTGAACAAGGACGGGATGCCCGAGAAGGCGGCCGAGCTGCACCGGGAGCTGGTCAAGAAGTTCGGGCACCTGGGCGCGATCGAGACCGACGCGAAGCAATCGATCGGCAAGCGCTACGCCCGGATGGACGAGGCCGGCTGCCCGATCTGCTTCACGATCGATGGCGATACGCTGAGCGACGGCACGGTGACGGTGCGCGATCGCGACACTGCCGAGCAGAAACGGATCCCCATGACCGAAGCTTCGGGCTACCTGGCGAACGTGCTGGGGATGTGAGCCTGGGCTCTCCTTCATAAGAATGATTCGAAACACGGCCGACCCGGTCGTGGCTCCGTCATGATGGAGTCGCGGTGCGGTTCCGCGTGCGCCGGGCACCGAGATCGGGGCACCCGCGCGGCTGTGGATCGACTCTGCAACTATCTTGCCGGCGAACTGAAAGCCAATGCGGGGAAATCCGTAACAAGGCACCCATCTCGGCGTCTATGTTCACGGCGGCGGCGAATCGCAAGGCGGGGGTACTCGGTTATGAAGAAGGTCATCCTGGCCCTGCTGACGGTCATCGTCCTGTTTGTGGTGGTGGCGCTGGTCGCGGGCCCGCTTGTGGCCCAGTCTGATTTCGTCAAAGAGTTACGGGCCAAGAACAGGGACAACCGGACGAAGGTGCTCGTGGAGGTGCTTGAGCGGGGCGACCTGACCCGCACGATCAACGCACCGGGCACGATCGAGCCGGAGAGCATGGTCGACATCAGCGCCCAGGTCTCGGCGCGCATCATCGCTCTGCCCTTCGAAGAGGGCGACGAGGTGCGCGAGGGAGACGTGATTGTGCGACTCGATGACCGCGACCTGGCGGCGGCTCTCGACGCGGCCCGTGCGCGGGCCAGGGCCGAGGAAGCGCGTCTGACCGGAGCCGAGGCGGACCTTGCCGAGGCCCGGGCCGAGCTCACGCGTCAGCAGGGGCTCTACGAGACCAAGGATGTCTCGCTCGCGGCGCTCGAGGCGGCCGAGGCGAGGTACAAGCGAGCCGAGAGCAACCTGACGCAGATCTTCGAATCGATCGAGATCGCCAAGGCCCAGATCCGTCAGGCGGAGAAGGACCTCGACAACACCGTCATCACCAGCCCGATCGACGGCGTGGTCACGGCACTCAACGCCGATGTGGGCGAGCTCGTCGTGATCGGCACGCTCAACAACCCCGGCTCGATCATCATGCAGATCGCCGACCTGTCGAAGATCCTCGTCCGTGCGCGCGTCGATGAGAGCAACGTCTCGCTCGTGTCGCAGGGCCAGGACGCGACGGTCTATCTGAACGCCTACCCGGACAAGCAGTTCAAGGGCAGCGTGCGGTTCATGAAGCTGCAGCGTGAGATCTGGCGTGACGGCTCGGGTTACGTCGAGGCGGAGGTGATGCTGAAGGATCTCAACGGCGAGCGTCTGTACAACGGCTTGACCTCGAACGTGGATATCAGCGTGCAGACGCTGGAGGACGTGCTGAAGGTGCCCAGCCAGGCCGTGCTCGATCGGCGGATCGAAGACCTGCCCGACGAGGTCGTGCGCGACAACCCGCAGGTGGATCTGGCCAAGACGTTCACACGCGTGGTGTACGTGTACGAGGACGGCAAGGCGATCGCCAAGCCCGTACGCATCGGCTCCAGCGATCTGACCGACACGGTTGTGCTCGCGGGGCTCGGCGAGGGCGAGAAGGTGATCGTCGGCCCGTTCAGCGTGCTGCGCGAGCTCAAGCACGATCAGGACGTCGTCGACCGCGCCGAGGTGCCCGACGACGAGAAGGAAGATGGTTCCGACGGCGAAGACGCAGCCGCCGAAGTGCAGGGTGACGCGTGAGCATCGAGATCCGTGATCTCGAGAAGGTGTACCGCCTCGGCACCGAGAAGGGCCGGGCGATCGAGGTCCGCGCGCTCGACGGCGTGTCGCTCCGCATCGAGCCCAACGAGTACGTCGCCATCATGGGCACGTCGGGCTCGGGCAAGAGCACGCTCATGAACATTCTGGGCTGCCTCGACAAGCCCACAGCGGGCGAGTATCTGCTGTCGGGCATCCCGGTCCACAAGATGAGCACCTCCGCGCTGGCCCGCGTGCGCAACGAGCAGATCGGGTTTGTCTTCCAGAGCTTCGAGCTGCTCTCGCGACAGACGGCTCTTAAGAACGTCACGCTGCCGATGGTTTATTCGCGGAGGTACTGGCTGGGCGCCCGCAAGCGTGCCAAGGAAGCGCTCGAGCGCGTGGGTCTGGGCGAGCGTCTGCACCACAGGCCCAACCAGCTCTCTGGCGGGCAGCGCCAGCGCGTCGCGGTCGCGCGGGCGCTGGTGAACAAGCCCAGCATCCTGCTCGCCGACGAGCCGACGGGCAACCTCGACTCGGCGACGACGAACGAGATCATCGCGCTCTTCGAGGAGCTGCACACCTCGGGGCAGACGATCGTCATCGTGACGCACGAGGAAGAGGTCGCCGGGCACGCCAAGCGGATTGTTCGGCTGCGCGACGGCAAGGTTCTGAGCGATTACCCGACCGACCGCGACCCGGTGCACCAGGAATTCCTGCGGGCCAAGGCGGCCACGGCTCAGCGGATGGCCGAGGCGGTGCAGGCATGATCGTGCTCACGCCCGTCATGATGGTCCTGCGCGTGCTGAGCCAGACAGTGGTCCTGGCGCTCGTACAGATCTTCAACAACAAGATCCGCACGTTCCTGACGACACTGGGCATCATTGTCGCGGTGGCCTCGATCATCCTCGTGATGGGCGCGCTCTCGGGCATGCAGCGGGGCGTGCTGGATCAGTTCGAGCAGTTCGGCGTCAAGCGGGTTTTCATGGATGGCACCCTGCCAAGGTCCATGCGGGGCAAGCTGAGCTGGCGCGACGTGCAGCTCAAGCCGGAAGAGGTCGAAGCCGTCCGCCAGCACGTGACGAGCCTCGCACATTTCTGCCCGATGTACTTCGGGTCGTACAGCGTGCAGTACAACGAGCTGATCCTCGAGGGCATCCGCACCGCGGGCATCGAGCCGAGCTGGCACGACATCGAGCACCGCGACATCATCAACGGCCGCCGCTTCACCAAGATCGATCTTGAGCAACGCCGGAATGTGTGCGTCATCAACGAGAAGGCCATCGAAGAGCTCAACATGCCCACGAACGCGGTGGGGGAGTTTGTGCTGCTCTCGGGCAGGCGGTTCCTTGTCGTGGGCATCGTCGAGACGATGGAGCAGTCTTCCATGTTCGGCGGCGGCGACACGCAGACCGAGATCTACATCCCCATCTCCACCGCCATGAACCTCAACCCCGACGGCTGGATCAACTTCGCACAGGGCGAGCTCAAAGAACCGGATATGGCCGAGGACGCCGTCGCCGAGATCACGTTCGTGCTCCGCAAGATGCGGGGCCTCGAACCCGATGAGGAAGACACCTTCGATGTCGAGGTCATGCAGGAGTATCTGGAAGACTTCAAGCAGATCGCTTTCGGCATGACACTCATCACCGGAGCGGTCGTTCTTGTGAGTCTGATTGTCGGCGGCATCGGCATCATGAACATTATGCTCGTCTCGGTCAGCGAGCGCACGCGTGAGATCGGTCTCCGCAAGGCGATGGGCGCGCACCCGATGGTCATCCTGCTCCAGTTCCTCGTCGAGGCGGTCGTGCTCTGCCTCGCCGGGGCGGTGTTCGGGATCGCGCTCGGGCAGCTCGGGCTGATGGGCATCCGTCAAGCGCATGAAGTGGTGGCCGAGGCCGCTGCGCCGCTGTGGGCCATCCTGCTGAGCGCCGGGCTGAGCGCTCTTGCGGGCATCGGCTTCGGTATGTTCCCGGCGATCCGGGCGGCCCTGCTCAATCCGATCGACGCGCTCCGTCACGAATGATTCTGTTTCTTTCCGGGGGCTCCATGAACAGACACGCCTTGCCACTCGCGACACTCTCGCTTGCGTGCACAAGTCTCTGCCTCGTCGGCTGCTCGGCGAATCTCTTTGCGCCGGTCGAGTCGGATCTCGGCGATCGGTTGTCCGTCGAGCGGACGCGCGACGTCGGCTCGCTCGATCTTGCGGGCTTTGTCGCCGAGGTGCAGCCCTCGCCCGAGGTGAAGGACCTTGGCCCGAGGCCCTCGCCTTTCGACGGGCTCGCCGAGCTGCCGCTGACGATCGAGGAAGCGCGGGCGGCGACGCTGGCCAACAACCTGGATCTCAAGGTCGCGCTCGTGGACCCTTCGATCGAGAGTCAGAGCGTGAGCGAGGCCGAGGCCGCGTTCAATTCCGCGTTCACGCTCCGGGGGCTGTGGGCGCAGACGGACACACCTACGAGCTCTTCGCTCAACGACGCGCAGGCCGAGCAGCAGAGCCTGACGCCGGGCGTGCGCATCCCGCTCATGACGGGCGGGTCGGCGAACATCTCGCTGCCTATGCGTCGCACCGAGACGAACAACAGCTTCTCCACGCTCAACCCCGCGTACACGAGCGATCTGCAGTTCAGTCTGAGCCAGCCCCTGCTCCGCGGCGCGGGTCGGCGATCGACGACGCACGCGCTGCGTGTGGCCGGGATCAACCAGGACATCGCCGAGACGCGCACCAAGGCGACGGTGATCGCGCAGCTCGCGGCCGCCGAGCGTGCGTACTGGCTGCTCTATGCCGCGAGGCAGGAGCTCGAGCTCCGTCAGGAAGAGTTCGAGGTCGCGCGCGAGGTGCTCGCGCAGGCGCAGCGTCTGCTCGACGCGGGCTCGGTCGCCGAGATCGAGGTCATCCGCGCCGAGTCCGGTGTCGCCGACCGCCTGGACGCGATCCTCCGCGCCGAACAGGCTGTGCTTCTCCAGCAGCGCACGCTCAAGCGTGTGATGAACATCGAGGGGCTGGGCGTCGGCTCGGAGACCGTGATCGTCCCCGCCAGCCCGCCCGACCCGGTGATGTACGAGGTCGATGCAGCCGAGCTTGCCGACCTTGCCATCGCCTCGCGGATGGACCTGCTCGCGCTCGAGCTGCAGCTGCTCGCTGATGCCAGCCAGATCGATTTCGATCGCAACCAGACGCTGCCCGTGCTGAATCTCGATGCGTCGTACACGATCAACGGCCTTGGCGGGAATCTGCGCGATTCGGCGAGCATCGCGGCCCAGAACGAGTTCGAGGACTGGTCGATCGGATTCACGGGTGAGATCCCGATCGGAAATCAGGCCGCCGAGAGTCGGCTCCGCCGGTCGGTGCTCGCGCGGATTCAGCGGATCGCCGACAAGGCCAGCCGCGAGCAGACCATCCGCCAGGAGGTCTTCGACGCGACGGACCGACTGCGCGCGGACTGGCAGCGGATTTTGGCCTCGCAGCAGGCGGTGATCCTCAACACCCGGACGCTGGAGGCCGAGCGTCGCCAGTTCGAGCTGGGCAGCTCGACATCGACCGACGTGCTCGATGCCGCCAGTCGTCTTGTGAGCGCCAGGTCCGACGAGATCCGCGCGGTGGTGGATTACCAGATTGCCCAGCTCAACCTCGCCGAGTCGACGGGGATGGTGCTCGGGGCCGCCAAAGTCCGCTGGGAGCCCTATGACGCCCAGAATGACGAGGTCCGGGCGCTCGAGCGGGGTCGGCTCTGGTGAGGGCACTAGAAGGGGTCTGAAAAAACTTGCAACATCCGCGGAACCAGAAGAGGGCTCCGGTGTCTTACACGGGAGACTCACTCCTCTTCTTCGTCCCGGGTGCTTCGGCGAGCCCCGGGGCGGCTTTTTTTTGAATCAGTCCAATGGCCGAGGCTTCCACGCCAGGAGCCGCAGCGCGTTGAGCACCACGACCACCGTCGAGCCCTCGTGCAGCAGGACCGCCACCCCTAAATGAGCGAATCCGAGCGCCCCGAGCGGGGCGACGATCAGGATCACCCCGAGCGCGATGACGAGGTTCTGCGTCACGATCTGTCGCGCCCGGCGGGCCAGGAGCACCGCGTCGGCCAGTCGCGTCAGGTCCGTGCCCATGAGCGCGATGTCGGCTGTCTCGAGCGCCACGTCCGTGCCCGCGGCTCCCATCGCGACGCCCAGATCCGCCCGCGCCAGGGCCGGCGCGTCGTTCACGCCGTCGCCCACCATCACCACGCCCTGCGCGTCCTGGCGCAGCCGGTCGATCTCGGTGAGCTTCTGATCGGGCAGCAGGTCCGCGTGGATGTCCGTGATCCCGAGCTGCCCGGCCACGCCTCTGGCGGCCGCTTCGTGATCGCCCGTGAGCAGCGATACCGACTTCACCCCGACCGACTGGAGCCGGCGCACCGCCTCGGCGCTCGAGGCTCGCACCTCGTCGGCGATCTCGATGAACCCGATCGCGCGATCGTCGCGGACCACCCACACCACGGTCGAGCCGGTCTCCGAGGCGCCGATCGCGGCCCGCTCGAGCGCGGCCTCGGCGGGCGCGTCCTGACGCTTGCCGACCCGCACAACACGGCCTTCGACCTCCGCCTGCACGCCCACGGCGACAATCTGGCGCGGGTTCTCGATCGCCGGGAGTGTGATCTCTTCAAGCTCGGCCGCCCGGACGATCGCCTCGGCGAGCGGGTGCGTCGCCTGCGACTCGACCGCAGCGGCGACGCGCAGCACTTCGCGCTCATCACCGCCCGGAACCGCGTGCGCTGCGCGCACAAGGGGTTTACCCATGGTCAGAGTGCCGGTCTTGTCGAATGCGTAGACATCCGCTTTGGCGAGTGTTTCGAGGTGGGCGCCGCCCTTGATCAAGACGCCCAGCCGAGCCGATCGCGCCATGGCGCAGAGCATCGCTGCGGGCGTTCCGATCGCCAGCGCGCAGGGCGAGCCTGCGACGAGGAAGGCCATCGAGCGGTAGAAGGAGTCGCCCCAGCTGAGCCACCCCGCCAGCGCGGGCACCACGGCCAGGACGGGTGTGATCGCCAGGACAGCGGGGACGTAGTACCGCTCGATTTTCGCGGTGAACTGTTCCGTGGGTGATTTCTCGGCCTGCGCATCCTCGACCAGGCGCATGACCTTGGCGATCGTGCTCTCGCCGGCGGGCTTGGTGGTGCGCACGACCAGCGGCCGGTCGCCGTTGATCGAGCCGGCAAGCACGGTGTCGCCCGCGCCGAGATCGACGGGCACGGGCTCACCGGTGACGGGGGACTGATCGACGGGCGATGAGCCGTGGACGATGACGCCGTCGAGCGCGACGCGTTCGAAGGGTCGCAAAGAGACGTGCGCCCCGACCTCGACATCCTCGAGCTTGAGCGTCTGCTCGTGCCCCTCCTCATCGATCACGCGAGCCGACTCGGGGGTGAGCTCGGCCAGCGCGCTGACGGCTTTCTTGGCTCGACCCAGCGCCATGTGTTCGCCCGCCGCGCCGAGCCCGAAGAGAAAGAGCAGGAACGCGCCCTCCTCGTACTTGCCGAGCGATGCGGCACCGATGGCCGCGACGAACATCAGGACGTCCACGTTCACGCGGAAGTTCCTGAGTTCCTCGATCGCCTCGGGGAAGGTTTCCGTACTCGCCAGGATCGCGCACAGCGCAAGCAGCGTGATGCGGACCCACTCGGGCCCGCCCGCCAGATGCACGCCGAACCCGCTGACCAGCAGCACGCCCGCGATCGAGGTGAGCAGGAGATCCCGCTGGCCTGCGATGGCCCGCAGCGCGGACTCGGCGAGCGAGAGCCCTCGTTGCAGCTTGCCCATGAGGACCGATGGCCCGCCCTCGGGCTCGATCCGCGCGTCCTCCAGGCTCAGGCGGAACCCCGTGCCCGCAAGGGCGCTTGTGGTTTCGTGCAGGGGGCAGTAGCCGCGCGCAAAGTTCAGACGCAGCTCGCGCGAGTCGAGCTGCGCGTGCGCGTCGATCCCCTTGCCGTGGAGCCTGCGGTTGATCCGTCTCACGCCCGCCTGGTTCTTGAGGTTGGTGATCGGCACGACGAGTGTGAGGCGATCGGCGTCCTCCAGATCCTGCCCGAGCTCGGCCTCGCTGCGTTTCTCGATCCAGCGCATCACGCAGCTCTCGCACTGCGTCGATTCCGGTGCGCACCCGTCGGGCAGGCGCACCCGCAGCACGGGGAGGCTGAGCGTTTGGTCGGGTTGCGTCGGCGGGATCGTGGACATGCGCGGCTCGGTGCATGGTAATTGCAAGCCGGGGCCCCGGCGATCCGGCGGCGGGAACTACAGCACGAAAAGGCAACCCAAGGTCCAGATGAGACCCAGTATCATCACGATCGCCGTGTACCCCACGATCTCGCGGGCTTTGGTCCCCGTCAGTGCGAGTAATGGCAGTGCCCAGAAAGGCTGGAGCATGTTGGTCAGTTGGTCGCCGTAGGACAGCGCCAGCACCGCCTTGGGCAGATCGACGCCAGTCGCCAGCGCGCTCTCGATGACGATCGGCCCCTGCACGCCCCATTGCCCGCCGCCCGAGGGCACGAACAGGTTGACGACCCCTGCGCTCAAGCAGGTGAGCGGGGCGAGCGTGTTCGGGCCGGCGCTGGCGCTGATGGTGCCCGCGATCTGCGCGGTCAGGCCGCTGGTGTGCATCATGCCCATGATGCCCGCGTAGAGCGGGAACTGGATGATGATGCCGGCGCACCCGCGGGCGGCCTCCTCGACAGCCGCGATGAACGAGCGGGGCGAGCCGTGGAGTACAAGCCCGAGCATGAGCATCGTCAGGTTCACCTCGTTGGGCGAGAGTCGCATGATCCCGCTCCGGGCGTTCTCGCCCGTGGGGAAGTAGAACCCGAAGGCCCACCACGCGATGAGCGCTGCGAGCAGCAGATTGACGAGAGGGGTTTCCTCGAGCGTGCGCACGATGACGGGTTTGCGTTCCTCGCTGCTTGTGCTCTTGGGCTCGGGGTCGGAATGGCTTTCAGGTCGGCACATCAGCCCGCCCGACTTTGGCATCATCAGCATCATCCCGAGTACACCGATCACGACGAGCCCGCCCGTGACGACGATGTTGAGCGGGCTGAGCAGCGTCTGGCTGATCGGGATGGGCGCCAGCTCGGTGCCCGCGGGGAGGACGCTCCTGATGCCGCTCTCGGTGGAGACCATGAGCGGGGCGGTGCCGCTGAATCCGCCGTGCCAGGTCATGAGCCCGAGGTACCCGGCGGCGACGAGCAGCGGGTAGTGGTGCGGGATGTCTCTGCGTGTGAGCGAGCGTCCGGTGTCGCGCGCGACGATGGCGCCTGCGATCAGCCCGAGTCCCCAGTTCACCACACCGAGCGAGGCGGCGATGAATGCGACCATCGCCGCGGCCTGTGCGCCCGTGCGTGGCAGATCCGCCAATCGGCGCAGAAGCAGGGCGACGGGCCTCGACGCTGCAACCGTGTGCCCGGTGACGAGGATGAGGCACATCTGCATCGCAAAGGGCAGGAACTTCCAGACACCCGCGCTCGGGTCGGACCACGATGAGACGAGCTGGTCGGCGGACATATCCGTGCGCCAGAGCGCCAGCAGAAAGGTGAGCAGTGTCAGCAGCACCGCGATGACGAAGGGATCAGGAGCGGTGGCGCGGAAGATGGAGGAGAGACGATCGCCGATTCGTGCGAGCATGACGGGCAATATACACACGCTTCATGCTGAGCTCATCCGGATGCCCAATATATCAGAGAGGAGCGATGGGCCCCGGGCCCGCTGCTCCGGCCCGCGTGTGCGGGTGTCCGTGAAAGGAGGCATCTGTGGATACGCTCGAAACCCTCAATGAAGCCGTCGATCGGTTTGAGCACGCCGACCCGACCCATCCGCCGAAGCAGGGCTTCGGCACGCCCCTGGTCGTGGGGCTGATCGCCTACTCGGTCGTCCTGACGATCGCTGTCTTGGCGTACCTCATCGGGACAGCCATCTGATCTCATCTCTATCCCGTGTGGAGCCGAGGCGTGCTACAACATGGGCATGGATAGCCTTGCCCAGCTCGCACTCGAAGACTTTCTCGAACGCCTCGGCTCCAAGGCGCCCGTGCCCGGGGGTGGGGCTGCGGCCGGGGTGACGGGCTCAATCGGGGCAGCACTGGCGCTCATGGTCGTGAACTACTCGATCGGGCGCAAGAACCTCGCAGATCACCAGGAACAGCTCGGGGCGATGGCGAAAGAGCTGCAAGGCCTGCGCGCACAGATGGTGCGGCTGGCCGACGAAGACGCTTCGGCTTACGCGGCGCTCTCGGCGCTCTGGGGCCTGCCCAAGGAGGACCCGAAGCGGGCCGATGGCTGGGGGGCTGCGCTCGATCGCGCGATCGCGGTGCCCACGGGCATCATGGACGCGGGGGCGGGGCTGCTCGAATTGTGCGCTCGGCTGGCACCGATCTGCAACAGGAACCTGCTCAGCGATCTCGCGGGTGCTTCGGCGCTGGCGGAGGCGTGTGTCAGAGCAGCGGGGCAGAATGTGCGCGTGAACGCGGCGATGCTCGACGACCAAGACGAAGCGAAGCGCCTGATGGCGGATCTCGAGAATCGGCGCGCACGCGCGGGCGAGGCGAGGGCAGCGATCGAGAAGGCCTGCGGCTCATGAGCAATCCGCGCGACGTCAACTGGTTCGATAAGCAGGGCCCGCGTGCCGGCTTCCGCGACGCCAAGGCGGGTGACAAGGGTCTGAGGTTTCAGTGCACGCTCTGCGGCAACTGCTGCACCGGGGCCGAGGGCTACGTGGGCTTCACGCAGGACGAAGCCAAAGCCATCGCCGAGCGTCTGGGCGTGACGCTGGAATACTTCCTGGAGCACTACACCCACGACACGAGAGCCGGGCGTTCGTTCATCGAGAAGGACACCGAGTTCGGGAAGGACTGCATCTTTCTCGATCGTCAGACCGTGCCGGGCAAGGCGGTCTGCGGCATCTACGAACTCCGCCCGATGCAGTGCAAAACATGGCCCTTCTGGCCTCATGTTGTCAGCACCGAGCACGCGTGGCGCAAGGCAGCGGTCGGGTGCCCGGGCATCGATCGCGGTCAGCAGGTCATCAAGCCGGAAGAGATCCGCATCCAGCGTGCACGGACGCCGATGTGATGGAGACCGACGAGCGGGAGCTCTGCAGGCACTGGCTCGACCAATCGCGTCAAGGCGAGGTCCGCCGCCGGATCGTGACGGTCCATGATGAGGTAGCCAGACGAATCCGTGAGCGTGATCCGGTTTGCACGGCTTCGGGTCGTTGCTGCGACTTCGAGCGCTACGGGCATCGGCTCTATGTCACGGGGTTGGAAACGGCGATGACGCTCGACGCGATTCCCAAGGAGCGTGCGCTCGGTGATGGAGATATCGAGCGGGCCCGGTCGGCGGGGACGTGCCCGTTTGTGGTGGGCGGGCTCTGCGGCGTGCACCCGGTTCGGCCGGTGGGTTGCCGGGTGTATTTCTGTGATCCGAGCGCCCAGCTCTGGGTGAACGAGCTGGCCGAGTTCGCGGCCGACGCGGTGAAGCGCGTGCACGATGACTTCGGGATCGAGTACCGCTACACGGAGTGGCGGGCGATGTTGGCGATGTTCCGGGAGGCCGGCGTCGCGCGGTTGCCAAGCGAGCCGGTGGTGTTCGTGCCGAGCGATCCGTTTGTGCGGCTCACCTCAGGCCGAGCTTGAGCAGGACGAGTCGTTTGAGCGCTTTGCCGTCGGGCTTGACGGTGCTTTCGAGTTTGGGCGCGGACGAGAAGAGCCCGGCGAAGAGGCCCTTGAGTGTGGCGATGTGCTTGGCGGGCGAGAGGCCTGCGAGGCGGTGCGCCCAGAGCCAGCCCATGAGGATGGCGACGAGTCCCGAGCCGCGCCTGCCGTGACGTCTGGCGAGCCAGACCCAGTTGCGTGTGGAGCGGTAGAGCCACTTGGCGGTCTTGGTGCGCGCGATGGGCGAGTCGTGCCAGACCTTGCAGTCGGGTGTGAAGAGGACCTCGTAGCCGGCGCCCATGAGTTTGAGGGCGAGGTCGGTGTCGTTGCGGTAGAGGAAGTAGCCGCCCTCGTACCCGCCGACGGCGTCCCAGGCCTCTCGCCGGATGATGTTGCCCGGTCCCATGTCGGGCCAGCGGGGTGTCCGGCTGGTGATGCGCTCAAAGGGCCACTCGTACTCGTTCGTCTGCGGGTGTTGGCGGTGGAGGGTGACGGCTGCGGCATCGGGCCGGCGAGCCAGCAGGTCGAGTGCGCCGCCCAGTGCGCCCTCGTCGGGCCAGGCGTCGTCGTCGAGGATGAGCACCGCTTCGCCCGAGGAGGCGGCGACGCCCCGGTTGAAGCCTTCGACGCCGAGGTTTGAGCCGGTGGGGACGACCTTGATGTCGGGGAATTCGCGCTGGAGCGTGGCGGGTGTGCCGTCGGTCGAGGCGTTGTCGACGACGACGATCTCGCAGTCCTTGCCGACGTCGTCCTGTCTGAGTTTGCGCAGCGTGGTGGAGAGTTTGTCGATGCGGTCGCGCGTCAGGATGATGACGGAGAGGGTCGGTCGCCTGGCGGGGGTGATCGGTGTGATGGGCTCAGCGGGGGGCGCGTCTGGTGGGTAGAGGGTGAGCAGGAGGAGGGGCTTGATGCTCGCGACGAGCAGCCCGATGAGCGCGACGAGGCGGTCGAGCGAGCGCACGCGCTTGATGCGGAAGCCGGTGTGTGTCGCGACGAGCAGGATGCGGCCGGCGGCCCAGGCGTGCGGGTGAGCGCGGGCGTGGACGACGGCGATCGAGTTCGTGGGCGTGATGATCAGGCGGATGAAGCCGCGGATGGCCTGCTTGAGCGAACGCGCCGGCTCGGGCGGGCGCTGCTTGAGTTCGAGGCCCACATCGCGGAAGAGCTTGCCCACGGCCGGGCGCTTGGCGCGGGGGACGGGCGCGTCGCTGTGGAGTTCGGCGATGCCGGCGGCGGAGGCGGGGGCGCTCGGGATGATCGCGCGGAGCGCCGGGTCCAGTGCGTGCCAGGGCCAGAAGCGCGAATGCCGGGTGCGGTCGGGCGGGGCCTTGCCCGTGATCTGGCCGGCGGCTGCGTCGCGCAATCCCATCAGGTGCAGGCGGGCCAGATCGTCGCTGCCGATCATGGTCTGCTCGATCGCCAGCGCGATCTCGCGCATCGCGCGGGCGAGGCGTCCGATGGGCCCGATCTTGGCGAGTCGGAGGACGCCGATCCAGTTGCGGGCTTCGTAGTAGCGTGCCCAGGTTTTGAACTTGCCCCAGGGGTGCGAGCAGAAGGCTTTGGGTGCGACACCGATGGAGCCGCCGGTGGCCTGGGTGAGGCGCTGAAAGAACATGACGTCGTCGGAGTGGATGAAGGTGTCGGGCATGAGCCCGGCCTGACGAATGGCAGGGGCGCGGACGAGGGCGCAGAGGGCGGCGAGGTAGTCGATGGGTCCCTTGTCGTCGTTTGGCTGGGCCATCTCGAGCATGCCGGTGCGGCGATTGAGGCGCGAGCCGCACTCGTAGACCTTGCCCGTGGCGGGATCGACGACGGCCGGCCCGACGGCGACCATGGTCGGCTCGGGTGCGATGACCGCGAGCATCTCGCGCAGGGTGGTGGGGGTGAGGCGGACGTCGGAGTCGAGGAGCCAGATGTAGTCGGGGTTTGAACGGGCCAGGGCCTGTTCCATGCCGGCGTTGAACCCGCCGCTGCCGCCGCGGTTGGATCGGAGCTCGTGGAAGGTGATCCGCAGACCCGATGCCTCGGCCGCCTGGATGACGGATTGAGTAGAGGCGAGCGGGTTATCGGACCCGTTGTCGACGATGAGGACGCGGAGGTCGGTCCCCGTGGTGTCGAGGGCCTTGAGATCGGTCAGGAGGGCCTCGACGTCCTTGGGGTTGTTCCACGCGGGGACGACGGCCTCGATGACGGGGATTCCTGGCCCGCGATTCGCTGCATGGTCGGTGTCGGCGTGGGTCATCGGGTCGGGCCGGGTATCCTTCCTGAAGGGATCGGTGGGGCGTGCTGCGCAGCGTAGCCCGCGAGCGCGGCCCGCGCCGATCCGAATGGAGCATGACCGATGAATCCGTTCCGCAAGGCCAGGCCCCTCGCCACGAATTCCAAGCCCGCGACCCGTCAGCCCCAGCCTCTTTTCGATGAGCTTGAGCAGAGGCTGCTGCTGTCGGTTTTCTTCGGCGAAGACTTCCCGGATCTCTCCGACATGGAGAACACGAACAACATCATCGTTCGGTTCAACATGAACGTGATGAGCGATTCGGGGCGGAGTTACTTCGACCTGGAGCTGTTCGTTTCGGAAGACGACGACCCGGTGGGGACGGTCGCGAACTTCGTGGATTATGTCCAGCGGGGTCAGTACGACGGGATGTTCTTCCAGCGGCTGCAGAACCTGAACGCGAACTCTGACGAGCCGCCGGAGATTCTGCAGGGCGGTCGCAACCGGATCGACGACGAGTCTGGCAGCGTGACGGTGATCGATGTCGGCGACACGATCGACGACGAGGTCGTCCGCGAGAACGACGAGCGCACGATCGCGATGGCCAAGACGAGCGCGGCCAACAGCGCGACCAGTCAGTTCTTTATCAACTTGACGGACAACGAGGATGATCTCTCGCCGGACGTTCAGCCCAACGGCGGGTTCCCGGTGTTCGGGCGTGTGCTTGATGATGAGTCGTGGG
>MDTD01028429.1_pt1 | contig 49309 bp, 33 predicted proteins | sample 811221 | NCBI WGS metagenome assembly MDTD01 (sample SAMN05326646, study PRJNA326480) | marine metagenome | isolation source: seawater | place: Pacific Ocean: South West | collected 2011 | reverse complement strand
GTGTGGACCCCGTGTACGGTATGTATTTTGTGTGTATGGAGTGTGTGTGTGTACGTCTTTCTCTTTTCGTTTGGACTATTTTTGACGATACTATGGGCATCGCCTCGCACACGCGCCGCGCGCGCGCGTCTCTATCCATTCGTGTCAAGCGCGTCGTGTCCGAATCGTCGCGCGCGCGTGACGCGGGAGACGGTGACGTCGACCTCGACGCGCGTGGGCGAGCGCGGGGAAGCGCCGAGGCGTGAGGTGACGCGACGGCGCGCGTGCGCGCGCGCGCGACGTGCGACGCGGGAGAATCGATGGATCGATCCACGGCGACGACGAGGATGACGACGACGATGCGGAAGACCCCATCGCGCGCGACGACGATCGCGCGCGGTGGGACGCGCGGTGCGTTCGTTCGCGGTGCGTTCGGACGGTCGATGACGATGACGCGGGCGTCGTCGGAGGCGGTGTCGAACGAGTCGAGAGGCGCGGACGCGGTGCGATACGACGACGGGGACATTCCTCGCGAGGTTGGACGGGCGTCCAAGGAGGAGCTGGGAAAGTGGCTCGAGTCGCGGCGTTTGCCGACGCAGAAGATGGCGTTGGAGGTGAATTTGGCGGAAGGGAGAGGGCTGGTGGCGACGGAGGAGATCGCGCGGGGTGAGGCGGTGTTGGGGGTGAACCGAGGGACCATCATCACCGTGCGGAGAGCTCTCGAGGAGGCGAAGCTCGGGCCGAGGCACGCCGAGTTGCAAGAGTGGAGCATTTTGGCGACGTTTTTGGCGCAGCAGGCGTTGGCGTTGGAGCGTGGGGAGGCGGGGACGTTTGGGGAGTACATTCGTGCGTTGCCGAGACGAACCGGGAGCGTGTTAGATTGGCCGGAGGATGAAGTGGATAAGCTCCTGGCGGGGTCGCCGTCGCGTCTGGCGGCGGCGGAGAGACAGGAGAGCGTCAACGCGGCGATCGATGAGATTCGGTCGTACTTCCCGGAAATCACCGTCGGGGCGTTGCGATGGGCGTTCGACATTTTATTCAGTCGTTTGATTCGTTTGGACGCCATGGGAGGCGAACTCGCGCTCGTGCCGTGGGCGGATATGTTGAACCACAAGCCCGGGTGCGCGGCGTTCATCGACTTGGACGACGACAGCATCAATCTCACCACCGATCGGGCGTACAACAAGGGTGAACAAGTGTGGGCGTCGTACGGTCAGCGTCCGTCGAGTGAGTTGTTGATTTCCTACGGGTTCGCTCCCGAGGTTGGCGAGAATCCCGACGACGAATACGCGCTCACGCTCGGCATCGACGTCAATGATCCGTACGCCGAAGCGAAGGCTCAAGTCCTCAGAGACATGGGTCTCAGCCCGGTGGAGACGTTCCCGCTTCGATTGAACGGTTATCCGCGTCAGTTGTTGCAGTATGCGTCCTTCATCCTATGCAACCCGGAAAAGCCGAGCGAGCTTCAAAGCTTGGCGAGAACGGCGTTCACCGGCAGTTCAAACTTTGGGCAAACCATCTTCGACACTGTGCGAGGGATGGCCAACGGGCGCGCGCGCGGTACGCAAGGGGTGATCTTAGGCGGTGTGGCGGGCGAGATAGCCGTTCGGGAAATGCTTGCGGATATGTGCGCCGAGGCGCTCAACGCGTATCCGAACACGCTCGAAAAGGATAAGGGCATCGCCGAGGGTCGCATGCCCGAATTCCCGGGAGCCGACGCGTGGACCGGCGTTGCGCCGGAGAAGATTCGCGCCACGCAGCGTTCGGTCTCCGCCGCACGAGTTCGTGTCTCCGAGAGACGTATTCTCGCCAAGACGGACAGCGAAGTCCGTCTGCAGTTGCGCAAATTGAAGCAAAAGTCGTTGATGGACGGCTTGTTGTGATGGGGCCATCGGTCGCGCAGCGCTTAGAGCTTTTAGATCGCGCTTTTTTATCTAATTTTTCGAGTCAAAAGGGACCGCGTGTCGTTAATAGATTTCTCGCAAATCCGTATTACACCCCAGGCACCAACTACCGTCGTCTAGAGCAATCTAATTGCTCTAGACGCCGTGTCTCGCAAATGCGCGAAACGTTTACGCTTCCGGGAATTGGAACGAGCATTCCTTCCCAGTAAGCTTCTTGTAAACACCCGCGAACGTGTCGAGCTTGTACTCCGTCGTGTTACGATCCTTCGGGTCCAAGTACACCTTGAGGAGGCGGGAGCCATCCAAGCGGTATCGCTGGCGCTTGCCGACGATCTCCGTGGGGTAAACCAAGTCTTCCAAGAGCGCCGTGTGAACCGCGGTGAGGGTACGAGATCTAGGGCGGGAACGCGCCATGTTGTTGGACGGCACCGGCATGATGCGTCGGTTCGCGATGATCACCACATCCTTACCGCTGAACTTCTTCTCGAGTTCACGAACCAAGCGTTGTTGAATCTTGTGGTAAGACTTCAACGCGCGGAACGGCACGTGAATGACGATCGCCGTGCGGCCACCGGCGACGGAGACTTCGGTCGCGGAGTTGATGTAAAGGTCCTTAAGGTCGGCCTTGAGCTCAGCGTTCGTCGCTTCGAGGTCAGCGATGGCCTGCGTTGTCGTGAAAAACGAGCGCGCAACAGTCAGTCTCACATTCTCTCAAACCTGGAGTCCCCCGCCCGGACCGTCTCGTCCGTCGCCATCGTCCATCATCACCACGCCGTCCACGCGCGCGCGGTGCCATCGCGGACGCGCACACGCGCGCGAGATAATCACATCATCACACATATCCACTCTCTCGCGTCGCGCGTCGCCCGCGCGCGCGTCACGCGCGAGTCGATCGGTCCCAACAAACCCTAAAGTCACCCATCGCGTCGCCGGATGTCTGTGCGTACCTGCGCCACGGTCTCCTCGAACGACGTCACGGCGGCGCCGTTCGGCTTAACAATCTGTGCAATTGTAAAAATTGTCCACTTCGTCAGTCGCACGTTCGTCGGCGTCGTCATCGGCACTCCGAGGCGCCGCGTTCGATCCCACCGCGATCGGGAAAGCCCCAAAGCGCTCGGCCGCGCCGGCGCATCGCGCGCACAGCGGCGCGCGAGCATCGACGAGCATCGCGCGCGCGATGGAGCGAACGGATGTAATCATCGTCGCGCGCGACATCGTCCGCACGCACCTTCAGGGTCATCTTCGCAAAAGCTCGCGTCGCGTAAAGGAGGATCGCGTTCGCGTCGAGGGCGAGACTTCAACGAAGACGGCCCAAATGTCCGATGGTTTATGAAGGGACGCGCGGGGGACCGGCTAAGGGAACAGAGACGCGCGACGCGACGGCGAAGCGTGGGGAGATGAGAAATCAAAAATGGATTCGTCGTGTTTCAAACGTTTTTATACCGGCATCGGTCTAAACTTTAACGGCTTGGGCTCTTCGCCGCCCATGCGCTCGAGTCGGTGGGCTTCGTACTCGTCGTACGAACCCTCGAAAAAGACGACGTTGGAATCGCCCTCGTACGCCAAAATGTGCGTGGCGATCTTGTTCAAGAACCAACGATCGTGCGAAATGCAAATGGTGGTGCCGTTCCAGGATTGAATGGCGTCCTCGAGGCATCGAAGGGTTGCGACATCGAGGTCGTTGGTCGGCTCGTCGAGAAGCAAACAGTTGCCGCCGCTCGTGAGAGTTCTGGCGAGTTGCAATCGGTTGCGTTCACCACCGGAGAGGCTGCCGACCTTCTTCTGCTGATCGGCGCTCTTAAAGTTGTACCAGCTGCAGTACGCGCGCGCGTTCACTTGGCGAGTACCGAGAGTGATTTCTTCGCCGCCGCCGCTCAAGGTGTCGTACACCGTCTTCTCCGGATCCAAGCTATCGCGGCTTTGATCGACGTACATGAGCTTGACCGTTTCACCGACGGCAATATCACCGCTGTCGGGCTTTTCTTCACCGGTGACCATTCTGAAGAACGTCGTTTTACCGGCACCGTTACCACCGACGATGCCCACGACGGATCCTGGCGGGATGATGCAGTTCAGGTTGTCGATGAGCAGACCTCGGCCAGGGTAGCCCTTTTGTAATCCGCTCGCGTTGATGACGACATCACCGAGACGAGGTGCGGCAGGAATGGTGATGGAGTCCAAATCTTGTCGCGCTTGGAATTGGGCCGCGGCTTCGCAAAGCTCCTCGTATTGGCGAAGACGTGCCTTACCCTTCTTAACTTGACCCTTAGCGTTCGAGCGCACCCATTCGAGTTCTTGCTCGATTTGACGATCCAACGAACTCTTCTTCTTCTTTTCTGCGTCGAGACGCTTGCTCTTGCTTTCGAGCCAAGACGAGTAGTTGCCCTCGAAGGGAATGCCCTCGCCGCGATCGAGCTCCAAAATCCATCCGGCGACATTGTCCAAGAAGTAACGATCGTGCGTAATCGCGACGACCGTGCCCTTGAAGGTGGCCAAGAACTGTTCGAGCCACGCGACAGATTGCGCGTCCAAGTGATTGGTGGGTTCGTCGAGAAGCAAAATGTCCGGTTGAGAGAGCAACAAACGGCAGATGGCGACGCGACGACGCTCACCCCCGGACAAGTTCTTGACGAGAGCGTCACCCGGAGGGCAACGAAGCGCATCCATCGCGCGCGCCACGGTGCGTTCGAGCTCCCAGGCGTTGGAGGCGTCGAGCTTATTTTGCAATTGGTCCATGCGCTTCATGAGGGCGTCGACGTCAGCGTCGGGTTGCGTCATATCAGCGGCGTTTCGATTGTATTCATCCAAATCATCTTGCACCGCCTTCACGCCAACCGCGATGTTTTCCGCCACCGTCTCACCGTCGTCCAAAGCCGGTTCTTGCGCCAGGTATCCAACCTTGATTCCCGGTTCCAGGTACACCTCGCCGTCGAACGCCGTGTCCACCCCCGCCAAAATCTTCATGAGCGTCGATTTACCCGCCCCGTTCGCCCCGAGGATCCCGATTTTCGCCCCCAGGTACATGCCCAAATTTATATTCTTAATCAATTCCTTCCCGTTCGGCGTCACCTTTCGCACCTTGGACATGCTCAGGATGATTTTCCGCGTCTCCGTCTGGTACGCGCTCCCCTCCTTCACCTCCCCGGGGCTCTTATACTTCCCGGCCCCGCCTCCGCCGCCTCCGCCGCCGCCGCCGCCCGCCGGTTTCGCCCCACCGCCACCCTTGGCGTTCTTACGCGCGCTTTTCTTCCCCGCGTACGTCGTCGTCGCATCGCGTCGTCGTCCCGAGAAGAGCGCCGCGTCGAGCCGCCGTCGACCCTGAGGTCGAAGCGCCGCGCCCGTGGCGAACGCCGAGCGACCGGCGCGCGCGCACGCGGGCGCGCGCGTCGCCGTCACCGTCGTCATCGTCATCGTCGTCGTCGTCGTCGCGCTGAGCATGACGCGATGGATTCGCGAGAACCTCTCCGCGCGTCGCGCACTCGCGGTGACTCGAATCATCGACACTCGCGGACGCGCGCATGCGCGACGTCGACGTCGCGCGCGCGTCCGAGACGGACGACGACGTCGACGAGACCGTCGCCCGCGTCGCGTCGCGCGCGCGCGCGAGCGCTTCGCCGTCGTCCGCCGTGCGCGCGGTGCTGCTACAGATTCGACGCGCGCACTGGCGTTGGAGCGCCGCGCTGTCGCTCTTCGCCGCGGGCGTGCTCTTCGCGACGCAGTACGGCACGCTCGAGGGCGTGCGACGAGTGATGAGCGATGGGTACGTCACGCGCGCGGCGTCGCTCGCGTCGACGTCGCCGACCGCGGCGTTCGCGAGTCGCGCGAGCGCGCCGTGATTGGTCCGGACCCGCGCGCGAGTCGCGCGAGACGAACGCGCGCGCGAGAGAGAGCGCGAGAGAGAGAGCGACGACGACTCCGAGGAGGAGGACCGAACGCGCGCGAGATCTCGCGTTCGTCTCGCGCGTCGTCGTCGAGCGCGCGCCGTTCCTGTAACGTGATTGTAGTGCGCCGAGCGCGTAACCGTCTCCTCGTCTCCGCAATCGACGACGCGTCGTTTCGTCGACATGCCGACCCCGCGTCGGCGCGTTTCGCGCGCGCCCGCGGCGAAGACGTCGTCCGCGTCGCCGTCGACGCGGGCGCGCGGGAAAACGCGCGCGCGCGCGGCGAGCGAGGCGTCGAAAACGCACGCGAGTCGCGCGTCGGCGATCGCGATACTCATCCTGGGACCGACGCGAACGCGCGTCGTGCGCGAGTGGGCGGCGACGAGATGGCGCGCGAACGCGCGCGCGTTCGCAGTCCTCACGTTGGCGTGCGCGGCGACGTATCTGCGGGACATGTACGTGCCGGCGGCGGTTCGCGTGCGGGTGACGAATAGTCTCCCGAGTTGGGTGAACGATACGGTGCTGTCCAATATACCGGCGTTGGATGTACAAATGTTGGAGCGCCCGGTGGCGGCGAGGCGAGGACCCGGGGTGCGAGTGCGTGAGCGTGGTCTGGGGGCGAAGCATCCGGTGGTGATCGTCCCGGGATTCGTGAGCACGGGATTGGAGTTGTGGCGCGGCAAGGCGTGCGGCGCGAGTTATTTCCGGCGGCGAATGTGGGGGACGCCGGCGATGGCGCGCGCGTTTTTTAGCAACCAAAAGTGTTGGATGGAGCACATGAGACTCGATTCGAGGTCTGGGTCCGATCCTGAGGGCATTCGTCTTCGGGCGGTTCGCGGATTAGAGGGAGTCGATTGGTTTGTGCCGGGATATTTCGTCTGGGCGAGAATCATAGAAGAGTTGGGGGAACTGGGGTACGACGCGAACACCATACACAGCGCGGCGTACGACTGGCGATTGAGTCCGACGATGCTAGAGCGCCGCGATGGGTATTTCACACGATTAAAGTCCGTCATCGAGACGTTACATGCGGTGCACGGGGAACAGGTGGCGGTGCTTGCGCACTCGTACGGGGACACAATTTCTCGATATTTTTTCGATTGGGTGGAGACCCCAGTGTCGCAAGGCGGAGGAGGTGGCGGCAGACGATGGGTGGATAAATACGTGCACGCGTACGTGGACATCGCTGGCCCGATGCTCGGGATTCCAAAGACCATCCCGAGCCTACTCAGCGGTGAAATGCGAGACACGGCAATTCTAGGAGAACTCGAGGGAATGCTCGGAGGCTTACTCGAGACAGCGGTGGGACGTTTGATAGGTAGTCAGATCAAGGAAGTGTGTGAGACTTTCCGGACGTGGGGCGCGCTCTGGGCCATGCTTCCACGCGGCGGTGCGGCCGTTTGGGGGGACGAAGATCTCGGGGCTCCCGAGAAATCATCCGCCGACGATGTGATCAATTTTTTCTTGCAAATGCGCGACGCGGGATCGTCTGTGGAACAGAGCGTCAATCACACCGTCAATAGCGCACTCGACATGCTCTTCGAGTATTTGGCGGAGTCCAATCCTCACAACGTCGCAGAGTTCAGTCGAGCCGCCAGTCGAGATTCTCGGCAACGTCTGAAGAAACTCGTGCCGGACTTGGAACGAAAGACGGCACCGAGTTTCGGTGACCCGCTGAGCAGACCGTTGCCGTACTCAGCGAATTTAAAGGTATATTGCCTCTACGGTGCCGGAAAACCGTCAGAGAGGGCGTACGTGTACGAGCGATACGCGGAGGATCCTTTGCGCCCGTATCAACTCGACGTCGCTCAATCTCAAAACGGCACGCTCACGCGCGGCGTGTGGCAAGTCGACGGCGACGGTTCTATCCCGCTTCTCTCGCTGGGATACATGTGTCGAGAGTGGACGCGAAACGCGACGTTGAACCCCGCGAACGCATCCACGACGACGCGCGAATATCCGCACCGAGCGCTCCCCATCGCCGTCGGTGGATTTCAAGGCACCTCCGAGGGCGATCACGTCAACATCATGGGCAACGAAGACCTCATCACCGACATCCTCACCATCGTCGCAGGCGCCACCGCCGACGTTCCCGAACGACTCATCAGCGACATCGACGACCTCTCGTCGATCGTCTCTCGCCGCCGCGCCGCCGTCAAATCCGACCGTTCGTACGACAGTTACTAGCGCCCACGCCTAGCCTCTCGCCTCGACGACGCGCGCGCGCGCGTCACGATCGATTGTCATCGTTCCCACTTCCTTTTCATCCGCGTCTCGTCGCCTTCACGCGTCGCCTCTCGTCCATCCTCGATATTCCCGTCTCGGGTACCCACGCGGCTTGGGTATTTGGATATTTGGGTAACGAAACGGCGCGGTCTCGAGCCCCACTGTTCGGCTCGCGACGAGCGGACCGGTGACGGTCCGCGGGTCGAGTGAACGAGTGAACGCGATCGAAAAGGCTCGTTCGCCTCGCCCGCGGCGACGAGCGGCGCGCCGCGTCGAACGGCTCGACGCGTGCCCAGATTTCGCGCAACGGTCGATCGTAAACGTTCGTCTCGGCGCGACATGCCCCGGCGAGCGCTGCCGAACGGAATCAAGCTGGGATTCATCGAGGAGGGGGGGGAGAGCGCGGAGGATGATCGGCGCGGCGCGCCGGTTTCGACGCCGGTGAAACCGTACTGGCGACCGAAGCAGGCGAGCAAACCGCCATCGCGAGGAGTGCAGACGAAAAAATTCAAGGCGGTGAAACCGAGAAAGCCGAGGGTGCTCTGTCAGGACGTGTCGAGTGAACGCGTGGAGGGGTACGTCAAAGCGTTGAGGGAGTATCATCGACAGCTTCGGATCTATAAGTATCAGCTGAACGTCGTGGATAAGTGCGACGAAACGCAACTGCGCGAGTTTCTCAGTCGAGTGGTTATGTGCGTCGTGCAGTGCTTAGTGGCTGCAGACACGGTGCACGGCGAGTACGTCGAGAAGGCTACCCTTCGCTGCGATTGTGACGCGATGCACGCCGTGGATTCGTTCATGATCACCCTGTATAAGAAGGATGACTGCATCGACAAGTTTTCAAAGGATATGATCCTTCTCGAAGAAATCTTGAGCGACTTTTCCTACAGTATTCTCGCCATCAAGCACGGGTTCAATAGCAGAGTGGCCGATTGCGTTGGCGAAATCTCGGCGGAGGCTGAAAATCGGGTGAAGGGTCTGACTCGGGAAGATAAGGATCGCATGGAGCTACGATGGAAGCGTTGGTTGCACAAGACGACCTTTGACGATTGTCAAACGGGACCGTTCAATCGACATGAGCTCTCCAAGCTCGTTAAACCACCGTACACGGTGGAGTACCAGCTCAAAAGCAATGACAGCGGGGCATTCGCGCATCTGAATTCAGACCAGGTGAATCCAATCGCATTGTGCTATAAGAAACTGAGTGAAATGCCGGAACCAGATGTGAGCGTCGGTGATTTCGTCATCTACGAGAAAGGAACCGTGCCCACCAGAACGCACAAAGAAATGTGCGATCTCATACATAAAATTGCGAAATCTCCTCGTGCGCAAGCTGCGGCTAATAAAACCGACCTGAACACCATGCTCAGATACGTTCGACGATGAAGTTGACGCAAGAAAGCAAACTCAACATGGCCTGCCATTGACGCCGCCCTGAATATACCACCTGAATCTGACCACCCCACAGTAGAACTTTGGACTAGCGATCGGGCGTAAAAACGACCCGTCAAAAATAGCATCTTGGTAGCTTTTTTGAATCGAGCAGTACCAACGTTCTTCGAATCAGCTCCCCGACGACGTGTCCGAGAACTGGCCGAGCGCCGCCTCGCTCTGCTCGCGCCGACCAGCCTATCCCGCACACGTCGCCTCGCCGAACCGCCTGAGAGAGATCTTTCGGCGAACGGTCGAGCGCGATGCAAGTGACGATGCGATATCGCGTCGTCAAACGTGGTTCTCGCGCGGGGTTTCGCTCGACGCGCGCGCGCAACGGTGCGACCGTGTCGAACGTGACGTCACACGCCCGAGTAATCCCCGGAAGAGCTCTATCCGTCGATTACGAGGACGACGTGGACGTGAGCGTGATGGATAGCTACGACGGCGCGAGCTGCGTGGTCACCGATTCGCAAGTCGTCGACCGAGTGACCGTCGGACAGGTGTTGCGCGATCAAATCGCCACGATGGGTGGAGAACAACTGATGGATCCGCAAGATTTCGTCTCCACGGACGCGCAACGAGCGCAGTGCGCGGTGTTATTCGGGTCATGCGCGTTATTAGCGACGAAGGGATTGTGGATTTTTGGACAGGACGGGTTCTCGACGGCTGAGACGGTCATAACACTCGTAACGGTGGGGTTGGCGTACTGGACGAGCGACTTGGGAACGGGCATCTTCCACTGGAGCGTGGACAACTACGGGAGTAAAAAGACGCCGCTCCTCGGCGGCGTGATCGATGCGTTTCAAGGGCATCATAAATACCCTTGGACCATCACGAAGCGTCAGTGGGCGAACAACATTCACACCACGTGCATAGCCCCGCTCGTGTTCACGACGCCGACGCTCTTTTTCAATGAGCGAGCGACAGACCTCATCTTCGTCGGCGTGTTCACGTCGTTGATCGTGCTGAGTCAACAATTTCACGCGTGGAGTCACATGAAGAAGAGCGAGCTCCCATCCACCGTGCTGAAGGCGCAAGATATGGGGCTCTTGATAGGTAGACGGGACCACGGGCAGCACCACAAGTCGCCTTTTGCGTCCAACTATTCTATCGTGAGTGGATGGTGGAATCCCATACTCGACGGTAATGGTTTCTATCGCAAGCTCGAACAGGTGATCTACGACACCACGGGTGTTCCGCCCAGATGCTGGTCGGACGACGTCGAGTTTGTCGTGCAGGAGTCTGCGCCGGAGGGTTGGGGTAAAGGAATCTTGGGGCCGAAATGATTCGCAACGCGCTGAGCATTTTCTGGTGTCTTTGCATGATTTGAATTCGTTGCAACTCGCGTGTACAGCTCCTAGTGTTACAATTGTGTAGTGTTGATACAGCTTAGTTTCTCTCATCGATCTCATGGACTCATCGAGCGCGACGGAGCGCCAAGACTTCGTCGATGACTCGCACGCACGCGTCGTGGTGCATCGCCAACGCGACGTCTCTCGGCGAAACGGGTTCATTGTTCGCTCCGAGAGAGTGGTCGGTGTTCAAGTGATCGGCTTCCCATTGGCCCACTTCCACGGTCGCGCCAAGGGAGAGCAGCATCCGAGCGGCTTCCCATTGACCCCACTCACACGCAGAAAATAGCGCCGTTTTTCCATTGAAGTACCTCGCGTCCAAATCCGCGCCTCCGCGAGAGACGAGTAATTCGATGCACCGCACGTCGCCTCGTTTCGCCACCGCATGAAGAGGTTTCCATCCCTGTCGCGACCACCGCGTGTTCGCGTCGGCACCCGCGTCCAACAACCGCTCCACGCACGCCGCCCTCGACGCTTCCGACACCCCGTCCGCGCACGCCGCCTCCAGTAACGCCCCATCCTTCGGCATACCGTGCGCGAGCAGCACATCCAGCGCGTCTCGCTCACCTCTCGACGCCGCCGCGCGTCCCGCTCTCGTCAACGCCTCCTCCCACGTCTCGTCTCCCACCGGCCGCGTCGTGTCCAGTCTCTTCTCCAGCACGTTCCCGAGCTCTCGCGCGCGTCCTAGCATCGCCAACACCGCCACCGCCGCGCCGACGTCCGCGTGCGGGAATCCACACAGCACCTCGAGCGCGGGCCAGTTATCGCTCCTCGACGCGCGGTCGAGGTCCGCCAGCCAACGCGCGAGGATGGGGTCGCGTCGACGCCGCGCGAAATTGCTGGACACGGTGAGCGCGCGCGGCGCTCCCGCTCCCGCGTGCGCTCCCGACGCGCGCGCGATGACGGTCATCGGCTCGGTCTCGCGCGCGCGTCTCGCTCCTCCAGCGCGCGCGCGTGTGTGTGGACGCGGTCGACGATGAATCTCGCGATGACGTGGGGTGACTGTAGGGGACGCCGCCGTGGCGTGGAGGAAGACGGAGGGAGACGCGCGCGGGTTACATGCGTGACTAGGACGATTTCTTCTTGAAATCCGCGGCTTCGCGCTCGGCCTGAGCCTCCTCTAACCCTTCGCAGTGGTTCCAAACGACGCCGATCTCTCTCGCGAGCGCGGCGCGAATGAACGTGGCGCCGAGGACGCCAGGGACGATGTACAAGAGCGCCGGTTGGGCGGCGTCGAAGACGTTCATGACGATGATGGTGGTGACGATGCCGACGACGTAGCCGATGGCGACGGCGTTGAAGTACGTGGGAACTGCCTTGCCGTCGTGCTTGGCCGTGCGAGAGGCGGTGGCGGATTTCTTGGACGCGGACCTCGTGAGAGCTTTTTTCGGCTCGGCGGCGGCGGCGCGGCGCGCGTTGTCCATTCTCAAAATCATCGCGACATAGAGACCCGGGATGACGATGTCACCGAGACCCAACATGCTGAACGGTTTCTCCGTGTCGGAGATGGCGCTCAGGGCGATGCGCGGGAAGAGGAGTTTGATCGGGGCGTCGAACGAACGCGCCACACTCACCATCACCGGGGTGAAGAATACCCAAAAAATGTCGTAGAAGAATAATCCCGCCAACAAAACCGCTCCTATTTGCACGCTATCGATCGATAAGTACTCGATTCCTTGCAACGCAAAGCACAGCCCCAACGCGTTGTTCGCCAACCAATGCTTCGTGCGGACGTACTGTAGAGTTCCGACGCTCGCCAAAACCGTCGACACCGCCTCCGCCGCCGTGCACTCTACCGTCCATCGTTCCTCGTTCAACCAACGAATCTTCGGCACCGTGAGCAGGGCGTGACTCGTCAAATCGCGTCCACCGAATACACCACCGTGCACGACGGGCGTGACGATCGCGCTCGTCGCCAACACGCCCAGAATACCAAAGTACGCCGTCGCGAACGCGCCGAGTAAACTTTTGGGCAAAAACTTAAACGCCAAAAACGCCGAGAACAACACGCACGAGCCGACGATGGGAAACTTCTTCGCATCGTCCGCGCTCATCACCTCCCCGCTTCCATCGCTCGCCGGCAGAACGCTTCGATACGCCCCCGCGACGACGCACAGAGAGCTCACGGCGACGATTTGCACATTAGGATCCACCACGGTGACGCAAGGCGCGAGCGCGCACGCGAGCAGGGCGACGTGCACGAACGGCGCCGCCATCCTTTCGTACGCCACTTTCTCCGCGCTCTGGGGCGCCATGACGCGAGGGTATCGACTCGCGACGCGCGCGACTGTGTCGATCGGGATCGGCGCCGCCGCCTCGGGACGCGCGCGCGCGCGGGAACGACGCGCGACGAGTCTCAAACGACGACCGCGACCTCGAAACTATCCACTAAAGCTACAAACACTACAAAACAAACCGACGCGACGACGCGCGCCGCCCTCGCCATTCCTCGCGCTCAATCCGCGCGACGCCGAATCCTATCCGCGCGCCCGCTCGCCGCGCCCGCGCCCGATTGCGCCGCCAACTGCGCCTCCGTCGCCTTCGCCAACGCATCGTTCACCGCGCGTCTCACGCACGCGCTCGCCCTCGCGCTCGCCTCTCCCACGACCCCACCGACGATTTCAAACGTTCTCGCCAACGCGTCGTCCACGACGGATTCGCGCGCGATGAGAAACGGCGCGAGAAATCCGTCGTAGACGTACAGCGCCCCCTGCCACCGCGGGTGCCACAGGTAGACGGAAAACGCGAGCTTACACTCGCGATACAGCCCGACGCGCGCGTCGAACGCGCGATCCAGCCAAGGAATCATCGTCATCCACGCGCTCGCGACGACCCAGTACACGCACCATCCGCGCGCGGCGTCGGGTTTTTTCCGATCGTGTTCGAGCGTCTTGAACGTCAGGTACCCGGGGTAGAGGACGACGATCGCGAGCTGGGCGACGGCGGCGACCGCGGGCGAGAGCATCGCGCCCTCGGCGGTCGCTCGCGGGGAGACGACGACGACGCGTGCGGGCGCATCGCATCCATCGGCATCGATTCCCTCGCGTCTGGGTGGACTCCTCGACGAGTCACGACCCGTAAAATCCATCATCTCCCCATCACGGGTCGGTGTCGCGTCGCGTTCGCGCGTCGACGCGCGAACGAACGGGAATTGGATCGCACACGCGCGCCATCCATCGTCGCGTCGCGTCGCGTCGTTCGATCGCGCGGTGATCGCGGTGCGCGCGCACGCGCGTCCGAGACGTTCCCACGCACAGGCGCGAGCGTTTTTTCACGTCATTCGTCTCGAGACGATTCATTTCATTTCATTTCATTCATCGCGCGACGGGAGTGCGACGCGCGGGATGACGGCGGGGAAAGAGACGCGGAGAGAGACCTGGGCCCCGTTCGCGTCGCTTCGACGACGCGCGCGCGGACGCGAGCGTCACGTCGAGGCGTGCGAGGCGTTCGCGAGAGGTGATTATCGCACCGCGGTGAAGCGTTTCGGGGACGCGCTCGACGTGGACGCGAGGAATCAGTTCGCGCTGTGTAATCGCGCGCTGGCGAGGATGCGACTCGGGGATTTCGTCGACGCGGTCGCGGACGCGGAGGCGTGCGTGAGAAACGCGCCCGAGTGGCACAAGGCGTGGTTTCGATTGGGACAGGCGAGAGAGGGCGCGGGACGGGGCGGCGAGGCGTTGCGCGCGTATCTGGAGTGTCGACGGTGTGATGTCGACGGTGTGGACGCGGAGGAGTGCGATGGGGCGATCGAGGCGTTACGCGCGCGGGTTGAGAGCGAGAGCGAGGGGAAGAGGGAGGCGATGCGGAAGATGGAGGAGGCGCGGGACGCGGAGGTGCGCGAGGAGGACGCCGAGAAGGCGCGACGACGGGACGAGAGGATTAAAAAGTGGGAGGCGAAGCGCGCGAAGCGTAAAGACGCGGAGGAACGATTGAAACGAGAATTGGGTGTCGTTGGGGACGACGTGCGGGTGGCGGATGTGCACACGTACGCGGATGAGTTTGAAGATTCAGACGACACCGCGTTGGAGGCGTACGACGGCGCGGGCAGGGCCAAGTTTATCGAACGGAAGATTACGGATTTCGCCTCCATCACGAGGCGCGCGCACACGCACGTGGGGGCCAAGGCGACGGTGGACACCATGTTCGAGATGAGACGGTACGGTAACTGTCAACTCTCGTTGAACGCGAAATTGGAGGCGACGGAGAAATTCAAATCGAGCGCCGACGCCATGGACGAGTGTCGTCTGCCGTACGTCGTAATCCCGGCGTGGAGAGAAGCGTCGAGTCCGTGGCCGATGCCGCTCGCGCGATCGCATCAGGACGTACAAGATTCTATGTGGCTTCTTGAATCCGTCGCGCGAACCACGGCGGCGGCGATGTACGAACATGTCGGTAAATCCGCCGACGATTTACATCGAACGCTCGATTCTCCGCTCTTCGAAGTCAACGGCGAGAGCGGGCCCAGACCCGAGGACGTGTCCCCATCGGCGTTGGTGTTATCGAACGACGAATCGTTCGTTTCTGCGTACGGCGAGCGAACGAACGCGCTCTTGCGCGTGGACTGGTTGGAGGCGTACGAAGAGGAGGACGGCGCAGCCGACAACGGGGCGACGCTCTTGCAAGTCACCATCTGTCGCGAGCTCGCCGAGCGTTTGGACGGCAGTTTCATGCTCACGGACGAGCTCGATCCGAGCGAACGCGAAGGCCAAGGTCCGAACGGTGAGAGCTACGCGTGCCCGCGAGCGAAGAGACCGGCTGAACGGACTCTCGCGTCGTTCTTTCTTTGCCCGGTCCAGAAATAACGCGCCGGGCGTTGACCGCGAACCCGACAATGACGCTCACCGATCCTCGGTCCGATCGCGCCCTGGTGCAGACGAACGCGTCGAGTGTCGTCGACATCGCGCGACGATTGCGCGAAGATCTTCGCGCGATCGACGAGCTCCGTCGTCGAGACGCGCGCGGCGAAGAATCGCTCGAAACGTTTCGTCTTCGCGAACTCGAGGCGAAGACCGCATCGTGGCTGCTTCGCAGACGAAAGCTCAAGCAATCATCCCTCGGTGATCGCGAACGAACGCAGTTGCGAGAGCTCTTCGACGCGCTCGACGCCGACGGTGGCGGCGAGGTGGAGTTCGACGAAGTCGTCGGCGCGTTCGCCGTCGTCATGGGCGGGAGCGACGCCGAAGCCGCCGCCAGAGAACTCTTCGCTCGAATCGACGTCGACGGCAGCGGTACGCTCGATTTTCAAGAGTTCACGCGATTGATGAGCGATCTCGAGAGCGCGCGAGAGCAAGGCTCGAGCGGCGGTGGCGACGAACGCGGCGCGATTTTTCGACAGGCGGCGGCGGCGCTCCAGACGCGCAGGTGCGTGTCCGATTTCATCGAACAATGGACCGGACGCGACGGCGGTCGGGCGAAACGACACGCCTTCAAATGATTCATATTATTTTCATCACCATAGCTTTCACGAATGATACGATGTATCCATCGATGTCGTCCCTCTCGCGCGCCGTTCTCGCGCGCTCGAGAGTCTTCGTCGTCGTCTTCGCGTCGAGACGTCAGAGCTCGACTCGCGTCATGCCCACCGACGCCGCGCCCACCTGCGTCGCCTACGACGACACGCGCACCGCGTGCATCATCGGCACCGCCACCGGCGAACTCGTCTTTCGCGACCGCGCGTCGTCGTCGTCGTCGCACGCGCCGTCGATCGACACGTCCGGGACGTCCCCGCGTTCAAAATCACAATCACACGTCTCCACGGCGCCGTGGACGCGCGAGACGTCGACGCGCGCGACGGATGGCGACGTCGGCATCATCGACGTCGCCCTGTGCGACGCCGAGTGCGGTCGCCGCGTCGCCGCGTGCGCGGAGAACGGTGAGATTTCGTTTTGGGACGTGGAGACGCGCGCGCGGGACGCGCTCGTCGCGCTCGTCGCGGGACGGGTCGACGGCGGCGCGCGCGCGCGTCAGATTGCCTTTGCGCCGCGGTGTGGATCTCTTCTACTGGCCGCGGCGTGTGATGACGGAGTCGTGCGGTTTTATGAACCGAGAGAGAGATGCTCGGGGACGGCGTGGGAAGCGAGCGACGCGTTCGAAAGCGCGCGTCCCGGCGGGCGCGCGACGGCGCTCGCGTGGCGACGCGCGAACGAGAGCGGTCAGTGGCCTCTGTTAGCCGTCGGGATGTCTTGGCCGCGAGATGGGAGGCACACCGTGTGCGTGCTCGCGCGAGACGCGCGCGCGCGGCGGTGGCGCGTCGTCGCCGAGACGGAACACGACGCCGACGCCGACGCGGAGACGAAGCGATTGGCGTGGAGCGCGACGACGACGACGCGAGGCGCGATCAATCTCGTCGCCGCGCGTGGGTCGACGTGTGTCGTGTACGAATGTACCGGTCTCACGACGAGCGGAGTGGGGTCGATGAAAACCATCGGTCGATTACGACATCCGGGCGTCGTGATGAGCTGCGATTGGAACGCGAGCGGAAGCGTCGTCGCCACGACGTGCGAGGACGGCGTCGTGCGCCTGTGGAGCGCCAATCTGAAAGACGGGACGTGGTGCGAACACGCGGTCGCCGAGTAGAATGTAGAGAGAAAGAGAGAGAGAAATTGTGACTGTGACTGTGTCATGAGACGTTACACACGTACAAGGTCGAATGACATCATTCGACCGCCGCGCGTTTCGCCGTCTCCGCGGCGTCGACGAAATCCGCGAATCCCGGCTCGACGTCCTCATCCGCGACGCCCGCCTCTCGCGCGCACGCGCGCATCTCCTCCGCCGCGCGCACGCTCGCCTCGATGTCCTTTTTCAACGCATCCGCGTCGTGCGGTGGATACGCCCCCGCACCGACGTCCTCCACCGCGCGTCGAAACCGCTCGCACGCCTCCACCATGGGTTCGAGCGCGTCGACGCGCGCGCGTCTCTCTCTCACCGTCGGCGCGATGAGCGTCTTGAGCACGAGCGCACACGCCGTCGCGTACGCACCCATCGCCTTCGCGCGACGCATCTCGTCCTCGTCGAAATCATCGTCACAAAACAATAAATCATCATCGGCGTCCGATCCCGTCGGCGCGGCCTCCGCCTCCGCCTCCGCGCCGAGCGTTTTCAATTCATTCCGCACGTCCACGACAAATCTCGCACTTCGCATCAATCGATGCGTTATCGCCCGAACCGCATCTTTCGGCGCGTCCACGAACGATTTCGACGCCTCCCACACTCTCCCCACCCCCGCGCGCACGTTTTTCGCGCGTCCGTCCCCGTCTCTCGCGCAACACGCGCGCACGAGCGCCGTCGTCGCGCGCGCGCACGTCCGCGCGCGTTCCACGACGTCTTCACGGTAATACCTCCCCCCGGAACCACCGTTCATCGCCAACGTACGACCGACGCGTATCATCAACGCCTCGTGCGCGTCGCACAACTTCGCGAGCATCCCTCGCGCGCGCGCGCCGTCGACGGCGTCCGCGGCGGCGTCGTCCCGGAAAAACACGCCGACTGTGAATGAATGAATGAATGCGCGCATCCGTCGTCAGTCACCGTTCGCGTCGTCGCGAGGGACGAACGACACGCGCGTCGGGTCGTACGTACCTTTCGTCGCCTCCGCGTCGAGACGCGCGCACGCGTCAACGCACGCGCGCGTCGTCATTTCATCCGTCGCGGGCCCGGCGGCGGTGGTATAATCGTCGACGTCGACGTCTCGCACGGCGGTCTCGACGAATGACTCGCACGACGAGACGAGCGCGTCGCCGTACGACGGGAGATCGATCGCGGACGTCGCGTCGACGATGGGCATGGTGGTCGCGATGTGATGATGGACGTCGTCTGCGAATCACTTTTTAGGAGAACGCCGTCGGCGGAAGAATCACGCACTTTTTTCGTGCGCGACGCCGTCGGACGACGCCGACCGGTGATTGAAAGAAACGCAAAAACAATAAACGCATGCATGCGCGTGATTACACGCGCGTGTCTCGCTCGCCGTCTCACGTCTCTTCCTCGCGTCTCGCCGCGCGGCGCCGGTGATTTTTTCGATTCCCGCCGCGCGCGCGCCCGTCCTCTTCCTCTCGCGTCATCGCCGCCACCTGACTCGGCGTCGCGCGCGATTTCCTCTGTATCTTTTTCTCATTCACCGCGCGGCTCGGGTTCGCCTCGACGACGCGCGTTCGACGCGCCTCCTCGTCTCGCGCGCGCGTCTCCTCGCGTCGATCCATCGCCTCGCGAAACGCGACGTACGCGACGCCGCCGGTGATGACGACGAGGAGGACGACGGCGAGGGCGAACCCGAACGCGACCAATGAATCATCGGGAGACGTCGGCGACGGGACGTCCATCTCAAAGTCACGCTCGCCGTCGAACGCGAGGAGACGCGTCGAATGACGCGTCTCGCGCGAATGATGATGATTCGTTATCCTCGGCGTTCGGGGCGCGATGACGACGCGAGACGACGCGCGAGACGTCGATGGACGCGATGACGTCGATCGGTGGGACGCCCGTCGCGTCGACGCGACGCGCGCGCGCGCGGTCGGGGACGCGCGCGCGCGGTGGGTGACGATGACCATGGCGTCGACGTGTGATGGGTGATGACACGCATTCGACGCATCCGCACACGTCCTCGCGCGCGCGAGGGGTACGACGCCCATGTCGAGACGCGAGCGCGCGCGTGGGGACTCGTTCCCTCGCGCGCGCGCGCGGAGACGCGCGTCGGCGCCCGTGGGGAGACGCGAGACGTCGCGCGAAGGTGCGGTGGCGGCGCGCGCGATTAAATCATCCGTCGCGTCCCGACGACGACGACGACGAACGACGACGACGACGGAGACGAGAGAGACGAGAGAGACGCGCGCGGTGTACTTTGCGCGCGTCGACGCGTCCACGCTCGCGGTCGACGACGACGACGACGACGATTGTGATTGTGATGATTTCGGCGCCGTCGGGACGCCGTCGGGACGGCGCCGCGCGTCGGATCCGACCCGGATCGAGACGCTTCCGCCCGTGTTCCCGACGCTCACCGACGCCGTCGTTCGCGCGGTTCGACGCGCGAAGGAGACGCCGAGGACGTCCGATCCCGTGGCGGCGATTCGAAGGGTCGCGCGGGACGGGCGCGCGAGACGGTTGGCCGACGCGGCGGGAAGACGCGCGGAGGTCGAGCGCGAGACGGTCGAGGCGGACGAGGCGATGGAAATCGCGCGGGAAGGGGACGGTGAAGGTGATGCGATGGAGACGGGTGATTCGCCGAGACGCGATGTTCGACCGAGGACGAACGATGACGCGGAGGACGCCGACGACGGCGTGTTCGGGTTGTTGACGCGCGCGGCGCGAGACGAACGCGCGCCGTCGCTCCCGTCGACGTATGCGATTCAGGAGGTTCGCGCGAGCGATCCCGTGTGTGATGATCTCGTTCGACTCTCCGTCGCGTTCGCGAGCGAGGACCCGCGCGTGGGATCGCTCGTCGGAGGACTCGGCGCGGCGACGGCGCACGTCTTGCGAGACGACGGCGGCGTCGCCGTCGGGTACACGCTGACGCACGAGAACCGCGCGCCGGAGTGGGATCTCTCGCGCGCCGTCGCGCTTCCACCGCGTCTTTCGCACGTTTTCATCTCGCGCGAGAACCGCGAGCGCGGACTCGGGACTGGATTAGTGGATTGGTGGCGACGACGATTCGCGCTGCGATGCGCGCTTTTCGCCGTCGATTCTCCGAACGACCGCGTCGAGCGCGCGTTGCGCCGCGTCGAGTGTTCGATGGCGACGACGCGGTCGGGACACGACGCGTCGAGTGTACATTACCTAGCCCCGTGCGTCGCGCGGACGTCGTCGAGACGCGAGAGCGGTCGCGACGAGTAGAAGATGAAGAAAAAGAGAAGATGAACAGACAATTCTATTTCGACGCCGACTCGATGTACCTCGCCGCGGTCTCCGCCTCGGCGATGTACCGTCCCGCCCGTCTCGACGCCTCCACGTCGTACGCACCCACGATTTCGGCGCGCGCGCGCTCGGGCATCTTCATCGACGCGTCCACGTCCGCCTTGGTGACGCCGCGACCGAGCAATCGCTCCATGTCGGCGCGCCGCACGCCGTTTTCCAACACGTCGCGCGTCTCCACCCCGCTCTCGTACTCATCCCACGCGACGCGCGAGACGAGTTCCTCTCGAATCGACGCCACGACGTCGTCCGCCATCGAAATTTCCCGACGCGTCTCCTCTATTTTAACCGCCAATTCGTCCGATCCTAATCCCTCGACGTCGTCGAAGAAGACGCCGCACTCGCGAAGAGGCGTCGTCTCGCCCGTGAGTGGATCACGCAACGCCAACTCGGCGTGAAGACGATCGATCAACGCGTCGTCGACGACGCGCCTCGCGAGACTAGTGTCGGGAACGACGCCCACGACGCCGCGATCGAGCCCGACGCGTATGCGTTCGAGATGGTCGACGCGAACATGCAACGCCGCCGCGCGCCGCGCGCGCGCCGCCAAATGGTCAATCATCGGTCCCGCTTCGCTCTGTGTGCCGCGATACGCGCGCACGTCCTGTAACAATTTCCCGTTTCCTCGCCAATTGCCCTCGTATCGCTCCTCACCCGCCACGTACCCCTCGTCGCCCTCGCGTAATTTCGCCGGCGTCCACACCGACGGATTTTTCCCGACGCTCGTCGCGCGCGACCCGAGCGCGGCGGCGCCCTCCAGGATAAAATCTCCGAGACGATCGCCGCACGTCTCCATCTTCGGGTGCAGAGGATCGATCGTCAACGATCCATCGATCGCATCGCACGCGTCGTCGTCGTCCCGCGCGTCACCGAATCGCACTTGCACCGCCGCGCCGCACGCGCCGAGCGTCCCGAATTGTCTCTGCGTCGTCTCTCTCGAATCCCTGAGTCGAGATAACGGTGGGAGGATATCGCGCGCGAACGTCGCGCCGCGAACGTCGATCGTCACGCGATCGTACGCGCGCGATACTCGCGGTCGCGTCGTCTCGTCCTCGTCGTCGAGGCGCGCGAGCCGCGTCGCGTGTCCCGTCTCGCCGCCGCGGGACGCGCGCACCACCTTGCCTCGCTTGGTCGCATCGCGACGAAACGCGATCGTCGTCGGCGCGCGCGCGCCCGTGGAATCTTCAAACGTCACTCGCACGTCCGCGTCCCGCATGGCGCTCCCGAGCGCGCGCGGAGGGAGTCGAGGAGTGACGGAAACACGCGCGCTCTGTTTTCGTAACGCGCGCTCTGTTTTCGTAACGCTCGCGATTTTTTCGTAACGCTCGTTTCATTAACGCGCGGGTCAACGACGCGACTAGTCGCGCGCGCGCTCGGGGCGACAGGCGTACGCGTCGAGGACGAAACCGGCGTCGAGGTCGTCGTCGAGTCCGCACGCGAGGACGGGGACGGCGACGACGTCGAGCGCGGGAGAGTTGAGGTCGACGCGGAGTCGAGAGACGAGGGCGCGGCGAAACGCGGCAAAGTCGCCGATCGACGCGTGGTACAGACGCACGGCGAGCGCGATGTCGTCGTCGACGGGGCAAAGGTTCGCCTCATCGAGTCGCGCGAGGACGTGGCGACTCGCGGCGGCGGCGACGACGTCGACGGTGCGGTCCGAGCGAGGCGCGGTGACGACGCACCTCGCGAAGCGAGACGCGCGAAACACGCTTCGCGAACGCGCGCCCTCGTCGTCGGGAAGCGGTTTTCCCGCGCGCGACGCACCGACGAGCGAATCTTCGTCGTCAACATCGACGTCCCCGCGCGCGCCCGACGGACCGTCGTCGACGAGGAGCGTCGGCACGATCTCACCCGCGGCGTTCTTCGGAAGGTCGGCGACGACGAGTTGCGTCACCAACGGCGACCACGAAAATTTCCTATCCCCGCGGTCGCACTCGCGTCGAAGCGCGCGAAGCATCACGCGCGACGGATGCGCGTCGATACCATCGCGCGCGTACGCCTCTTCGTGCGCTGCGTTCGTGTAAAGCGTCACGGCGAGCGAGCGAGCGCCCAGCGGCGCGCCGACGACGTCCGCCACCGCCGCCGCGCTTCGCGTCGCGCGTTCGAGCTGAGGTTCCACCCCGGGCACGAGATCGAGCGTCGTCGGTTCCATGCCGATCTGTCCGGCGACGTGCGCGAGACCGCTCGCGCGAACGGATTGTCCGTACGGACCGATGCACGCGGGCGCCCAGGAGGACAAAGATTGCACGTGGAGCGATCTCCGCTCGGCGCCGTCGTCGAGGACGAAGACGCAATCAATCTGTAGCTTGACGTCGCCGGGAAAGCGCGTGGCGACGCACGCGCGCGCGCTGGGCGCGACCGCGGGCATGTATTTGGAATACACCGCGTTCACGCGCGCGAATTGCGCCATGTCGTCGAGATAGACGTGCGTCATGGCGACGCGCGGCCACGCGAGAGCGGCGGCGGCGGCGCCGAGACGCTCGACGACGCGCGCGCGAGCGTACCGAAAGATGGCGTCCGCGCACGCCTCGTGCGACGCCGTGCCCTCGGCGGAGATTGAAACACACATCATGGTCGACGACGCCGTCAGAGAGGGACGAAGGACGCACTTGACGCCGTCGACGGCGACGCGTTCGTCGTCCAGCGCCGAAAACGCGCCGCTCGTCGACGCCGACTCGTTGGACGCGACGCGCGCGTTCACCGTCTCGCACTCGTCCTCCACCCACATCACGCGTCCTGGCTCGATGGAATCGCCGTTTTCTTTCAAAACCACCTCGAACGCCTCGACGACGAGGTGTCCGCTCGGGGCGAACGCGTCCTCGCTCGTCTTGACGGCGCGCGTCTTCGTCAGCGCCAAACGTCCCCTGACGAACATCGGACAATCCACCACCAACGTCTCGAACTCCCCGCCCTCGCCCGCGCAATACGACCCGTACTCTTCCTCTATCCTGCACAACTCCTCGCTCGCATCCGCGATGGAGGCGCCGAGATGTTTCGACGGACTCAATCCCATCGCCGCCACTTTTACCAACCGCGCGTCGACGCCCTCGTCGCGCACCCGTCGCAACACTTCTCGCTGCGGCACGCGCCACAGCGGCGCCAACGACGTCAAACCTAAATCAGCGCACACCGCCTCCACGCGAAGACGCTGATAATCGCTCAAAATCGCTCCCGAACACACGCTATTCACCCCGGGCTCGGCGCGCAACACGGCGCGTAAAAGCGCGCGTAAATCCTCCACCTCGTCCCCATCCTCCCCCGCGCCGTACTCCAGCGCCAATCTCTTCGACCGACCGCGAATTCGTCGACGAAACACCGGTTTCCCCGCGCACGCGCCCAGCGCGTCGACGCACGCGTGCGCCACCGTCTGAAAACAGTGCGAATCCAATTCCTCCGCCGTCGCGTCGAGCGGGCACAGATTCGCGAAACACACCACCTCGGCGTCGTCTCGCGCGTCGATCGTCATCGCCGCGAGCGCCCCGTCCTTCCCACCGCTCACGAGCGCGCAGCACGCGTGTCTCGGCGCCATGTCACCGCGCGCCCGCGTCTGGCGCGTTCGCGCGCGTCCCCGAGATAAAGCGCTGTATCTCGCTTTATCCATCGCCACACGCCGACGCGTCTCTCTCGCGCGCGCGAACGCCGCACGAACGCACGCGGGAACGTTTCATTCGTCATGTCCGCCCGCACGAACGCCCCGCGCGTCGCGGCGACGCGCGCGACGACGATGCGAAGAACGACGTCGACGTCATCGAGATCGGGACGAGGTCGCGCGGTGACGCGCGCGAGGCTCGAGGCGAGGGACGAGAGCGACGAGGACGCGACGCGCGTCGGGAAAAACGTCGCCATCGGTGTTTTCGCCGCGGGAGTCGTGGCGTCGAGCGGCGTGGCGACGGCGGACGGGGATGTGATTCCGAGCGCGGGGACGCCGCCGGCGCCGACGGAGACGACGGTCGCGCCGCCGACGCTGAGTCTGCCGCAACCGACGGAAAACGCGCTCGACGCGTACGAGGCGGCGACGAGAAGCGGTGGGAACTCCAAGACGGCGAAGAGTCTCGTGAGCAAGGGAAGCTCGGGGAAGAAGAGTAGGTTCGACGAGCGCGGGAAGGATAAGCGCGGCGGGCCCCCGGCGGGGGTGCTCGCGGCGGCGCCGGTGGTGCTCGGATTCGGTGGATTCGCCGCGTTTAAGGCGTTGAGCGGTGGCTCGAGCGAAGACGACGATGAGGACGACGCGCCGCGAGTCAAGGCGCGTCCGCCGAAGATTGAACCGCCCAAGGTTGAACCGTCTCGCGCGGTCGCGCCCCCGCCGCCCAAGGGTGACGAACCCAAGATGGAGATGCCGAAGATGGAGATGCCGAAGATGGAGATGCCCAAGGTGGAGATGCCGAAGATGGAGATGCCCAAGGTGGAGATGCCCAAGGTGGAGATGCCCAAGATGGAGATGCCCAAGGTGGAGATGCCCAAGGTGCCGAGCGTCGACGCGGGTAAGAAGCGCCTGCCGCCGGACGCCAAGCGCGAGAATTTCCCGTCTCGCGCGGAGATTTGGGCGGCGGAGGACGCGGCCGAGGCGGCGGAGGAGGAGCGTCGCGCGCGAGAGGCTGCCGCTGACGCCGAAGATGCGGAAGAAGAGGACGAAGAGGAGGAGTACGAAGAGGAGGACGACGAAGAGGAGGACGACGAAGAGGACGAGTACGAAGAGGAGGACGACGAAGAGGACGAGTACGAAGAGGACGACGTCGAACAGTTGCGCGCCTTGGCCCGCGAAACCGAAAAGACTGAGCGAGCTGCGCTTCGTACCGAACGCGAACTTCTAAAGGCTGAACGCGCCGATGCACGACGCGCCGCGAAGGAGGCGCGCCGCGCGGAACGCAAGGCTAAGAAGGCTGAGCGCGCCGCAGCGCGGCGAGTCGCGCGACGAGCCGCTCGTAATCGCTCCGAAGACGAGAGCGACACCGCTGAGCGCAAGGCCAGAGAAAAGGAACTCATCAAGCGCGAGCGCGAGCGCATCTTGGCGCAAAAATCGGAGCTCGCGGAGGAGAAGCGCGCTCGACGCGAGGCTGAGAAGGCGGCGCGCGCCGATGCCCGAGCAAGACGACAAGAGGAAAGGCGCCGACAAGACGCGGAGCGTCGCGCCGAACGGGAGGCTAAACTTGCCGAACGTCGCGCCGAACGCGAAGAACGGGCTGCCGCCAAAGCTTTGCTTCGCAAGACTGGCACGCAGCGCGTCGATCGCAACATGAAGAAATCTGAGAGGTCCAACACGCAACTCTTCAAGGTTGTCCCGCCGGTCGCGCGCACGCAGCGAATGGGTGAAAGCGCGGATGCAAGCGATGAAGCCACACTTCCGCGCAACTTCCCGACCATCGCGTCGGTGGAGGGATTGACGATGGAAGAGAAGCTCGCTGTCGCCGACGAAGCGGACGCCTTCGCGGAGCGTCTCGCCAAGAAGGCTGAAGCGGCTGAAAAGTTTGCCAGCGGCTCCGTCACCAGCATTCTCTTCTTCTTGAAGCCCGGATTCGTGAAACAAGCCGAACGTGCGTCTGAAGTCGCCGAACTCGCCGCCGTGCGAGCTCAGCAAGTGCGCGCCGCCGCGGAAAAGAAGCAGGGCGGTGTTGGCGGCATCATCGCCGGTATCACCGCTCTCTTGGTCATCGGCGGCGGCGGCGCCGCTGTCCTCCTCAATGGCGATGGTCCCTCGCTCGACGTCCCGGCGCCGAACATCATCAAGATTCAAAAGCGCAGCGAGCCGTCCCCTCTCGCGAGCCAAACTCAACAGGCTCCGAAGCTTCGCGATCTCGAAGCGATGGAAGCGATGGAGAAACTCAACGCCGGTGAAATGGACGCCACTGATCTGTACGATCAGATGCGCCGCTAATCGATGAGGCACGCTTCGATTCATTTTTAATAATGTTACGTAATGTACGGTTCTTTTATTACAACGACACAAGCGCATGGCATGTGCACTACTTGTTCTGTTTTTTCTGCTCCATCTCTGCCCGCTTATCCACGGCGAACGCCGCCATGATCGAGTCACCCAACCCATCTTTGACGAGAAACTCTGTGAGGTCGATACCTCCAGAATTACTCGTGTCAAAGACGCACCAGATGTTTTCGACGACGCTACGCACGTCTTGGATGTGCGCGACGTCGTCTTGAATATTAAACGATTTGATGAGCGCTCGAACAACCTCATCCTTCTCCAACGTTCCTGAATCATCCTCGTCCCAGAATTTGAACCACTCGCGCTTCTCAGTGACGTGAGGAACATGCTTGTAGCATCGTAAACGCGCCGGATACGTCGCGCTGACGTATTCAAGCAGGCCCTTCTCTCCCACGAGGGCGTCCTTGGTCAGCGCGCCACTGCCATCCTTATCCCACCGCGGCATCAAACCGTGCAAATCTCTCGCTAATCTCTTCCAATCTATGGGAATCTGCGCGCGAATCACCGCCAAAACGTGTTCTTCTCCCAGTTCTCCCTTCTCTTCCACGTCACACAACCGAAACCACTCATCCGCGTCCTCGGTCGGGAACGGTACCCCCCGCGCCTCGGCGCACTCCGTTCGACAAATCGGACAGCATCCACTCGCCTCCACCACGCTTCTCGCGCACCGCTCGTGCAAAAAGTGTCCACACGTTCTCACGCCCTCTTCGTTCACGAACACGGCCGTGCGTTCCTTACACAACGGTTCGAAACACACCGAACACTCCTGATGCTCCTCGCTGACGTGCAGCTGCGCGCCGCTAAAGCTCCCCTCCACGTCCACGTTCTTCGCCGAATCGTCGTCGTCCGCCAACCACACGTCGTCCGTCGATCGACGGTGCTTCCTGCGCTCCGCCTCTTGTTCCAACACCGTCTTCGTCGCGTCCTTCTTCCGTCCTCGCTCGCGACGCGCGAGCCCATCCTTCGCGGGCTCGTACACGCCCGGAATGTGTGGCGCGAAATGCTGCGCCTGTTGACGTCGATTATCGTTCGCCGTGTGCGTGGGCACGCGCATGGCGTTCCCCATGACGCCCTATGGGGGAGCGCGCGCCGATCGAGCGCGCGCGCGTGTGCGGGCGCCGTCGCGGGCGCGACGACTCTCGGCCGATTAATCGAGATCCGTGTCGACTGTCCGGTCGGTGTGAACATTTGTTAGTGTTACCGATGTCATAATACTGAGATTCGTGATTTTTGTGTGTGCGACGCGCCCGATCAGCGGTCTCCCCGCGCCGAAGACCGCACACGTCGTCGCCGACGTGGACGCGCGCGCGGACGCTCGCGACGGACCCCGGCGCGCGTTTCCAGTCGACGGCACGCGCGAACGAGGCGCGATGAGCTTCCGTCCGGGGAGCAAAGCGAGCGAGCGCAAGAAAGGCTTCAAGAAGGCGATCGACGCGGATGAGGCTCGACGAAAGCGCGAGGGTGCGTGCGATGCGATCGACGCGCGCGAGTCGATCGATGCGAACGATGATGTCGTCGCGCGTGCGCGTGCGCGCGCGCGGTTCGTTCGCGGCGCGAGACGACAGCGCGCGAGAGAGGGCGATGAAAGGGGCGCACAGGTTGAGGGGGATCTGGCGGCTGCTCGCTCGAGGATGACGACTGACGCGCGAGTGACTCGTGGGATCGTTCGCGGTGGCAGATAACATGATTCAGATCCGTAAGGATAAGCGCGAGGAGGCGATGATGAAGAAGAGAAGGTGCGCGCGCACGATTCGTCTTCGAGCGCGAACGACATCGTCCCGGCGCGCGCGGTTGACCTTGATCGCGGTCGTGTCGAGACGTGAACGCGCGTGACTGACGTTCCGTGGATGATTTTCTTGACGCAGGGATGGTGCGATGGGGAGCGCTGCGTCGGATTCCTCGGCCATGACGGGCAGTCCGGGCGGCGGCGCTTCGAGTAAGCTCGCGCAGTTACCACAAATGTTTGAGGCTTTGAAGAATCAAGATCCCAACGTGCAACTGGAAGCGACGATCGCGTTCCGAAAGCTTCTTTCGATCGAACGCTCGCCGCCGATCGATCAGGTGATTGAAACCGGTGCGACGCCGTACTTCGTCGAATTTTTGAAGCGCACCGAGTTTCCCAAGTTGCAGTTTGAGGCTGCGTGGGCGCTGACGAACATCGCGTCCGGGACGAGCGAACACACAGCCATCGTGATTGATCACGGTTCGGTGCCTATCTTCGTCGCGCTCCTCGGCTCGGATAATCCGGACGTGCGAGAGCAAGCGGTCTGGGCGCTCGGAAACATCGCCGGCGACAGTCCGCGATGCCGCGACTTGGTGTTGCATGCGCAAGCTTTGCATCCGCTTCTCGGTCAGCTCAACGCGGACGCAAAGATTCAGATGCTTCGAAACGCCACCTGGACTTTGTCCAATTTTTGCCGGGGCAAGCCGCAACCGGACTTTAGCATGTTACGCGACGCGCTCCCGGCGCTCGCGCGTTTGGTGCACTCGAACGACGAGGAAGTGCTCACCGACGCGTGCTGGGCGCTCTCCTACCTTAGCGATGGTACGAACGACAAGATTCAAGCTGTTATCGAAGCTGGCGTGTGTCGAAGATTGGTTGAACTCTTGGCCAGCAACCACCCGAGCGTGTTGGTCCCCGCACTTAGAACGGTGGGGAACATTGTCACCGGGGACGACTATCAGACGCAAATCATCATCAACTGCCACGCCCTCAAGGCGTTGCTCGGATTATTAGCGGGTGATTACAAGAAGACGATAAAAAAGGAAGCGTGCTGGACGATCTCGAACATCACCGCCGGGAACAAGGATCAGATCCAGGCCATCATAGACGAAGGCATCGTGCCTCCGCTCGTCGACTTGCTCGCCAACGCCGAGTTTGACATCAAGAAGGAAGCCGCTTGGGCGATTTCGAACGCGACGAGCGGTGGTACCCACATGCAGATTAAGTATCTCGTGAGCATGCAATGCATCAAGCCGCTGTGCGACTTGATCAACTGCAGCGACGCGAGAATCGTCACCGTTGCGTTGGAAGGTTTGGAAAACATTTTGAAGGTCGGCCAGGTGGAGAGCCAAGATCCGGAGGCCCCCAACCTCTTCGCGCAATTGATCGACGAGGCTGAAGGTTTGGAAAAGATCGAGTCGTTGCAAAATCACACCAACAACGACATTTACGAAAAGGCTATGCGCATCTTGGAGACGTATTTCGGGTTGGAGGACGACGACGTGCAAAACATTCTTCCGGAGACGCAGGGCGACCAGTTCGCCTTCGGAGGGGGCGCGGCGCCGACCGGTGGTTTCAACTTTTAATCCACGACGAACGACGACGAACGATTGACGACAGACTTGACATTAGCTTGAATAAATATCAGACGAACCCTTCGAACGCTTTGAACGCTCGGCGCCTCGCCTCGCCTCGCCTCGCCTCGCCTCGCCTCGCCGCGCCAGGTGGCAGAAACGGGCGAGTTTTCGTTCGTCTCTTTTTCCCGCGACGCGTTCCACACACGCCCGCGCGCCGCATGGCGTCGCGCGTCGCGCGCGCTCGCGCTCGAGCGCCCGCGCGCGTGTGTCTCGCACACCCGCGCGCGGTCTTCCTTCTCGTCGTCGCGTGCGCGACGCTCGTCCCGCGGCTCGCGCGCGCCGAACGGGAACGATGGTTGTTAACCACGCTCACGCGCGCGTCGAGCGGCGCGTCGAGCGAGGACGCGAACGGTGAGCTGACGTACCCGAAGAGCGTCGCGTTCACGCTCGATGCGTTCGGAACGACGTACGACGCGAACGTGCGCGCGAACGGTGAGTTGACGTCGAGAGACTGCTCGGCGAAGAGGCAGAGGCGAAAGGGGCGAGGGGGCGCCGACGGCGAGCGACGTCGCGATCGCGGCGACCGCTCCGGGGGTGTGTCGCGCGTGGAGAGGATCGCGAACGATGAGTACGACGTGATTCCGATGAATGCGACCGGTGCGCGCGGGATGTCTCGTTGTCAGTATTCCGGCGCGGCCGAGGCGAACGGGACGTCGCCGGCGAGAGTCGCGGCGGCGCTCTGCGACGGCTTCGTCAAGGGGCAAATTCGAGCGAAGAATTCGACCGTGTATTTCGAACAAGCGAGCGAAGAAGTCGCGGGTGCATATTTGTCGACGCATCTGTTGCCCGCGGGATTGGATCCGCTCGCGTACGTCGTGCTCAACGTGAGTCTGGGTACGCAGTCGCATCGAGGCGTCGTGGATCGTCCGCGCGTCTTCGGTACAGACGCCATCAAGTATTTGGACGAAAATGGACATGAGATGAGCAGCGAACAAGTCGAAGCGCGCATGGCGGCTCGTACGACGACTCGAGGAAACGACGACACCAGCCGGAGGAGGAGACTGTTGCAGAGCTCGAATCAACGGTACGTGGAATTACTGGTGGTGAACGATCACGCGCGATACTTGCAGTTTAACGGTGACGCGGATGCTCTGGAAGCGGACACGCTCTACGTCGTAAACACCGTCAATTCGTTGTTTGAAAATGCATTCACGCCACCGTTGAAGATCATCTTGAAAGACATCATAACGTTCTCCGAGGGAGATCCGTATCAGCTAACTAATTTATCCGGATCAGAGGAGTCACCCGATGAATTGATCGATGATATCAACGCGTGGCGTAAAAGTAACCTCGGGTCGCTGACTGCGCACGATGTGGTGCATTTGTTTTCTGGCCTTGACTTTGAAGGCTCTACCATCGGGCTGGCGAATCAGTACACCGCGCTGGCGGATCAGTCCATCTGCGATCAGAGTAAATATTGCACGCAATCGACGCCAAGTGGGCAGGCTCCTCTTCAAGATGGATACTGCTATTTCGGATCGCCTAATTATTGCTGCTTCACTGGAATAAGTGCGGCCATTTCACAGGTACACCGAGAGACGTCGCAACGCGACTCGGTTACGGTGGTGCACGAAATCGGACACCAGTTGGGCATGTCGCATGATCATTCTGATCAGGACGGATGTCCAGAGACTGGAAAAATCATGGCAGCGGCGGCGACGCATGAGCTCGAAGTGGACTGGAGTTCGTGTTCTATCAGTGAGTACAACGCCAGAGCGGGAACTATTTACCAGGAGTGTCTATCGGAAACGACAAGCAGCGCGGTGTGCGGCAATGGCATCGTCGAGCCCGGAGAGCAGTGCGATTGTCCGGACAACAATTGTACATGTTATGATCATTGCTGTAACGGATGGACGTGTCAGCTCGAGACGAACGCGGCGTGCTCCGCCACTGACGGGTGCTGTGACGAGACGACGTGCAGCATCGCCGCGTCGGGAACGGTCTGCCGCGCCTCTTTGGGACCCTGCGACACTGCGGAAACGTGCGATGGTGTCAGCAAATCGTGCCCTGTGGACACCGTCACTCAATACGGAACCGCCTGCGTGGACGAGAACGGTGACGCGGGCGCGTGCTGGGCCAACGAATGCCGAAATAGAGATTACAAGTGTCAGAAGATTGGACCGTACCACGGCGGCAAGAAGGCGTCGGGCACTTGCCCCTCGTACACCACGAACCATGAACCCGGAACATCGTCCGCGTGTTTGTCCACGAATGCACTCACGTGGGCGTGCTTTTCAAGAAACGATTCGTGCGCCGCATTCGACGCGAATTATGTCACCAATGCTCCTCTCGGCTTTCCGTGCGGTGCCGCGACGGGAGGCGTTCACGGAGACGTATGCGATGGTCTGGGTTCCTGTGTGACGCTCAACTCGGTGATGCCGACGTACACGGCCCCTTTCCCTCGACTCGAAAACGAGCGCGCGCGAGATTGCGGGGCTTATCCCGTTCCAGAGGACTACACGCCGCCCACGCCTCCGCCTCCGACCGCCCAGTCTGGTTCACCTCCGAGCGGCGCACGCGCCGCGATGCGTGTCTGCACCACCGCCATATTTATAGTATTAGCGTTTGCGTGATACACTACTTGTAGCTTCGCAGTGTTAAACAATTCTAGGCGCTATTCTCTACTACAGTCACAGTCGCACCGAAACGCTGAGCGCGTCCTTCGGCGTGCCCTTCCAATCCTTCTTCCACACTTGGTCGTATTCAAACATCGCATCGATCAGTCGCGTCTCGTACCGCTTCGCCGCCGTGTCCACATACTCCAAGTATCCCGGTGCGCCCGGATACACGACGTTGTCGGCGATCACCGTCGTTCCTCGTCTCACCACGCCCGCGTCTTCGTACAACTTCAAATCGGGCAAATACCTCTCCTTGGCGTGATCGAGAAATAACACGTCCGTCCCCGCCCCCACTCCTTTGATCGATTCCACGAACGCCTTCGCCTCACCCACCGCCTCCGACCCCGCTCGCGTGAGCACCGTCACCTTGTCCGCCAAGCCCGCGTACTCCACCGCCCACCGCGCCACCTCGGCGTGCCGCTCCTCGTACTCCACGCACAACAGTCTCGCCTCGTCCCGCGCGAACCGCATCGCCGTCGCGATCGCGCTGTACCCCAAAAACGTTCCGATCTCGATCACCGTCGTCGGATCGATCGCCGCGAGCTCGTCCCCGTACAGCTTCGCCTTTTCGGCGCCGAGCTTGTAACTGGGAAACCTCGCGCCGAAATCGTCGTACGCGCGAAGCACCGACGCGGGATCGCCCCTCGCGGCGAATCGCTCGACGTACGGCACGACATCGCTCGGTTTCGAGTACGACCACTCGGCGTAGAAGGAGGCGGCGTCGTCGGCGGCGGCGGCGCGCGCGAGGTCATCGTCGGCGGTGGTCCATCGACGCGGCGCGACGCTCGTCGCGGCGCTCGTCGTCGTCACCGCGACGATGCGTCGACACGCCTCGCGACGAGAGACGACGCGCGCGGGCGTCCTCACGGGCGGCGGCGACGACGGGCGCGACGACGACGACGACGACGGCATGGTGGTTCTGGCGGCGGCGTCGGCGTCGTTCGGGAAAAGGACCCACTCCCGACCGGTCGTGACTCGTCGTGTGTGCCTCTTCAGATTCCATCGTGTGTGCGTGTGGGTAAACAGTGTGAATCTGTTGATTTCCCGCGAAAATCGCGATCATCATCAATCAGCCAGCGTCATCGTGGATTCCACCCGTCGTCGCGCGCGAGGACGCGACGCGCGCGAGGACGCGAGCGGTGCTCGAGTGAACGCGCGCACCGTCGCGCCCGTGTTCGTGTTCGCGACGTCATGGCGGTCGCGACGGTGCCGATGCGCGCGAGGACGACGCATCGCGCGCGCGATGGCGCGCGATGGATGCGCGGCGAGGCGCGACGCGCGGTTCGTGCGCGGCGAACGACGAGGGCGCGCGCGCGCGTCGCGGGCGCGAACGGTGACGATGACGATGGATGCGCGACGGTATCGTCGGTATCGTCGTCTCGGGGACGGTTCGCGGCGCGGGTGGGACGGGACGACGACGCGCCCGCCGAGGCGAGCGCGGTGGCGACGGCGGTGGCGTTCGGCGTCGGGTGCGCGAGCGCGTACGCGCCGTGGTGGCCGTTTAAGCGGGTGATGACGCCACCGACGGTGGCGAGTATGGTCGTGCGAGAGAGCGATGTGGACGCGTACGTCGCCATGCGGGAAGAGGTCGAGGCGGCGGCGACGGTGGAAGCCGAGGCCGAGGCCGAGGCCGAGGAGACGACGGAGGCGGCGACGACGGAGGCGGTGGCGCAGACTGCCGGAACGGGATTCATCGTGCCGCTCGCGGTGGCGCTCGCCGTGGTGCTTGTCGCCGGTGTCGGATACCTGAAGAGGTACGAGATCGCCGTAGGCGCGACGTCGTTGCTTCACGTGTGGGAAGCGAATGATCCGAACTTTCCGTCGTGCGACATTCGTTGGCGAAAGAACATCGAGGAAGAGAAGAGCAAGTCTGAGGCGCTCAACGAAGAGTGGACCGAACGTCTGATGACGGTCAAGGGCGAATTCAGACACCGCATTGATGAACTTCACGCGGATCTCGAGCGCGCGGAAGCAAATGCGACGCTGATGCGTGAACAAGTCGAAGCGAGCGAATCGCAACGCGAGTCACTCGAACGCGCCGTCGGCGACGTCGACGCGCTCAGATCTGAGCTTGACGGCGTCAGAGGCGAAAAAGATCGAACTTTCGGTGAAATCGAGTCTCTTCGCGCCGAAATCGAAGGCATGCGCGGCGAAAAGGATCGGGCGTTGGGTGAGGCTGATTCTGTGCGCGGCGAAAAGGACCAAGCTTCGGGTGAAGTCGAAACGCTTCGCGGCGAACTGGACGGTGCGCGCGCTGAAAAGGATCGCGCATGGAGCGAGGTCGAGTCTATTCGCGCGGATAAGGATCAAGCCTGGGCTGAAGTCGATACGCTTCGCGCCGAACTCGACGGCGTGCGCGGCGAAAAGGATCGCGCATGGAGCGAAGTGCAGTCCCTTCGCGACACCAAGTCGAACAGCGAGCTCGAACTCGAAGAAAAGTTGCGGTCTACGCTTGAATGCAAAGACGAGGCGATTCGAGAGAAGAATGAATTGCAGCAACTGTTGGCGAATCTTCGCGCAGAGCTCGAGGCGAACGTCGAGCTTCGCGAGAGTCTCCAACGAGACAAAGTTGCCGAAGATCAGCTCGTTGAAGAGCTCCGGTCGGAAATTGAACGTTTGCGCGCGGAGTCGGATTCGGCAATCGAGAACGCCACGCACGCTTTAGGAAAATACGCCGAGCTCGATTCCGTGCTTCCGGAAATCATCACCGCTATCGATCGTCTCCGATCGCTCGCGCACATGGCCACCGACGAAAGCCCGATGATCAAACACACGTTCGAGCTGGCGGATGTTCCACCGACGGAACCGTTTGAATTCGTCGTCGTCGTCGGTTCTTGGAACGATTGGGACTTGCAAACCGGAGAGGTGATGACGTTTGACGTCGACGCTCAAACGTGGAAGGCGAGCATCGAGTTACAATCCGACGTCGTGTACGAATACAAGTGCTGCATCTGCGCCGGTAGCGTGGAAGAACGATTCCCGGTGCACTGGCAAATCGGCGCCAACTCCGCGTTCGCGGTGGCGTCGTCGCTCGTCAACGCGCGACGGTTGCGACCCGAGGCGACGCAGACGACGCATTGGGTGACCAATCCCGCCAACGCGCCCATCATCATGCAAGACGAGGAGGGAGAGGCCGTTCGATTGAGTTCGACGGAACTCATGACCGATCTTCCCACGAATTTAATTACCACCACCGTTGAGGACCTCTCGCGCATCATCACAGAGGCGACGACTGGCATCGACGATCAAATCATCAAGGTGCAAGCCGCCGCCACGACGCGCTGACGTCGCAACTATGTATCACTTCTATGTATCGCACAAAAATCCCTTGTGATGTAAATAATTTTCTCGTGTATGATTTATCGCTACGTGACCTTACAAACCTATCCAATACGAACGACCGTTCGCGTTGTGCACGTGTCCCTGCGTCGGCTTGGACACGGACCACTCGTACCACATTTTATGCGCGTCGACGCGACGCCACACGTGCAGCGTTATCGCCGCGTCCGCGTCGTCGCGCCCGTCCAAAAGAATGGGCGAGCGAATCGGGAAATACATCGGAAACCACGAAAACATCAACCCCGTCGGCCCGATGGTATGATTTCCGGGATGAATACTGCATCGAACGCAACCCGCGGGACCGTCGTAGAGCAACGCGTCGAAGTATGCCGAAAATCCGTGAAGCGTCACCGACGTCGATCCGATCTCTTCGCGAGACCACGCGCACCGGGCGTACCGCTCGTTGTCGATCACGTCGTCGTGATTCGGGTGCACAAACTCCCACACGCTTTTCGGTTCGGCGATGTGATGCACTTTACTGAAGTTGACGACGTACGGCATCTCGAGTGACTTGACGTCGCCGTTCGCCGCTGCCGCGTCGTACAGTTTCGCGGCGGTCACGGGCGCGACGAACGATTCGTACGATTGCGGCACGCTCACGCCGCCCGGACGAATAAACCTCTGCGCACCGTCTAAACACTCCGGACTCAGTTCGTTATCGCCGAAACTTCCGAGCAATTCGCTCACGAGGACGTCCACCTCGATGTCGAGCGCGCACGTTCGCATGTCTCCGGGATATACTTGCACCACGTCTTGCAGATTTTCTCGCGCGACAACGTGTTGAAGCGTGATGACGGCGTTCGGATTTTTCTCCACGGCGTACACGGCGATCTTTCTGTTCGCGCGCGTCGCCGCTCGCAACGACGCGCGAATCAGAGGCCCGCGCCCGGCGCCGACGACCATCACCGTTCCCTCTTCGCCCTCGCGTACGAGATCCGTCAGCGCGCATCGCACCGCCTCTTCGTACTGTATGTACTTGATCGCGTCCTTCTCGAACGTCTCGTACGTCACACTCTCGAGATTATCCATCAACGGTTGAAGCGGCGCCTGTAACGCGTCTCTGTACGGAATCTCCGCGAGCGCCTGTTCGCTCAGCGGCTCGACGCCTCGGAAGAGATAGACGAGATATTCCCAATACAGACGCATCGGGTGCGCCGACTCGGCGTCGACCCGTCCCTCATCGCCCGGTACGTCTCCCGGTCTGATCATGGTCGACGACGACGAGACATCGACGCCGTCGTCGTCGTCGCGTCGATCCGTCAACACCACTTGCGTCCCTCTCGAAAACGTTTCGCGCGCGAACGCCTGCAACTCTCTCGGCAACACCGGAAACCCTCTCGAATTCTTCACGAACGCGTCCACGCTCAGAAACACGACGCCGACGCGTTCACCCATCCACCGCATCAACTCCGCGCGCGATTTCGGCGCGCCCGTGACGTGCAACGCGACGTACACGTTCGCTCGATGTTCGCACGCCGCGCTCGTCTCCGCCCACGCTCGATACGCGTCGTCGTCAATCTTCGAATCCCCGGTCACGTTCGTCCGAAGCCACACCTTGGTATGCGTCAACGCATCCACGTTCGCCATCACCAATTGCGCCAAACGCGAGACGTCACCGTCGTCATCCGGGGTCAAACGCGCGCACACCGCGTGCGCGCCGACGTGTCCAGCCCACCGCAACTCTCTCTCCAACTTCTTTCTCGCCTCTGCGCCGCGAAGCGATTCGCGCTCGACCCCTCGCGACGTTCGCAAGACGACGCGCGTTGACCACTCGGTCGACGTCAACTCCTCGTCCGAGTGCGCCCACGGCGTCGTCGAGTCATCGTCGACGTCGTCGACGACGGCGGCTGGGTGAATGATGAAATCAAATCCACCTCGCGTCGCGCGTTCGAGGACGTCGCGCGGCGACGCGCGCTCGCGGGCGTCGGCGTCGAGTTCACACCCGACGAACCGCGCGTCGCCGAGATCGTCGCGCGCGCCGAGCGGCATGACGCGAGTCGCGGAATGACGATGACGATTGCATCATTCATCGGTCGTTACGTCAGATTACGACGCATCATGGCGACGACGTCGACGCGTCCGACCGCGACGCGCGCTCGAGAGGCGCCGACGACGTCGAGACGACGTCGCTCGACGCGAACCGTGGTCGCGAGACGCGCCACGGGCGACGATGACGTCACCGCGCTCGTGTCCCTGCGCGGGGCGCTGGAAAAAGTTCGAGACGCGCGCGACGAAACCTCGGGCGCCGCGGGATGGAGCGACGTGTGCGGGGCGAGAGTGCTGTCGCCGACGCGCGCGCGGCCGTGGGGGATGGTTCATTTCATCGGAGGGGCGGTGCTCGGTGGGTTTCCCGACGTGGCGTACGACGCGCTGCTCAGACGATGCGTCGACGAGCTCGGCTTGTGCGTCGTGGCCACGCCGTACGAGTTAGATTTAGACCACGACGCGTGCGCGAGAGCGTGTGGGAAGGCGTTCCGCGAGGCGAGAATGGAGATAATCGATCGAGAGGGGTTGGCGTCGCGCGCGACGCCGACGTTTCGCGTCGGACATTCGCTCGGGTGTAAACTGGCGACGCTGTTGGCGTGCGAGGAGGACGAGCGAGACGACGGGACGATTGAGATGGACGCGACGAGTGGGACGGCGATCTCGACGTCGACGGTGCGGGAAGATTCGGTGATGTGTGTGGGGAATTTCATGATTGGGTTTAACAACGCGGACGCGGCGGAGAGCGCTAAGTTGATTGAAAAGTTTGCGCGAGAGTTGTTGAAGAAGCGTGCGGACGCGAGCGGGGCGAACGCCGATTTCTTTAAAACTTTACCCTCGATCGCGGCCTTCGCGGAGCGCGCGGCGAAAGCGGCGGGTTTAGAGTTCACGCCTACACCCGAGGAAACGCTGGCGCGCGCGCGACGCAAATTCGTGTCTCCGCGGACGCGTTTGGTGAAATTGAAGGATGACGATTTGGATCAAAACGCTGAGCTCTTGGAGGCGTTACAGAAGCGATTCGAGGTGTATCCCGGAAAGGTGGATTCCCGAGAACTAGATTTTGGGAATCACTTAACGCCCGTGTACTTTAGCACCGACGGGTTGAAGCTCACGCCCGCATTGGAGAAACTCATGGGGAAGTTTTCGCTCGGCGACGAGGAGGGTGTGCGCAAACTCTCCGAAGAACTCTCCGCCTTCATACGTAGCTCGTGATCGCGAAAGAATCAATATCAATTTTTATCACACATTTCATACTCATACAACAGATATACATTCGTACACTCATTCACACGCATCATCAATGTCATCAATATCGCCGGCGTCGGCATTTTGCGCCGACGCGTTCGGAAGCTCGCTCACAAAGGAGATTCGCTCGTCCTCTCGCGCGGCGCTCGTCAGCAATGGATCCGTCGTGCGCTCGGAGACGTCTCGTCGCCAGTGTTCCGGCGTTTCGCCCGCCATGGCGTCGATTCGGTCGGCGGTATCGCACCGCGTATCCTTGACGTACGAAAACAAATCGCGCAGTTCGGCTTGCGTAAACGTCGTGTTCTCCGCGCCCGCGTCGCTTGTCGCGGCGCTGGTGGATCTGAAACCGAGCGTTCTCGCGAGCGCGCCTTTGAGTTCTTGTCGCTGAAACATGCGCTCTTCGATCGTGCCCGTTGACAACAGTCGGTAGATGTAACACGATTTCGTCTGACCGTCGCGCCAAATGCGAGCCTGGGCTTGGAGGTCGTGCGCGGGATTCCACGACGAATCCACCAAGACCAATCGATTCGCGCCGACGAGATTCAGGCCGACGCCGCCGGCTTTCGTGCTGAGAAGTAAAATTTTACCAGAAGTGTTGAAGACGCGCACGATGGACGTGCGCTCTTTGGGCGGTGTCGATCCCTGCAGACGAGCGTACTTGATGTTTTCGCTTTCGCACAACCGGGCGACGAGATCGAGCGTCGTCGTGAAACCGGAAACGACGACGATGCGTTCGTCAGGTGGAAGCGCGCGGAAGAAGGCACGCAAAACAATCAATTTACTCGACGTCTCCACGACGTCGTTTTCATTCGTTTCCGACGCCAAAGCTGCGGCGTTACACAGTTTTTGCAGTGTCTGAATGGCGGCGAGCGGCGAAATCGGCTCGACGTCGTCCGACCTGCCGATTCTCCCCAACATGCTTTGCATCGACTTTTGTTTCAATTGATCCAGGTACAGCTCCTCTTGACTCGACGTCAGACGCACGAAGACGACGTACTCCGTCTTTGGTGGTAACAATCGCGCATTGATCTCGTCCGCTTTTCTCGAGTGAATGAACGGATCGATCAAAAGTCCAACCTGTTCGCGTCGCGCGTCGCCGATTCGAATCGCCTCCTCCTTGGCGCCGCGCTCTCTCGCTCTCTCGATCGGTATCGAGTAAATTTGTCGAAACGACGCTAAATCACCCATCAGTCCCGGACACGCGAAATCCATGACGCTCCATAATTCGTCTAAATCGTTTTGAATCGGCGTTCCCGTGAGCAAGACGCGACGAAGGCATCGCAACGATTCGAGCGCCATCGCGCCCTTGGTCGATTGCGTCGCGTTCTTCAATCGATGTGCCTCATCGCACACGAGTAAATCGACTTTCGCGCCGGCCACGACGTCCGCCTGCGCGCGTAGCGTTTCGTACGACGTGATCAACACCTGGTATCGTCTCTGTGACGGCCGCGCAAAGTCTTGCAGGTTGGACTTGGCCTCCTTGTCGCCGCCCTCGACGACCATCGGTTCGCATCGCTCGACTCCGAGCCATTTCTGAAACTCGACGGCCCAGTTCCCGACAAGCGACGCGGGGACGCAGATGACGACGCGTCGACACGTCGGTTGACCGCGTTTGAACGGCGACTGTTTGAGCAACGTCCACACCAACGCGATGACTTGCAACGTTTTCCCCAATCCCATCTCGTGCGCGAGCAAACATCCGGTGTGCGCCTTGCTCGTGTGCACCGACGTCCGGAGGCCCATGACGCACTCGTACATGAATTTCACGCCGTCGCGTTGATGAGAACGAAGATGTCGGGAGATGTACGGATCGCACACCACCGCGCACGCCGTGCGCGCGTCGCGGCGGAAAAAATTCGTGTCGAGCGTCGACAGCACCAACGCGTTCTCGGCGTCCGCGCTATGCAGTGGCGCCTCCGTGGCGAACGGTTTTGACGACGTCGACGATGGATCGGCGGCCGACGATGGTCTCATCGCGCCGCGAACCGGCGCCACGAACGCCTTTGGTCGAGCGCGCTCGGAGACCAACTCTCTCTGTTCCACCGTCGGCGCGCTCCCACCGCCGCGAGAAAACACCGCGCCGGAGAGCACGTCCGCCGTGGACACCGGCTCCATCACTTCCACCTCGTACGTCCCACACGTGGTCGTCGTGCCCTCGACCAGGGTTCCGGCCGCGCCTTTCGCCACGCGAGTTCCTTGAATCGAATACAACTCCGCCGTCTTCGAGACGACATCGGCGACGACGACGCCGTCCAAAAACGTCTTCGCCTGTCTCTGTTTCCCCGATGACACCCCGCCTTACGCCTGGCGTACAAACACACGAACGCCGCCTTCTCCGCACCGTCGACCGTCGTCGATTTCACCGTCGCCGTCGTCGATTTCGCCGCCGTCGCCGCCGCCGGTCTCGCCCGTTTCGCCGCCGGACCCCCCGTCGTCGGCGGTTTCCCCACCATCGGACTCACGAACGGTCGTCGCGCCACGGGATTCACGAACGCGCGCGAGAACGAGACCACCGATCTCGCCGTCGCGCTCTTCACCGTCATCGCGCCGTCGTCTCGCGCGAACGGCGGCGTCGCGTTCACCGAGACGAACGGTGCCGAGTTCTCATCGTCATCGTCGACGACGCCGTTCGCGCCGTTCGCCGTCATCGCGCGCGTCTTCGAGACGAGTCGGATCGACCCGACGCGCGCGCGACTCGATCCGACGATTCGATCGATCGCTCGTCGCGCGTCGGCGTCTTTCGAGAGACGTCCGGACGTTCGACGCGTCCGCGGTCCTAAACCCTAAACCCTCCACCCTCGGGGGCCGCACACGTCTCACTGTTTGCCCACACGTCTCATACAGTCACCCATCAAACCAAAGATGCGATGCGATGCGATGCGATTCCTCGCGCATCCACCCGCAGAAGGCGCCGGTCGCGGCTGGCGACGAAGGCGCGAGACGCTCGAAAACGTCGGGAAGAGCCCGAACGGACGCGCGTCGGGTCGATCGGTCGTCCTCGAGCGGGAACGCGCGCGCGGTGACGGTGGGAACGTCGGGTGCGGGTGTTCACGTCGCCAACACCCATCGGGGTCGAGGGGCGATGAGGGACGACGCGCGCGGGGAGACCTCGGCGCTGCTGGCGTCGAGGGATGATGACGCCGTGGAATCGATGGAACAAGCGCGTCGAGTGTCGTCTCGTTCGGCGTCGTCGACGAGAACGTCGGTGATGTGTACGGTGGCGGCGATCGCGGCGGCGGCGGCGATCGGCGTGTGGACGCACAAGAGTAAGACGTTACAAGAGGCGTGGCGCCCGGTTCCGGGCGCGGAGTTAGTCACCGGGGGAGACGAACGATCCATGATCACGCGTTGGTCGAAGACTGGGAAGACGATGGCGTCCTTGGGACAGTCGTTCACGGGGGTGACGCCGACGCCTTCGCAGTTGACGGCGCTCAAGGCGCTTCGTCTGCAAGTTCGAACAGCCATGTTCAGTCCCGGTGGGATCAGCCCGGAGACTTTAAATTTATTGTCCAGTCGGTTCGGAGCGATCGTTCCGCAGGCGTCGTCGTTGTTTCCGAGCGGGAAACCCGATACCATCGATCAGCTGGATTCGGCGATCAAGACGCTCTTGGCGAACGGGACGCCGGCGGCGCCGGCGGCGCCGGCGGCGGAGAGTGAATTCAGAGGAATGTTACCGTCGGGGGATCGGCCGACGATAGCGAGTGGTGAAGAAACGGACGCCGCTTCGGCAGTGCCGACGAGCGGCCGGTCGAAGCCGCCTCGCAAACCGTTGACTCAGTACGAGTCGGCGCTGCTTGAAACGAAAGCGGCGGCGAACGCCGTCGCGAGCACAGGCGCCTACAATCACAAATCGAAAAGCGTGTCGAGTGAAACGCAGACGGTGCGGCAAAATGACAACTTGGAGCGAATGATCAACTCGCTGGACCCGAAAGGGGGATCGTCGTCCCGCGGTAGCGTGATGTCTGATATCTCATCTTACGACGTGGACGCCAACGACATCTTCTCCCGGAGTCCGGGACAAGCGCCATCCGGTGACTTTGTGCAGTACAGCGAGAATGCCCCGTCGCCACGCAGGCGACGTGCGCGTCGTTCGAAGGAAGCGCAAGAGGAGCCACAGACGGGCGATGCGGACAGCTTACCGCCGTGGGCGCATGGAGCGCCGTCGAATGAGGCTGCGTCTCAGCAACTGGCGGCGGCGCAGCCCGCGCCGCAACCCGCGCCGGTTGAAGAAGACACATCGTGGACATCGTTTCAAGAACAGTTACCCGGGGATACTCCCACGCCGTCGGAGTCTCCGTCTCCGTCTCCGTCGCCCACGCCGAGCCCAAGTCCCGGGCCTGAGCCATCGGGACTTCCTCTCCCGTCGACACTATTTCCATCCACCTCTCCGGAACCCAGCGAGGATCCAGAGCCGAACCCCATGCGTCCAACCGATCCAATTGGCATCGATAATCTTCTCGGTTTCAACGACGACTCGCCGCACGTGGACGAAACTGCGCCGCCGCCGGCGCCCGAGCCCGATACCGCGCAAGACGACGACGCAGCCGTTGAAAGTCTGTTTAAAGATGGTGTTGGGGACAAAGAAGAATCAGGTTCGAGTGAACTGGGAGAGGATGACGACGTGACGGGAGGCGCCTACGGCGTCGGCGGCGGCTTGCAACCCAAGATCATGAAGCCGGTGCAAGCCAACGCCAACGCGAAAGCGATCGCATCTCACATCGTCGACATGATTATGCGACGCAAGTCGACGATGGAGGATGGCGGCGACGGCGCCGACGCGAATGCTGATGCTGACGCGGCGTCGATTGGTTTGACGGATGGGAAAAGCGATGACGTGGAGGCGAAGAAGGTTTCACCGAATTTATCCAAGGAACAAATCGCGGAGGAGCTCGCGGATAGTCTGACGGCGATGACGACGGAAGCGGTCGAAGCGAACGCGTTGCAAAGCGCTCGAATGGCGGATTCTATGAACGGTAGTCCGAGCGCGAAGATCATGGCGGACGCGCTCGTGGAGCACGACAAGAAGATGGCGAAGCGCATCGCTCAGATATTGAAGAGCGATGATCCCGAAGCTAAGCTCACGAACGGCGTCGGAGATGACACCGCGGCGATGGGCGCCGGCGTCGGTACCGCCGGCGCCCAGCGAGGGCGCTCGGGCGAGGCGGCGCAACTCATCATGTACGAAGAGCAGCGACGGCAGCGAGACGAAATCGAGGCGATGCGACGCGACTTGGCGTCGCTCATGGCCAACATTCAAGCCAACTACGCCATGGGCATGACTCAGGGTAGAATTGATAAAACCGCGTCGCAGGCGGCGAGTCACATCATCGACACGCTCCGACCGGTGCTAAACAAAGATGCCGTCGCGCGAGAGGGATCGTCTGAGACGGATTCCTTAAAGGTGTTTGATTATCCGATTCTCGCGAGTTCGACGCTCTCGAGTGACGGTTTGCGCCTGGACGCGGGTGAACACGAGAGCGACGACGCCGACGACGTCGACGCGGAGAGTAGTTACGACGACGTCGCCGACAAGAAGGCGAAGAAGAAAGGCGCCGGCGCGAAACAGGCGGGTGATGACGACGACTTTTTAGGTTCCATTTTGGGATCGTCGGGTGACTCGAAATCGAGTCTGTCGCACAAAGCCTCCGGCGCGAGCGGTACGAAGACGGCGTCGACGGCCGCCGCGTCCGACGTCGACGGTCTCTCTCTCCCCGCTTTCAGCTCGTCCAGCGATGACCAACCCGGTTGGCTCGCACACGCGCCCACCGACGAGCAACTCACCGCGCAGTTCCTCGCGGACGACGACGACGACGACGACTCCAGCAAGAAGAAGTCAAGGAAACACGAGTCGAAGAAGTCAAAGCGGCGCGCCGCGACACTCGGCGCCGTCGAGCGTCCTCGCGAGGGTGAGTACATTCGAGCTCTGAACGAGCGCGCCGAGCGCGCGCTGGGGTAGAAAATCATCGTTAATACATACGCACACGCAGTAGATGAACGCGAGCGCCCGCGCGACGCCCGTGATGCCGAACGCCCGACGCCCGCGTCATCTTTGCATCCTCAGAGATGCGCGCGCGCGGAACCTCAACATCGCCGCGGACGCGATTCGCGCGTTCGATCGCCTCGAGACGCGATCGAGGAACTCGTCCGCGGTCTCGACGCGCGCGAGCGCGCGTCATGGTCCCGGCATCGCCGGACACGACGTGGAAAGCGCGCGACGTTCTCGAGCGTTTGGGTGACGCGTCGTCGTCGGGACGCGTTCGTGCGCTCGCGGGTGATTACGCGGGACGAAACGACGTCATGCGACGGGCGCTGGACGACATTCTCGGCGCGACGCTCGCGCGCGTGGACGAAGACGCGCTGCGAACGCTGCGAGAGGGCGCCGCCGAGGCGGACCGAGCGAGCGACGACGCCGAGAGGTGGACCGCGTTGCGAAACGCGTTCGATGTCGCGATGCGGCGCTTGTTGGCGACGGCCGGGGACGCGGATGCGGCGCTCGCGGATGTCACGTACGAGTCGGCGCCGGATGCGAACGAGACGTGGGAGGTGAGGTTGAACTTGACTGAGAACGACGACGTCGCCAAGTTTCGCTCGCTCAACGACGGAGTGATGGGGGGTATGTCGGATGGATTCATGGCGCGACGAACCGGGAACGACGGCGGTAGTTTTATGGGCAACGTCAGTCTCGAGAGGAACGGTGGGTTCGCGAGCGTGCGCGCGATGGTGGACGAAAACGCAGGAGATTTCGACGGCGTGTACATCGAAGCTAAGACGTCGACTCCCGAGAAGAAGTTTCTCTTCATTCTCAAAGACGAGGATTGTTTGAGAGAACAAATCAATTTCAAGGTTAACTTCAAGGTTGGTTCGGAGTACGCGCGCGTCAAGATTCCGTTCGCCGCGTTCTCGCGAGCCGAACGCATGGGTCGCGTGTGTCTTCGGAACCCGCTGGCCTTAACGAGCCTCAGAGAAATTGGCTTGATGATCCTCAAGGGGGAGCCTTCGCAAGTCGGACCGTTCGAGCTCTGCGTGCGCGAAATAGGCTTTTACCGAGGCTGATTCAATTACGTGTTATATTCATACAGATTCGTTCTTTCTCCTATCTTTGCATGCACGAGTGGACGTTGGCTTCTGAAGCAAGTATTTCGTTCTCATCAGTCTTGCCAGAGATGCATATACCGGACCCGTCGACGAAATAGTCGAACGATGTCAGTGGTGCCAGTGGGCTTTTCACGATTTTTATTCGTCGACGCTCGCCGACGACTTCTAATGCTATTCGAGTGTTGACGCAATGCGCCCACTTCGTGCCGAGCGCCGCGGTGATTCCGCTCGACTCCTCTAAACCGGCGTCATCGGTGTTGTCTTTGTCGCTCGCGTGTTTTGCGAACGTTCCGATTCTCGTCGTTACTTGATTCACCGCGAGCACGGCCAAAGCGTGATTTTCCGCGTGTCGCTTCAGCATCGACGCCACGGCGCCCAAAACACTCTGTCTCTGGACCACCCTCTCGCGTCCGAATTCCGCCCTCGCGAGGTGCGCCACGGAATCTATGATCACCAAACGAACGTTATGATCGATGATCGCCTCTTCGAGCGCGTCTAGGCGCTTCCCTAAATCACTCAAACTCGTCGGCGTGATGACTTGCACGCGTCTCGCCAGCGCGCTCACGGCGTCGCTCGAGTCGAACGTATCCCCGAATTTCCCTCGTGCGATCTCCGCCATCCTCGCACCGCTAAACTTACGCTCCGCGTCGATGTAAATGACGCCCCCATCGCATCCACCGCACGCCTCCGGCGCCGCCGCGCTCGCGCACGCAGCCAAACATAGTTGCGTCTTCCCGGCGCCCGCCGCGCCCACAACCTCGGTCACCGACCCGACGCTCAGTCCGCCGCCGAGCGCGGCGTCGATCTCTCTCAGGGTCGTCGGGACGAATTTCGATCTTCTGAGCGCGTCGAACGCGGTCGTCGGTGTCGGCGCGACCGCCTTTGCGACGCTGATTATAAAATCTCGCGCGCGTCTGTGCGAACAATCGGCGAGTTCGACGACGTCGAGCGGCGCGCGGTGAAGCGCGTCCTCCGCCGTGCGACATCCTCGGTTTTCAAGCTTCGCCACGAGCGTCTGGTCGACGTCCAAGCGATCGAGCGTGCGACGAGACGCCGACATGGCGCGAGCGAACCGAGAGGCGGACACTGAGGCTGGCTGGCTGCGAGTATCTCTTACAATTCGGCGAACGGGCGCACATTCGGGTAAAAACGCTGCGTCGATTCAAGTTTTCTTCGCTCGGCGTCTGCGTCGTCTAACGGTGCGGCGGAAAAACTTGCGTCTGAATTTGCGAGCGACGTCGAAAAACGGTTGCGTGAGGCGACCGACCGCGATGGAGAGCAAGACGCATCCCAAGGAGAAGGATTCTTTGATGTGCTCGGCGAAAGACACCGAATGCAGACCGATGAATAATTCTTTTCTGATCGCCTTGTCGGTGGCGAGCATGTGTGCGGCATCCTTGGCGAGGGCAAAGATGGGCACGTTGACGCCGCCCTTGACGCCGACGCCGGCCATGTCGATGAGATTGCGCAGACGTTCCCACTCAAACCTACCCTTGACGATCACCACCTTGAGCAATCGAAGTCGAAGTGCGGGATCTGGATCTGTGAGAAGTCTTCGAGCCACGTACGGAAACGCGGCGTCGAGCAGATTGAAATCTGGTTTCAGCGTCAAGCAAATGTTTTCTTGCGTCAGCAAAGAACGAATCACGAGCGAGAAACGCTCCGGGACCCTAATCGGGTATTCATACAATAATTTGTTGAACTCGCGCGTAAGTCCACGAAAAGAGAATGCCTCAGTGCTCGCCAATGATTCCAGCGCCTCGTCTCCCCATACATCGGCCAAGCCTTCGGCGACTGGACCGATGTCGACGCCCTGTCGCAAAAAGCCGAGGTCCACCAGCGTCTCCGCGAGAGCCTCGTAATCTCTGTTCATCACGTGCACCACGGCGTCGATCAAACTCTCTTGATTCGCGCGCGAAATTTCAGCGACGTTTCCGAAATCGACGTACGCGATGTCTCCGTCGGGTAGCGCGAGCACGTTACCCGGATGCGGATCTCCGTGAAACAAACCAAACTCGAGCAGTTGCTTCAAGCCGGCTTCGACGCCGTTGATCATGAATCTAGCGCGCGAAGCCTCATCGTCGAACGCATCCTCGCGCGTGCAGCGCACACCAGGTTGCCAGTGCATGACGAGCACGCGCGGTCCACTCAGCTCACTGATGACCTGAGGAATATGCACGTTCGCGTCGTTGCGAAAGTTGAAGGCGAAGTCTCGCAAGTTTCTCGCCTCCTGAACGAAGTCTAGTTCCTCCAACAGTTTCTCCGCGAACTCGTCCACGAGGAGCGACGCCGAACACCCCAGGTTCTCACGCGCGAAGGTATCGAAAAACATAAGAGCCGTCGCTCGCAATAGGAACAAGTCCAGTACGCACTGCGCTCGCGTGTTCGGACGCAAAACCTTGATGGCGACATCCGTCCCATCCTTTCGCAATTTGCCCTTGTACACTTGCCCGATCGACGCCGACGCGATCGGTTCCTCAGAAATTTCCGAGAACGTCTCGTCGATCACTCGTCCCGTCTCCTCTTCTATGATTTTATACGCCAAGCTCGAGTTGAACGGCGGCACGCGATCCTGCAGTTTCGTGAGCTCCTCCATCAACTCTTCGTTCACCAGATCCGGTCTGTTGGCCAAATTCTGACCCAACTTGACGAACAACGGCCCCAACTCACAAAGCGTCTCCTTCACCACCTCTCCCCACCGCGACCCACCGTCGGCGGCGTCCAACGCCTGCAATCGCGCCCGCTTATTCCTCATCCGCCCCAAAACCACCGCCAACCGCGCCGCGCGTCTCGCCAACTCCAACGGCCTCACCAACGCCTCCCTCCGCACCGCTTCCGGATCATACCTCGTCACCATTCGACAAAAATCCCGATCCGCATCCAGCGTCTCCTTATTCTTCACCCCAGCCCTCCCGCGCACCGCGCTCGTCTCTCCCCTCGCGTCCCGCGCCGTCGCCCTCGTCGCCCTCGTCCTCCCCTCCCTCGTTCCCTCCTCCTCCACCGACCCCGTCTCCGTCTCCGTCTCCGGCGGCGCGACCGCCCCCGTCCGCGT
>MDTD01176986.1_pt1 | contig 49344 bp, 40 predicted proteins | sample 811221 | NCBI WGS metagenome assembly MDTD01 (sample SAMN05326646, study PRJNA326480) | marine metagenome | isolation source: seawater | place: Pacific Ocean: South West | collected 2011 | reverse complement strand
TCCGCCTGGTGCGCCTTCACCACGGTGGTGAACAGATGCTCGCCGTCGATATAGACCGGCACCAGGAAGGTATGGTCGGCCGGATGGGTGTTGCCGGTATAGGGGTCGTTGTGCAGGTAGCAGTCGCCCTCGGCCATGTCCGGGTTGAAGTCGCACATCGCCTTGGACTGCATGTGGCTGCCGAAGATGTGGATCGGCAGGCCCTCGGCGGCGGCCAGCAGCTGGTTGTCGCCGGTGCACAGCGCGCAGGAGAAGTCGCGCGCCGTGTTCAGCACCGCCGACCGCCCCGCCCGCAGCAGGGTGTTCGTCATCTCCCGGATCACGCCGTCCATCCGGTTCGCCAGGATCGCCGTCATGAACGGGTCGAAGCCGCCATGGTCGTCCCCGGTCGCAGTCTTCTCGGTCATCGCAGGATCTCCCTTCGAAGCGGTGGGGGCGGGGGCAGCGCAGCAGGTAGTTGCCGGCGCCGCTGACCTTGGCGGACATCTCGGGATAGACCACCAGGGTGGTGGTCGGCTCCTCGATGATCGCCGGCCCGGCGACAACGTCGCCCGGCTTCAGGTCCATCGACTTGTAGATCGGCGTCTTCACCGGCTCGGCCGTGCCGAAGAAGCAGTCGCGGGTCAGGGTCGGGTGGTCGGGCTTCGTCTCCGCCACCTTCGGGCTTTCCTGCGGCGGCGAGGCCAGGCTGACGATCAGCCGCGCCTTCCAGTTCACCACCTCCACCGGGCTGCCGTCGTCGCGCATGGCGAAGACCCGCTCGTGGATCTGGTGGAACGCCTCGACGAAGGCGTCCAGGTCGGCCTGGTTCTCGAACCGGGACTTGCCGATCGGCGCGTCCAGTTCCCAGACCTGGGCCAGATAGCGGCACTCGGCAATGTATTCGTAGGTGACCTTCTGCCCGTCCCATTTCGGCAGGGTATCGCGGAAGGCGTTCAGCCGCTTGTCCAGCTCCGCGAAGGTGGCGTTCACGCCGTCGAAGTCGAACCGGTCGGAGCGGGTGACGTAGCTCGCCGCCTCTTCCGCCACGATGTCGGCATGCTGCATGCCGGAGGCGGACAGCGCCGAGGCGACCTTGGGCAGGATGACATTGTCGCAGCCCAGTTCCTTGGCGATCGGCAGGATGTTGACCCCGGCCGCGCCGCCGCCGGCGACGATCGCGCTCTCCCGCGGGTTGAAGCCCTCGTTGATGGTGATGTCGTGGATCGCCCGGATCATCAGGTCGCTGGCCAGGGTGAGGATGCGGAACGCCGTCTCCTCCACCGACAGGCCGATCCGGTCGGCGACCTTGGCGACGGCCTTCTTCGCCGCTTCCTTGTCCAGGGTCATGCGGCCGCCCAGGAAATAGTCCGGGTCGAAATAGCCCAGCACGACGGCAGCGTCGGAGACGGTCGGCTCGGTACCGCCGCGGCCGTAGCAGGCCGGACCGGGCTCTGCGCCCGCGGATTGCGGCCCGACCCGCATCAGCCCGCCATCGTCGATCCAGGCGATGGAGCCGCCGCCGGCGCCGATCGAGCGCATGTCGACGGCGGAGATGCCCAACAGGTCGCCGGTGAAGGCCTGTCCCAGCCAGGTGTCGCGGCTGAACACCAGGCGGCCGTCGCGCACCAGTCCGACGTCGAAGGTGGTGCCGCCGGTGTCGCAGATGATGACATTGTCGCCCAGCTCTTCCAGCTGCGAGAAGGTGATGCCGGCGATCGGCGCCATCGCCGGGCCGGAGCCGACGGTATAGATCGGCTTCTCGATCAGGGCGGCGACATGGTTGCAGCCGCCGGCGGTGGTGGAGACCAGGATCTCGCCCTTGTAGCCGGCATCGCGCAGGTCCTTCTCCAGGCCGCGCAGATGCTCCTGCATCAGCGGCTTCAGGGAGGCGTCGATGGCGGTGGCGGAGGCGCGGCGATATTCCCGCACGATCGGGATCAGCTGGTGCGACAGGGTATAGGGCACGCCGGGCAGGATCTCCTCGATCAGCTCGCCCAGGCGCAGCTCGTGCGCCGGGTTGGCCACCGACCAGAGCAGGCAGACGGCGACCGCCTCGAAGCCGCGCGCCTTCAGGGTCTGCAGCACCTCGCGCGCCTGCGCCTCACTGAACGGCTTCGACGGCACCCCCTCGGAGCTCATCCGCTCCTCGATCTCGAAAGTGTAGCGCCGCGGGATGTAGGGGTCCGGGAACTCCACAGTGAAGTCGTGCGGGTTGTGCTTGCCGCCCTCCTTCACCAGCAGGATGTCGGGAAAGCCCTGGGTGGTCAGGAAGGCGGTCTTCGCCACGGTCTTGGTGACAATGGCATTGGTCGCCCGGGTCGTCCCGTAGATCAGCATCTCCGACTGGTCCAGCAGGTCCTGCAGGCCGATGCCCAGCTCCTTCGCCGCCGCCTCGATGGCCTCCTTCATGCCCAGGAAGATCCGGTCCCGGGTGGTGAGGGCCTTGCCGATGGTCAGGTTGCCCTTCTCGTCCGCCACCACGACGTCGGTGAAGGTGCCTCCGGTATCGACCGAGACGCGAAAGACCATGTGCTCCATCTCCACTGCCTGGCCTGCGCCGCCGGTGCCTGTGGCTGCCCTGGAGGCGCAGGTCGATTCAAATCCGGTGATGCGGGTCCGGGACGCTGCCGCCGGGCGGCCACCCCGGGAGGCGGCGGGAACCGGCCGGCAAGGCCCCTGATCCGACCGCTGCAGTCTGCGCGATCGGCGGGAAACTGTCTTGGACAGGTGCGTCCGAATAGCCGGACAAGACCGCCAGAATCCACCCTCGGAGACCTCCCCCATAGCGTGCAATTCTTCGCGATTTCCTTATCATGGCTGGCATTCGGGATCCGGCAGCCAGCGGGACAGACAGCCATGCAGCCAGCCGTCACGGTGCGGTGCACGACATGCGGCCACCAAGCGGTGCTGTGGCTGCCGACCCGCACCCCGTCGCTGTTCCGCTGCACGCTCTGCGACGGCATCGGCAAGGTCACCGCCACCGCGCCGGCGATGGCCTGCCGCGACTGCGCCGCGCCGATTCCGGAGGCCCGCCTGCGTGCGATCCCCGGCACGCGGCTCTGCGTCACCTGCGCCGCGGCCGATCCGTCCGGGGCCGCCGACAGGCACGTGATCGAGAGCTGGGGCAGCCGGGAGGACTGGGCACGTGACCGGGCGAGCTGGCAGCGGTCCCACCCGGTCCTGTAGGGTCAGCCGCTGCCGTTGCGGTAGTCGCGGGGCGAGGCGCCGGTCACCTCGCGAAACACCCGGCTGAAATAGGCCGGGTCGGAAAAGCCGAGCTGGTAGGCGATGGTGGCGATGCTGCGGCACTGCATGGCGGGATCGGCCAGCAGGCGCTTCGCCTCCGCCACGCGGCGCTCGCGGATCACGCCGGACAGGGTCTCCGCATGTTCCGCCAGCAGCTTCTGGATATAGCGTTCCGACAGGCCCAGCGCCCTGGAGACCGAGGCTGTGCCGAGCTCGGGATCGCCCAGCCGGGTTTCCACATGGCGCAGGATGCGCTGCCGGTTGGCCTCCCGCACCGCGCTCTCGGTGCCGCCGGCACCGCTGTCGCCGGACAGCAGCGCCATCGCGAACAGGTCGAGGAGGTGCCGCGCGGCGACCGCGCCGGCCTGGCCGTCCAGGCTGGCGGCGTTGAGGCAGAACGACCGCGCATAATCCATGAACAGGGCGGCCGCATTGCCTTCGCCGCGGAAGGCGGTTGCGGTCAGGTCCTCGAAATGGGGGACCCGGCTGCGCACCTCCGCCGCCTCGATGCGGACGGTCACCGCATCGATCTCGCAGTCATGCATATAGGCATAGGCATCGGCCGAGGCGGCGAAGGCGAACTGCGTGCCGTCGGCATCCGCCTCGCGCCCGCGCTGGCGCAGCCGCAGGCGGCTGCCCCCACCCTGCACCCCGCCCTGACCCTGATTCTGGCCCGGGCCGGCAGCCAGGGGCATCGGCACGAAAACGAAATCGCCGCTGCGGCGGCTGATCTGGCGCGGCGTGCGTTCGACATAAACCGGGTCCAGGCGGACGCGGCCGGCCTGCACCGGCCCGAAATCGACCACCCGCACCGCGCCGGCCACCACGTCCGGGGTGCTGAAAGCGAAGTCGCAGGGGTAGTAGACGCTGTCCAGCGCGCCGACCAGGGCGTCGCGGCGCCGGGCGGTCGGCACCGCACGGATGTCGAAGCGCCGGGCGACTGTGCCGCTTTTTCCCGTCACCTCCGACAGGGTGTCGCCACCCGTCCAGGGGATGGCCGCCGGCGCGGAGGCGGCACCGGCCGCGGCAGCGGCATGGGAGGGATCGCTGACCACCGGCATCGTCTGACCCTCAGCTTTCCCCGCCGGGCGGCGGCAGGGCGGGCAACCCGCTGCGCCGTCGCGGCTGTTGTCCGGCCGCGTCGGTGTCGGGGCGCGATCGCTCCCGGTTGCGATAGTCGCGCGGGGAGATGCCGACCGCCTCGCGGAAGACGCGGCTGAAATAGGCCGGATCGGCATAGCCGACCTGGAAGGCGATGGTGCTGATGGAGCGGCCGCGATTGGTCGGGTCCACCAGCAGGCGGCGTGCCTCCGCGACCCGGCGGTCGCGGATCAGCCCGGACAGGGTCTGCTCCCGTTCCGACAGCAGCTTCTGGATGTAGCGGTCCGACAGCCGCAGGTCCTGGGCGACCGACTGGGTGCTGAGCGACGGGTCGGCAAGGTGCGCCTCGACATGGCGCAGGATCCGCTGGCGATGCGCCTCGCGTACCGCGCTCTCCGCCGGGCCCGGCACATGGTCGCCGGAGGTCACGGCCAGCGCGAACAGGTCCAGCAGGTGCCGCACCGCGAACATGCCTGTCGGCCGGTCCAGCCGCTCGGCGTTGACGCAGAACGACCGCGCATAGTCCAGGAACATGGCGCCGGCCCCGCCCAGCGCCGGGAAGCCGGTCGCGGTCAGGTCCTCGACATGCGGCACCCGGCTGCGCACCTGGTCGGCATCGATCCGCAGGGTGAGCATCTCGAACTTTTCAGGCTGCTCGTAGGAATAGCTCTCCGCCGTCGCGGTGAAGCCGAAGCAGCTTCCGTCGATCTCCGCCTCCCGCCCGCGCTGCCGCAGATGCACCTTGTGCTGCAGCGGCACCGGCACGAACAGGTAGTCGCCGACCCGGCGGCGGATCAGCCGTGGCGTGCGGTGCACCACCATCGGGTCCGCCCGGACCCGGCCAGCGCGGATCGGCCCGACATCGACCACGGTCAGGCGGTCGTCGGTCAGCACCCGCGAGGACATCAGGGTCTCGCACGGGTAGAAGCATTCGTCGATGGCACTGATCAGGCCGTCGAGCCGACGATGTTCCGGCAGGTCCGCGATGTCGAAACGCAGGGCCGGAAACATTTCCGCCTCCGCGACATCCGATGACGCAGCCAAAGGTTGCAGCAAGTCTCCCAAGGCAGCCTCAGAGTTGGTCCGCGCTCCCCCTTTGGGCGCGCAGTGTAGTCTGGCGCAATGGGTTTGTCACAGTCCCGTCGCATCCCCGGGGATGCAGCGTTCGCACTTGCGGGGCGGCGCGCCGAATCTATGGTCGGTGTGGAATGACCGGGGCGGGAGGGAAGCCGATGAACCTGTTGCAGGACGCGATCGAGGCGGATATCGCCGCCGGCACCTATGACGGGGCCGTCACCATCGTGGCACAGGATGGCCGGGTCCAGTACCGCGCCGCGCAGGGCTTCGCCGACCGGCGGGCCGGCCGTCCCCTGGCGGAGGATTCGGTCTTTCCCCTGTTCTCGATCGCCAAGAGCTATACCGCCGTCACCGTGCTGCAGATGGTGGAGCGCGGCCGCTGCCGGCTGAACCAGCCGGTTGCCGACGTGGTGCCGGCCTTTGCCGCGCGCGGCAAGCAGACAGCCACGATCGGCCAGCTGCTCTGCCACATGGCGGGCATCGGGCCCGGCTTCCCGGCGGTCGACTTCGCCGACCTGGGCGACCTGGAGAAGGTCGTCGCCGCGGTCTGCGACAGCCCGCCGGTCAGCGTGCCGGGCACGGCGGTATCCTATGCGCCGATGATGGCCCATGCCGTGGCGGCGGAGGTGGTGCGCCGCCTGGACGGCGGACGGCGCCGCTTCCGCGAGATCATGGCGGAGGGGATCTTCCGCCCGCTGCGCCTGGCGGATACCGCACTGGGCATGCGCGCCGACCTGGTGCCGCGCGCCGTGACGATGCGCAAGGCCGACGACAGCCCCGGCCTGTTCGACCTGGACGGGCTGGTCACCTATGGCGAAGCGCTGCTGGATCCGGCGAACGACTGGGAGATCCCGGCCGGCGGCATCATGGCCAGCGCCGGCGACGTGTTCCGCTTCGCCGAGGCGCTGCGCGGCGGCGGCTGCCTGGACGGCGACCCCGCCAGCCGGATCCTGTCGCCGGCGATGCTGGCCTTCGCCACCGCCAACCATACCGGCGAACTGCCCAACGACCTCTGGCACTATGCCCGCAGCCTGAAGAACTGGCCGCTGTTTCCCGCCAATCTGGGGCTGGGCTTCTTCCTGCGCGGGCAGGGCATGATCCCGACCTATTTCGGGCACCTGGCCAGTCCGGGCACGTTCGGCGGCCTGGGGGCCGGCAGCACCCTGTTCTGGGTCGATCCGGCCCGCGACATGACCTTCGTCTGCCTGACCACCGGCGTAATGGAAGAGGCGAACAGCTGCGAGCGCTTCCAGCGCCTGTCGGACGCGGCGATCGCGCAGTACTGGCGGTGAGGTCCGGCCAGTGTCGTGCTCGCCCCGGGATGTGAGCAGGGTCGGGCGAGGACCCATTCCGCATGCCGTGCGGCGCCGCACCGTCAGCGGAGTGGGTTCCAGGGTCAAGCCCTGGAACGACGATCAGCCCGGCTCGGCCGGCGGCCCGGTCAGCCCCGCCGCGCCGCCGCCTGCGCCCGGAAGTCGCGCGGCGACAGCCCCGTCGCCTCCCGGAACACCCGGCTGAAATAGGCCGGGTCGGCAAAGCCGGTGCGGTAGGCGATGGTCGCGATGGCGAGGCTGCGCGCGCCGGGGGCGGCCAGCAGGCGCTGCGCCTCCGCCATGCGGCGGTCGCGGATCAGCCCGGACAGGGTCTCCCCGCTTTCCGCGAACAGCTTCTGCAGAAAGCGCTCCGACAGGCCGAAGGCGCCGGCGATGCTCTCCGTCCCCAGGCCGGGATCGCCCAGCCGGTTGTCCAGGTAGCGGCGGATCCGCTGGCGATGCGCCTCGCGCATCGCGCCCTCAGAGGCGTCGGGCGCGGGCCCGACCTCCTGCAGCGACAGCGCCAGCAGGTCCAGCAGATGGGTCACCGACAGGCCGCCTGTCGCCCGGTCGAAGCTGCGCGCGTTGCGGCAGAACGCCAGGGCATAGTCCAGGAACAGCGCGCCTGCCCCGCCGCGGGCGGAGAGCGGCCGCACGGTCATGTCCTCCAGGTTGCGGACCCGGTCGCGCACGGCGTCGGCCGCGATCCGCAGGGTATAGAGCTCCAGGGGCCGCGGCTGCTCGTAGCTGTAGACCTCCGCCGTGGCGATGCAGGCGAAGCTGTCCGGGCCGACCCAGGCGCTGCGGCCGCGCTGGCTCAGGCGGATCCCCTCACGCAGGGGCAGCGGCAGGAAGACATAGTCGCCCGCCGCCCGCCGCAGCATTGCCGGGCTGCGGTCGACCCGCATCGGGTCGACATCGCCATAGCCCATCCGCACCGGGCCGACCTCCACGCAGCGCATGCGGCCGCGATGCAGGTCGGTCAGAAAGCGGGTCTCGCAGGGGTAGTAGGCGCGGTCGATGGCATCGAGCAGCGCATCGCAGCGCTGTGACGGCGCGACGTCGTGGATGTCGAAGCTCATGGCCGGGAAGCGGTCCGCCGCGGCGGCATTGTCCCAGCGTGGTACCAGCTCTGCCAAGGTCGTCCTCGCGCCGCCACTGCCCCGGAAAGCGGGAACAGGTGAACGGGAATTGGGGAACGGAGATCCAGTCTATCGCTGCCGTCGCCCGCTGTCACAAGAGCCGTCCGGGCCGCCGGAGCGCCGTATCGACCTTCGCCCAGGCCGTCCCGCATGCATCCTGGAAGCGCCTGAGCCGCCGCCGACCAGCACCCCAGGCGAATTTCTGGTTCCTGATCTCCGTCATGGCGGCGATCGTCGAGCCATGGTCGGCCCTGCGGATCTCCACGATCAGGTCGCCGTTCCGGAAGGCCCAGCTTCCCGGCATCCTGCCCCGGACGAGATGTCCGTTCCCGTCGGTCCGCACGGCGGCGATCTCAACCTCCTGCTCCAATGCCGCCATCATGGCCGCGACGGTGCAGGGGGCGGGTTCAAGCGGGCAGTGGAATTCCTGCCGATCGCGCACAGTCAGGCCGAGCACCCTGCCAAGGCCCTGGCCGAGCAGCTCGTCCGCCGAAACGGGGCGGTTCCGGTCGTCCAGGACATCGGCGATGCGTTCGAGCATCGACTTGTCCGGCGCCGACGCCTCCAGGAGGTTCTGGATCGCCGGGTCATTCAGAAGCTGCTCGAGCGTCCTGGCATCCACCCCTGTCATCCGAACAGTTGGCACCGGACCGGGAGGGTAGTGCGGCGGGCAGCGCTGCGCGAGTCCCGGGACGTTGCGGCAGGCCAGGGTCCCCGGCCAGCCTGGCGCTCCGCGTCAGACCTGCTGCTTCAATGCCTGCCGGTCGATCTTGCCGGTGCCGGTCTTCGGCAGTTCGGGCAGGTAGACCACCTCCCGCGGATACTTGAAGGGCAGCAGCCGCCTTTTCACAAAGTCCTGCAGCTCCTTCGTCACTTCCGGCCCCGCCGCGCCGTCCAGCAGCACGACATAGGCGCGCAGGGTCATCCGCCGGTCCGCCATCTCCACCGCCAGCACCGCGCATTCGCGCACCTGCGGATGATCGGCCAGGCAGAGCTCGATCTCCAGCGGATAGACCCACTGGCCGGAGACCTTCACCAGGTCGTCGGCGCGGCCGCGGAAATAGTGGAAGCCGTCCGCGTCGACGTCGAAGCGGTCGCCGGTCCAGATCCAGCCGTCGCGCATCGTCTCCGCCGTCTTGTCCGGCCGGTTCCAGTAGCAGGGGGCGGCGGAATCGCCGCGCACCCACAGGATCCCCTCCTCGCCCGGCCCGACCGGATGGCCGTCGCGGTCGGTCAGCTTCAGCTCGTAGCCCGGCACCCGGCGGCCGGCGGCGCCGCGCTTCTGCTGCTCGGGCGTGTTGGAGAGGTAGATGTGCAGCACCTCGGTGGAGCCCAGCCCCTCGACGATGCGATGGCCGAAGCGGGTGCGCCAGGCCTCGAAGATCTCCGCCGACAGGATCTCCGCCGCGGAGATGCAGAGCCGGACGCTGGAGAGGTCGGCATCCGCCGCCTCCGGCGCGCGTGCCAGCGCGGTGTAGAGGGTGGGCAGGCCGAAGAACAGGGTCGGCCGGTGCCGGCGCACCGTGTCGAAGACACGGGCCGGGGTGGGCCGCCCGGTCATCAGGACGGTGGCGGCGCCGACATGGAACGGAAAGACCAGCGCATTGCCGAAGCCGTAGGCGAAGAAGATCTTCGGCACCGAGAAGCAGATATCGCCCTCCGCGACCTGCAGGACATGCCGGGCATAGCTTTCGGCGATATAGGGCATGTCGTGCTGCAGATGGACCACCCCCTTCGGCCGCCCCGTCGAGCCGGAGGAGTACATCCAGAAGCACATTTCGTCGGCGTGCGTATCGGCCGCCGCCAGGTCGTCCGGAAAGCCCGCAAACCAGGCATCGCCGTCGCGCAGCGGGCTGTCCTGGGGGGCCGCGCCGTTGACGGCCACGGCCAGCCGCACCTCCGTCCCGGCCAGCAGGTCGGCGGTGAACAGCCCGGCGAAGGCGGCATCCGCGATCACCGCGCGGGCGGCGGAATCCTCCAGGTAGAAGCGCAGCAGGTCCGGGGTGGACAGGGTGTTGACCAGCATCGGCACCAGGCCTGCCCGCACCGCGCCGAACAGGGCCGCCGGATAGGCTGCCGTGTCGTCCAGGAACAGCAGCACCCGGTCGCCGCGGCGCAGGCCGGCATCCAGCAGGGCGTTGCCGATGCGGCAGGCCTGCGCACAGAGCTCGGCATAGGTGACGGTGCCGGCGTCTTCGTGCACCGCGATCTTGTCGCCGCGGCCGGCGGCCAGGTTGTCGAACAGGATCGCGGCGGCGTTGTAGCGCCGCGGCACCGAGAAGCCGATCTCCCGCGACCCGGGCGCATCGTCGGGCACCAGGTCCTGCAGCGGCCCCGGCCCCTGTTCCGCCCCGCCGCTCATTGGCCGGCCCCCGCGCCCCGCGACGCCGCGTAGCCGGCCATGAAGCGCGGCGCGACCTGGCGCAGCCGCTCGTCGCTGACCCGGCCGGCGCGGCGGATATAGCTGTAGGCGAAGTCCCAGGGAGCCAGGGCCATGTGCCGGTCGAAATCCTCGTACCAGCGGGCGCTCGACAGGGCGGCGCCGACCAGCTTGTCGACCACCGGCCGGCGCGCCGCCTCGAAAGCCGCCAGCCCGGCGGAAAGGTCGCCGCCGGCTTCCCGGAGGGCGCGCACCAGGGCGATCGCATCTTCCAGTGCCAGGCGGGTGCCGGAGCCGATGGAGAAATGCGCCGTGCGCAGGGCGTCGCCGATCAGCACGGCATGGCGGTCGCCGTCCTGCAGCCACCAATTGTCATTGCCGATCTGCGGGAAGCGGCGCCAGATCGACCGGTTGGAGACCAGCTTCGCGCCCTGCAGGGTCTCGGCAAAGGCTGCCTCGCAATAGGCGCGGGTCCGTTCGTCGTCCATTCCTGCGAAGCCCGCTCGCTCCCAGACCTCCGGCACCGTCTCCACGATGAAGGTGCTCATCTCCGGTGTATAGCGGTAGTGGTGGGCGTTGAAGGCGCCGTCCGCGGTCGTCACGAAGGTCTGGCTCAGGGTGTCGAAGGGCCTGTCCGTGCCGTACCAGACGAAGCGGTTGCGCAGCTCCTCCACCCGCGCGCCGAAACCCGCCGCATAGTGCCGCCGCAGCAGGGAGTTCACCCCGTCGGCGCCGATCACCAGGTCGGCCTCGCCCAGCTCGTCCAAGCTCTCCACCGGCCTGTCGAAGACCGGCTGCAGGCCGACGCTTCGCGCGCGTGCCTGCAGCAGTTGCAGCAGGTGCAGCCGGCCGATGGCGGAAAAGCCGATGCCGTCGATGCGGATCGCCTGGCCGCGGTGATGGACGGTCAGGTCGTCCCAGACCTCCATATGCGGGGTGATGCTGGCATGGGTGTCGGGATCGTCTTCGCGCAGGAATTCCAGTGCGCGGTCGGAGAACACGACACCGAAGCCGAAGGTCGCATCGGCCGGGTTCTGTTCCCGGATGTCGATCTCCAGGTCCGGAAAGGCGCGCTTCAGCAGATAGCCGGCATAGAGGCCCGCCGGCCCCGCCCCCAGGATCGCGATGCGCCGCATGGCCGTTCCTCCCGCCCCGGGCCTTTCGCGGCCGGGATCGTCTATTGCATAATAAGGAAACGATTTACCTATGGGGAAAACGCCATGTCAATCGCCGGCGCCGGCGGGACGGCTGACCGTGAAGAGGCAGAGCCGCGGGCACGTGCCCGCGGCATCCAGTCCGTCGACCAGGCCATGACCCTGCTGCGCGCCCTGGCGGCCGCGCCCGGTCCGCTTTCGCTGACCGCGCTCAGCGCCGCCGCCGGCATGCCGCCCAGCAAGGCGCATCGCTACCTTGCCAGCCTGGTCGCCGGCGGGCTGGCGGTGCAGCGCCGGCGGTCCGGCCAGTACGACCTGGGCCCGCTGGCCATGGAGCTGGGGCTGGCGGCGCTCAGCCGGCTGCAGCTGGTGAACCGGGCGGCCGACCTGATGCCGCCCCTGGTGGAGGCAACGGGCGCCACGGCGCTGCTGGCGGTCTGGAGCAATGCCGGCCCGGTGATCGTCCGCTGGGAACGCGCGGCCCGCTATGCGGTCACGACCCTGGGCCTGGGCTCGGTGCTGCCGCTGACCCGCTCGGCCACCGGCCATGTCTTCCTGGCCTGGCTGCCGGAACGGCTGACGGCGGATGTCCTGGCCCTGGAGAAAGGGTCGCTGGAAAGGGAGGCACCGGGCGGGACCGAGCTGGGGGCGACGATCGAAAGGGTGCGCCGGGACGGCCTGGCGCATGTCGACGGCCGGCTGATCCCGGGCCTCTATGCCGCGAGCGTGCCGGTCCTCAACTGGCAGGACGAGGCGGAAGCGGCGATCACCCTGATCGGGCCATTGCCCGACCTGACCGATCCCGGCAGCACGGCCGTCACCGCGCTGCGGGCCGCCGGCAGGGAGGCCTCGGTCCGCAAGGGCTGACCGGCGGCATGCCCGGCGGACATGCCGGCCCCGGCAGGGTGGGCCGACGGGTCATCGCGGTTCCCGCAGGCGGCGGACATGCGGTTTGTCGGAATAGACATGCAGCCGGCCCTCGCCATCGAGGGTCGCGCGACCGCCGGTGGGATCCGCCGTCTCCTCCGCCGCGGCCTCGGCGCCCAGGCTGGGCTGCAGCGCATCGCTGCCGCGCTCGACGATGCCGACGATCTCCCGTTCCTCGTCGAGGACCAGGACGAAGGGATGCTCGTCCAGCAGGGCCCGCACCTTCTGCGCGGTCTCATCAGCCGCGCAGGTCGGCAGCGGCGCTGCGGTCATGATCTCCTGCACCGTCAGGCGCTGCCACACTTCCCGGTCGTCCGGCAGGTCGGCGCGGTGCAGGGTGCCCACCACCTCGTCGGCGTCGAGCACAAGGATGCGGTTCCGGCCGGAGGCGTCGAACCGCGCCTGCGCCTCGCAGAGATTGTGGTCGACATGAATGTCGGCATCCGCCGGATGCATGAGGTCTGCGGCTTTCATCGGTACGCTGCGAATTGTTGATCCAAATCCCCAGGGAAACCCACCGGCCGGGGGCGAAGTTCCCCTGCACACGCCGTGCGCAGCCCCCGCGGACAGGAACCGCGGATCACCGCTGGCGTTACATCACCATGATGGATGAGGTCGTCGACGCCCTGTTCAAGATCCCGCCCGGGACGGTGGTCGGGCGGCTGGCACTTGCCTGTGCGCTGGGGGCGGTGATCGGCGTGGAGCGCGAGATTCAGCAGAAGGCGGCCGGCCTGCGCACCAACATGCTGACCGCGCTTGCCGCCGCCGCCTTCGCGCTGCTGTCCCTGCATGCGGTCGATACGGTCGATGCCGCCTCCGGCCTGTCCGATGCGCTGCGCATCGACCCCCTGCGCGTGTTCGAGGCGATCTCCGGTGCCGCCGCCGTGCTGGCCGCAGGTACGGTGATCGCCAGCCGCGGCCAGGTCTCCGGGCTGACCACCGGTGTCACCCTGTGGCTGACCGCCGCGATCGGTGCCGGGGTGGGCCTCGGCTTCTACGGTCTGTCGATCCTCGCCACCCTGTTCGCCGTGGCCACCCTGGCCCTGCTGGCGCAGGTCGAAAGGCGGCGCGAGGAGTAGGCGCGGCGGTCCCATCCATCGAGCTTTCCGATATGAAACGCCAAAAATATTCGTTTGTCGGATGGTGCGGGCGGGCGGATGCTTCCCCGGCGATGGCGATCCCGCCATCAGACAGGAGCATTCCAATGGCGAAGAAGCCCGAGGCGAAGCCGGCTCCGGCCGGAAAGCCGGCTGCCCCCAAGTCCGGCAAGAAGTGACGAAGCTGCCCCGGCGGGACGCACCCGCCGGGGCGCGCCGGTCCGCCTCGCCCCTGCTCCCCGCAATCCCCTTATACTGGATCTATGAGCGACCAAGCCGAACCCTGGCCCAGGGATATCGCGGTCCTGCTGGGTGACCCGCGCCTGGCGGACCGCACCAAGCTGGACGGCGCCTGGTCGGCGGAAGACCATCATGCCCGCCGCCTGATGCGCGAGGCGCTGCAGGCCGCCGCCGACAGCCGCGGTGCCGAGGTGCGATTCCGTTTCCTGGACCGGCATGCCACCCTGCTGGACGACTTGGCCAACGACCCGCCGGACTTCGCCGTGAACTTCTGCGACACCGGCTATGGCAACCGCCCCGACCGCGAGCTGCACATCGCCGCCTATCTGGAACTGCTGGGCATCCCCTACAGCGGCGCCGGCCCGCAGGCGATGGTCACCTGTTTCGACAAGGCCCTGGTCCGCCTGGCGGCACAGGGCCTGCAGGTGCCGGTGCCGGAGGAGCGCTTTGCCGAAGACGCCGCGGCGATGCCGGTCGCCGACCTGTCCTACCCGGCCCTGCTGAAGCCCTGTCGCGCCGACGGATCGACGGGCATCACCCAGGACGCGGTGGTCGGCGATGCCGCCGCTGCGGGCATCCAGCTGGCGCGACTCGCCGGCGAGTTTCCGGGCGAGCCGGTGCTGGCGCAGGAATTCCTGCCGGGCGCGGAATATGGCATCGGCCTGATCGGCAATCCGGACAGCGGGCTGCAGGTGCTGACACCGCTGCGGGTCGACTATGGCGGCCTGCCGGCGGACCTGCCGCAGATCCTGGGCTTCGAATCGAAGACCGACCCGACATCGCCCTACTGGACGGACATCCGCTACCTGCCGGCAGGGCTGCCCGCGGCGGCGGAGGCGGAGCTGGCCGGCCATGCCCGCCGCCTGTTCCGCCGCCTGGGGCTGCGCGACTATGGCCGCTTCGACTTCCGCACCGATGCCGCCGGCCGCATCAAGCTGCTGGAGGTCAACCCGAACCCCGCCTGGTGCTACGACGGCAAGCTGGCGCTGATGGCCGGCTTCGGCGGCATGGACTATCCCGCATTGCTGGGGACGATCCTCGACACCGCACTGGCCCGCAGCCGCCCGGCAACAGCCTGAATCACAGCCCGATGCGGCGGATCGGCAGGTCCCAGGTCCGCAGGCTGACGCTGCGATCGCCCTCGAACGCCTCCTGCTCGGCATGGAAGCGGAAGGTATCGCGGTCCGCGGTCAGGCGGGTGCGGGTTTCCAGCCGCACCTGCCAGGCACCGCGCGACAGCCGGGTGCGCTGCACCACCTCCGCCGCCGCATGGGTCGGGTCCTGGTCCTCGATCCGGCAGCGCTTCAGGTAGCTGGAGGCAACATCCAGGCCGATCGCCTCGATCCGCACCAGCGCGCCCTCGCCCAGTTCCGCCGCCTCGTCCAGCAGGGTGTAGACCGTGTCGCCGGTGACCAGGTCGCGCTCGATGGTGCGGCGGAAGCGTGCCGGGTGCAGGCCGATATGCTCGTCGGTGGCTGCCATCTCTGCCGGCAGGAAGGGCGGCAGGTCCGCATCCGCCGGATTCTCCGGCCGCACCGGCAGCACCAGCCGGCTGCCGGCCGTGTCGATGCGCGCCGTCACCGCCTGCGGCGACGGCCAGACCATCGGCCAGTAGGCGGTGGAGATCGCCAGCCGGATCGCATGGCCGGCGGGGAAGCGGTGGGCGATGTCGTTGAGCCGCAGATGCACCTTCATCGGCACGCCGGGAACCGCGGGCGCCACCCTGTCATGGCCCAGTCGGTGGCTGAGGTTCAGGATGCCGAAGCTCACCCGGGCCGAGGTGCCGTCGGGAAAGACGTCGCAGAGCCGCACCGCCAGGAAGGCGGTCGGCCGGTCGACCGTGACCTGCAGCCAGGCCTCCGGTGCGCCCAGGATCTCCATGGCTGCGTCGAGCGGCCCGGTGTCGAAGCAGAGCGAGCGGCCGTCGTCGGGACGCTGGTCGACCGGCATCTCGCCGTCGGCGCCGAAGGCGCACCATTCGCCGCCGAAAAAGCCGGTGACCTGCGGCGATTGGATCGACAGCTCGGCGGCGGGCCCGGGGTCGGGACGCAGCCCGGCACCGGTCAGGTGCAGGTCCAGCGGCCGGATCCGCGGGCTGGGCCAGCTCTCCTCCGCCACCCAGCGGCCGGGCCGTTCGGCATAGTGCGGCTGCGGCGGCACGCTGTCCTGCATCCAGGCGCGATAGCGCGGCCCCGCCATCGCCGCCGCGCGGTCGCCATCCTCCAGCCAGGCGCGCCACCAGGTCAGCGCCTCCTGCAGGAAGCCGATCGCCGGCCCCGGCAGCGGGTCATAGGGAAAGACATGGGCCCATGGGCCGACGATGCCGCGGGCCGGCACCTTCAGCCCGGCCAGCAGCCGCGGCACGGCGTTGGAATAGCCGTCCGCCCAGCCGCCGACCGCCAGCACCGGGCAGGCGATCGCCTCGAAATGCTCGCAGACGGAGCCGTGACGCCAATAGGCGTCCCGGGTCGGATGCTCCATCCAGACCGCCGGATAGGGACGCACCGCCGCCAGCCGGTCGGACCAGGCCTCCTGCCAGCCATTCTCGCCGCCATCCGCCGCGAACAGCTCCGGGTCCGGCGGAAAGGCGGCGTAGTGCATCAGGATGGAGCCCCATTGCAGGTTCTCCATCAGCAGGCAGCCGCCCATGTAGTGGGCATCGTCGGCATAGCGGTCGTCGCTGGCGCAGAGGGTGATCACCGCCTTCAGGGCCGGCGGCCGCAATGCGGCGATCTGCAGCGCGTTGAAGCCGCCCCATGAGATGCCGATCATGCCGACAGCGCCGCTGCACCAGGGCTGCCCCGCCAGCCAGTCGATCACCTGCAGCGCGTCCTCATGCTCCTGCCGGCTGTACTCGTCGATGAACAGGCCTTCGGAATCGCCGGTGCCGCGGATATCCACCCGGGCGCAGGCGATACCATGGCCTGCGAACCAGCGGTGCATCTGGTCGTCGCGCCGCCGGGTCATGTCGCGCTTCCGGTAGGGCAGGTATTCCAGCACCACGGCCGCCGGTCGCCCGGTCTCCGGCAGCCAGAGCCGTGCCGCCAGCCTTGTGCCGTCGGCCAGCGGGATCCATGCGTTCTCCACCTCCCGCACCGGGTGCGGGAATTCCGTCACGATGCGGGTCAAGCAGCCCCCCTGGCGCAGCGGTTTGCGTTCATGCGTGCCGGTGGCGTCCGCGGCGCCGCGGCCCCAGCTTCTGCGCCGTCCAGAAGGCCAGCGCAAGCTGTTCGCGATAGCGCTGGCCGGCTTCCAGGTCCCAGCAGTTCACGATCGCAAGGCGAAAGCCGCCCGGCGGCATCGAATGCTGCTCCGGCGGCTTCTCGGGATGGAAGGTGATCTGCACAGAGGAAACCTCCGGCTGCGCGCGGATCTGTTCCACGACCTCCTCCGGCGGCGGCCGGTAGGCCGGCCCGTGCGCGCCGAACAGCACCACGCTGTAGCCGTCGTGGGTCGGCGTATCCTCCTCCCGGAAGGTCCATTCGCCGCGCTGGTACAGCGCCACCAGCGATTCCACCCAGCCGGGCCCGTACAGGTCCGGCCACTGGTCGGCGAAACGCAGATGCGCCTCGATGATGCGGCCGCCGATGGTCTCGAAGTTCATCATGCCGGTATAGCCGCCGAACAGACGGCCGATCCATGCGAACAGATCGGCTTCCAGCTGCGGCTTGCGGTCCGCCAGCACGGTCCAGTGATCGAACACCCCGTCGCCAATCGCATGGCCGATGACGTGCCGGCACCAGACCGGCACGCCGCGCAGCACCGCCACGTCGGTGCTGACATGCTCGCCCTCCAGCAGTTCGCTCCACATATGTCCGGGCAGCTGGCCGGCGTGATAGGCGTCGGCATCGGCGAACACCCGGCTGCCCGCCCCCATGCCGCGCATGTTGTAGATCGGCTTGGAGAAGACCGGAAAGCGGTCCGGCTCCAGCCCGTGCGGGCCGCAATCCAGGCCCTGGCTCTCGGCAATCAGCAGCTTGTTGTAGATCCAGCGCTGCTGCGGGTACCAGCGATAGGCATCGCCGTCCTCCGTCGGGATCAGGACATCCTCCGGACAGGGCACATTCTCGAAATACTGCATCCGCCACGGATCGCGTTCGACGATGGGCATCGGTGTCTCCCCGGTCTGGGCCGCCTCCCGACGCAACCGGCCGGGCAGCGGGCAACGGGACCTGTGCTGCCATCATCCGCCGGTCGCCGCCGAATGGCCACGCTGTTGCGCGCCGCTATCCCTCGGCCAGCTGCGCGGCGCTGCGGCGCAGGGTGCGCAGCGCCCGCTCCAGGCCGCTGCCGGCACCATCCTGCGGGAACACCATATAGGCCGGATAGGCGAAGACCGGCGCCTGCGCCACCAGCCGCAGCGCGCCGCCGGCCAGGTGCGGTGCGGCCAGGCGGTGCGGAAAATAGCCGGAAGCCGGGTTGGCCAGCAGATAGTCCAGGCCCAGGGAGCCCAGCTCCATGTACAAGCCCGGCGTGGAAAGGTCCGGGAAGGCCAGGCCGTGATCCGCCTGGAACTCCGGCCCCCAGTCTATGTAGACGTAGTTGCGGCCCAGATAGCCCTGCCCGGCCCGGGTGCGCGGCCGCTTCTCGCTGGAGACCAGCACCAGCCGTTCCTCGAACAGCAGTTCCACTTCCAGACCGGGCCGGCGCTCCGGCGTGTACATCACGCCCACATCCAGCATGCCGGCGACCAGATGCTGCATCAGGGCGGCGGAGGTGCCGAGCTCGGTGCGGATCGCAATCGCCGGTGCGCTGCGCCGCATGCGGGTGACCCAGGGCAGCAGGAAGCCATCCCACAGGCTGTAGGTGCCGCCGACGGTCAGCGCCGCGTCGTAGCCGGCCGGCAGCGAGACCTCCAGCCGCGCCTGCTGCCAGACCCGGACGAAGGCCAAGGCATGTTTCTGGAACTGCTGCCCGGCCGCGGTCAGGCTGGCGCCGGACTTGTTGCGCTCGAACAGCGTCTTGCCGAGCTGCGCCTCCAGGGTCTTCACCCGCATGCTGACGGTGGACTGGGTGACGTGCAGCCGCGCGGCCGCCTCCACGAAGCTGCCGCTGTCGATCACCGCCAGGAAAGTGCGCGCCAGCTCGACATCCATGCCGGACACCGGTTCATGGCAAACCGGCGGCGCCGGGCGGCAGCGCTGGATGCATCGGGAGGTTTCAGGGCGCCAGGCGCTGCAGCATCCGCACCAGGTCGCGGTCGGCCACCGGCTTGCTCAGCCGCGGCGCGTCGCGCAGGGCCGGATCGTCGAGTGCCAGCCGGGCATAGCCGGTGACCAGCGCGAAGGGGATGCTGGCCTCCTGCAGCCGGCGGGCGACCGGGGCGACCGTTTCGTCGCCCAGATTGACGTCCAGCAGGGCCGCCCGGGGCAGGCCCTGGTCCAGCAGGGCGTTGGCGTCGGCAACGCTGGGCGCCGGGCCGAGGACGTTGTAGCCCAGGGCGATCAGGCGGTCTTCCATCTCCATTGCCACCAGCACCTCGTCCTCGACGACGAGGATGGTCCCGGTCGCCTGCCCGGCCGCGGTGGCGTGCTCTGGTTCGGTTGTCACGCTGCCCTCTTGAGTGGGAAGTCCATCTCACAGACGAAACCGTCCGGGTCGAAGCTGAGCTCGGCATGGCCGCGCAGCTGGTAGGCCACCGCGCGGCGGATCAGGATCGTGCCGAAGCCTTCATGGTCCTGCAGTCCCGCCTCCTGCACGGCCGGCGACAGCTGCGCCCCCTGTTCGCGCCATGTCAGGTACAGGCTGCCGCCTTCCTGGCGCCAGGTCACCATGATCCGGCCACCGGGACTGGAGAGTGCCCCGTGCCGGGCGGCATTGCTGGCCAGTTCATGCACGATCAGGGCGAAGATGGTGACCTGGTTCGACGCCAGCGCCACCGGCGGGCCGTCGATCACGATCCGGTCCGGAGAGTCCTGCAGGAACGGCGCCAGCAGTTCGTGCAGCAGGGAGCGCAGCGGCGCCCGGTCCAGGGAGGTTTCCAGCATCGTGCCGTGCGCCAGCGCCAGCGCCTTCATGCGGCTGAGAAAGGCGGTGCGATAGCTGGCGACGTCGTCGCCGCGGGTCTGGATCGCAAGCGACTGCACCAGGGCCAGCAGATTCTTCACCCGGTGCGCGATCTCGATCACCCGCGGATCGGTCAGCCCGGCCGTGATCGCCGCCGGGCTGCCGGGAAGCGGCACGTCCTGCGAATCGAAGGTCAGCAGCATCATCGACGCGGCATGGTCATCGGGACGGATCGGGCAGCCATTGACCGTGAAGCGCCGACCCTCCGGCCCTTCCAGCGGACAGCCGTTGAACGCCCGGTCTTCCGGCAGGACCCGCCGGACGGCCTCCTTAAACTCCGGCCCGTCCCAGCGGCACCCCTTCATCCGCAGAAGCTCGCGCCCGGACAGATTGCCATTGTCGGCGACCAGCTTGCCGAACGCAGGGTTGGCAACAACGATCCGCATGCCGCCGTCGATCGCCGCCGCGGGCGCGGCAACCGCGCCCACCACGGCACCGGCGAGGCGGACCAGATTCTCTGGAACCACCACAGGGCCTGAAGGTGTCATCCTGAAAGGGTACCGCGTTTGTGTATGCATGCAATCGTTCCAATGATCCAGCACCCCGCGCGGTTCCACGGCTGCCGCGTTATACGCCATTCGGACGAATCCGCTGCGCTTGGTCCCTACCAGCCCAGGACCCAGGCACCGCCCGCAAGGAGGAGCAGGGTGCCGCCCAGCAGCAGGCAGCAGGTCACCGTCATATCCAGTGCCGCACGCATATGCACCGCGCGGGGATCGGTGCCGGTACCGTTGACCCAGGGCTCCGGCGACACCCGTCCGTCGTAGCGGCGCGGCCCCGACAGCCGCACCCCCAGCGCGCCGGCCATCGCCGCCTCCGGCCAGCCGGCATTCGGCGACCGGTGGGCCCGCGCGTCCCGCGCCATCACCGCCAGCGACCGCCGCCAGTGGCGGCCGGCGCTGGCGGCAACCAGCAGGCCGGTCAGGCGGGCCGGGATCCAGTTCACGGCATCGTCGAGCCGCGCCGCCGCCCAGCCGAATGCGCCGTAGCGGGGGCCGCGATGGCCGATCATGGAATCCGCCGTGTTGATTGCCTTGTAGACGGCGATCCCCGGCAGGCCGAACAGGCAGCCCCAGAACACCGGTGCGACGACCCCGTCGGAGAGGTTCTCCGCCAAGCTCTCCAGCGCGGCGCGGCGCACCTCCGGCGCCTCCAGCTCCGCCGTGTCGCGGCCGACGATGCGCGACAGCGCAACCCGGCCGGTCGCCAGCCCGTCGATCCGCAGGCCGTCCTCCACGTCGCGGACATGCTCCACCAGGCTGCGCTGCGCGATCAGGATGCCGGCCAGCAGGGCCTCCACCAGGATGCCGCCGGGCAGGCGCGACAGCAGGTGCTGGACCGTCCAGGCGGTGATGCCCACGATGGCGACCAGCAGGGCCAGCGAGAGGATGCCGGCCAGCCGCCGCCGCCCGTCGGCCGCGCCGTCGTGATTGAACGACCGGTCGGCCCGGTCGACGATCCGCCCCATCAGCACGACCGGGTGCGGCAGGCGCCGCCACAGCCTGGGCGGGTCGCCGACCACCCCGTCGGCCAGCATGGCCATCGCCATCATGATCAGGGTCTGGGCGACCATCCCGGTTCCTCGGCCAGGGCCAGCAGCCCGTCCAGGTCCAGATGCGCCTCCAGCGCGGCGGCAATCTCGTCCAGGGCGGCATCCACCCCCGCCTCGAAGGCAAGGCCGGAGGCGGTGCCGGCCCGCAGGCTGTCCAGCCAGGCGGCGCGGAAGCTGTCGGACCCGAACAGGCCGTGCAGATAGCTGCCCTCCACCCGGCCGTCGGCGCTGCGGGCACCGTCCGGCCGGCCGTCCAGCAGCACCAGCGGCCGCGCCGCATCCGGCCCATCGGTCGCCCCCATATGGATCTCGTAGCCTCGCACCGCCGCACCGCCATAGTCCGGCGCGATGCCCTGCGCCTCCCGCACCACCTTCTCCGCTGCCATCACGGTGGCAATGTCCAGCAGGCCGAGGCCCGGCGAGCTGCCGGGGGCGCCGTCGCTGCCCTGCGGGTCGTCGACCCGGCGCCCCAGCAGCTGCAGCCCGCCGCACAGGCCCAGCACCCGGCCGCCGGCACGGCGATGGGCGAGGATGTCGATGTCCCAGCCCTGGTCGCGCAGCATCGCCAGGTCGCCGCGGGTGGACTTCGTGCCCGGCAGCACGATGGCATCGGCATCGCGCGGCAGCGGCCGGCCCGGCGGCACGAAGGTGACCGACACCGCCGGCTCCGCCAGCAGCGGGTCCAGGTCGTCGAAATTCGCGATCCGGGACAGCATCGGCACGGCGACCGAGACCGGCGCCCGGCCGCCGCCCTTCGATGCTTCCGGCCGTTCCAGGCGCACCGCATCCTCCGCCGGCAGCCGCGCCGTCGCCGGCAGCCAGGGCACGACGCCGACCGGGCGCCAGCCGGTGCGGGCGGCGACGAAGCGCATCCCGTCGGCGAACAGCGCCGGGTCTCCGCGGAACTTGTTGACCAGGAAGCCGCGGATCCGCCGCGCATCCCCCGGCGCCAGGACCGCCTGCGTGCCGACCAGGGCGGCGATCACGCCGCCGCGGTCGATATCGCCGGCCAGCACCACCGGCAGGCCCGCGGCCTCGGCGAAGCCCATGTTCGCCACGTCGCCGGCCCGCAGGTTGACCTCCGCCGCGCTGCCGGCGCCTTCGACAAGCACCAGGTCGCGGCCCGCACCGACCGTCGCGAAGCTGTCCAGGATCGCCGGCAGGAAGCGGGCCCTGCGGCTGCGCCAGGCACCGGCCTCGATGCGCCCCTGGGCACGGCCCTGGATCACGACCTGGCTGCCGCGGTCGCTTTCCGGCTTCAGCAGGACCGGGTTCATGTGGACCGACGGGGCGATGCCGGCCGCCCGCGCCTGCAGCGCCTGGGCGCGGCCGATCTCGCCACCCTCGGCGGTGACCGCGGCATTGTTCGACATGTTCTGCGGCTTGAACGGCGCCACCATCAGGCCGCGGCGGGCATAGGCGCGGGCCAGGCCGGCGACCAGCACCGACTTGCCGACATCGGAGCCTGTGCCCTGCAGCATCAGGGCCCGCGGCCGGGCGCTGCGGCTCATGGCCCCGGCGCTGCCGGCAGGTCTTCAGGCCACCACATGGCCGGGCGGCGGCAGGCGGACGATGAAATGCCCCTTCACCCCTTCCGGCCATTGCCGGAACGGCACCCGGCCCTCTTCGCTGTCGCGGTACAGGCGGAAGAAGGCGACCAGGGCCTGCGCATCCGCGTCGGTCGGCGCGAAGCCGCCCAGCACATAGCCGATCTTGCCCGGCGCGCGCAGATGCGCGGTGCAATGGCGCGAACAGGCGAACAGGCAGGGCATCTCCTCCACTGCCACCGGCGCTTCGCCGTCTGCCACCGCCGCGGCCGCGGCACGGCGCACCGCCTCGACGAAATGCGCGCCGCCGCGCCGGCCGTCCGGCGCATCGGGCGCCTCGGCATCGAACCGGCAGGTATTGCACAGCACGATCGCCGGCCCGTCATCGCTTTCACGCAGCAGCATGGCTCAGAACTCGATCCCGGCCTGCGCCTTCACCCCGTCGCGGAAGGGATGCTTCACCAGGCTCATCTCGGTCACCAGGTCGGCGGCCTCGATCAGTTCCGGCTTCGCATTGCGCCCGGTGACGATGACATGGGTGTCGGCCGGCCGGTCGCGCAGGACCGCGACGACCTCGTCGATCGGCAGATAATCGTTGCGCAGAACGATGTTCAGTTCGTCGCAGAGCACCATCCGGATCTCCGGGTCCTGGATCATCTCCTTCGTCACCGCCCAGGCACGCTCCGCCGCGGCGATGTCGCGGGCGCGGTCCTGGGTCACCCAGGTGAAGCCCTCGCCCAGCACCTCGATGCGGACCTGCTCCGGGAAGGCTTCCAGAACCGCCTTCTCGCCGGAGGTCCAGGCCCCCTTCACGTATTGCACCACGCCGACCTTCTGGCCATGGCCGATGGCGCGCATCACCATGCCCAGCGCCGCCGTCGTCTTGCCCTTGCCCTTGCCGGTATGGACGATCAGCAGGCCCTTCTCGATATTCTTCTCCAGCATCATCCGGTCGCGCGCTTCCTTCACCTTACGCATCTTCTCCGAATGGCGGGCATCGTCGGGCGTGTCAGTCATGCCGGTCCTCCTTGCCGCCCGGCCCCGCCGGCGGCAAGGGCCGCCAGGGTGTCGCGGGCGCTGTTGCTCTGCGGCCGCCAGAGGCCACGCGCCACCGCCTCCTCGAACCGGGCCGCCATCTCGCGCAGGGCGGCGGGATTGCTGCGCGCCAGGAAGTCGCGGACGGCGGGATCGTCCAGATAGGCGTCGAACAGCAGGTCGAACTGGTGGTCCTTCACCAGCCCGGTGGTGGCGGCGAAGGCATAGAGATAGTCGACGCTGGCCGCCATCTCGAACGCCCCCTTGTAGCCGTGGCGCATCGCGCCGGCGATCCATTTCGGGTTCGCCGCGCGGCCGCGCAGGATCCGCGCCAGTTCGTCCTCCAGCCGGCGGATGCGCGGCCGGCCCGGCTGCGCATGGTCGTTGTGATAGACCTCCGGCGCCGCGCCCCGCAGATGCGCGACGGCCGCGGCCATGCCGCCCTCGAACTCGTAATATTCGCCGGAATCCAGCAGGTCATGCTCGCGATTGTCCTGGTTCTGGACCACGGCCTCGGCACCGGCCAGGCGGGCCGCGAAACGCTCCCCGGCCGCCTCCCCCTCGCGCCCGGCGCCATAGGCATAGCCGCCGCCGGCCAGATAGGCCGCCGCCAGGTCGCCGCGTTCCCGCCACTGCCCGGAATCGATCATCCCCTGCAGGCCGGCGCCATAGCTGCCGGGGGCGGAGCCGAACACCCGCCAGCCGGACTGCAGCCGTGCCTTTTCCCCGTCCATGCCGGCGGCGCGCAGCGCCCGCGCCTCGTCCGCGGCAGCGGCGGCCAGCGGGTTCTCCTCCGCCGGCTCGTCCAGCGCGATCACCGCCCGGGCGGCGGAATCCAGCAGGTCGATCTGTGCGGGGAACGCGTCGCGGAAGAAGCCGGAGACCCGGAAGGTGACGTCGATCCGCGGTCGGCCCAGCGCCGACAGCGGCAGCACCTCGAAGCCGGTGACCCGGCGCGCCGCCGCATCCCAGGTCGGCCGCACCCCCATCAGGGCCAGCGCCTGTGCGATATCGTCGCCGCCGGTGCGCATGTTTGCCGTGCCCCAGCCGGTCAGCGCCATGCGCCGCGGCCAGTCGCCATGGCGCTGCAGGTAATCCTCCACCAGCAGCTGCGCCGACGCCCAGCCCAGCGACCAGGCCGCCGGGGTCGGCACCGACCTTGTGTCGACGGAATAGAAGTTCCGTCCCGTCGGCAGCACCTCCGGCCGGCCGCGGGTCGGCGCCCCGGACGGCCCGGGCGCAACGAAGCGGCCGTCCAGGCCGCGCAGCAGGCCCGCCGGTTCCGCGGCGCCGCAACCCGCCACCGCGGGCCGAAGCTCCGCCTCAATCGCCGCCAGCACCGCGGCGGCGGCGCGCCAGCCGGACTCCGGCGCCCGCGCGCCCTCCACCAGGGCGGCGGCCAGCAGCTCCAGCCGCTCCACCGTATCGCCGGCAATGCGCCAGGGCCCGTCCGCCATCGCCGCGAGGGCCGGCGGGAACGGCCCGGTCCATGGTGCGGCCGGATCGGCCTCCAGCGGGTCCCAGCTCTCCAGGCCCAGGTCGGTCGCGAGGGCCCGCAGCAGGGAGGCCTGGCCGTCGCGGCCATGGCCGCGCGGCAGGCGGGCCAGGGCCACCAGCAGGTCGCGGCACTGCCGCCCCTCCGGCGCGCGGCCGAAGACATGCAGCCCGTCGCGGATCTGCAGCTCCTTCAGCTCGCAGAGATAGGCGTCCAGCTGCTGCAGCTGCCGCTCCGCCGGATCGCCGCCATCGCCGGCGGTGGCAACGGGGCGCGCCGCGGCCTCCAGGTCGCGGTCCAGGCCGATCCGCGCCATCAGCGCCAGGATCTCCCCCCGCAGCACCTCGACCCGGCGCGGATCGCCCTGCGCGGCGTCGTAATACTCGTCGACCAGCGCCTCCAGGTCCTTCAGCGGGCCATAGCTCTCCGCCCGGGTCAGCGGCGGGGTCAGGTGGTCGACGATCACCGCCGCGCTGCGCCGCTTCGCCTGGCTGCCCTCCCCCGGATCGTTGACGATGAAGGGATAGAGATGCGGCAGCGGCCCCAGCGCCGCCTCCGGATAGCAGGCGGCGGACAGCGCCAGCGCCTTGCCCGGCAGCCATTCCAGGGTGCCGTGCTTGCCCAGGTGGATCACGGCATGGGCATCGAACGCGGTGCGCAGCCAGGCATAGAAGGCGAGATAGGCATGCGGCGGCACCAGGGCGAGGTCGTGATAGCTGGCCAGCGCGTCGACGTCGCGGCCGCGCGCCGGCTGGATGCCGACCAATGTCCGGCCGAAGGCCAGCACCGGCAGCACGAAGCCGGCGGCGCCGTCGCGCACCGCCACCGTCGGATCGGCTTCCGGCGCGCCCCAGCGGGCGGTGACCGCCTGCCCCACCGCCGCCGGCAGGCCATCGAGGAAGGTCAGGTAGTCGTCGAGCGGCAGGAAGGCGCCGCCATCACGGACCGCCTCACTGGTCGGCCCGGCCGACAGGTCCCGCATCAGCGCATCGCCGTCGGCGGGGATGCCCTCCACCGCATAGCCCGCCTCCCGCAGCGCCTGCAGCACCGCCACCGCACTGGCCGGGGTGTCGAGCCCGACGCCGTTGCCGAGCCGCCCGTCGCGGTTCGGATAATTGGCGAGAACGACCGCAAGCCGCCGCTCCGCCGCCGGGGTACGCCGCAGCCGCGCCCAGCGGCCGGCCTGCGCGGCGACGAAACGCACCCGGTCGGGCTCCGGCAGATGCGCCACGATCGGCCATTCCGTCGCCGTGTCGAAGCGCTCCTGCGCCTTGAAGGCAATGGCACGGCTGAGGATGCGGCCGTCGACCTCCGGCAGGGCGACGTTCATCGCCATGTCCCGCGCGGTCAGTCCGGTGCTGCCTTCCGCCCAGCCGTCCCGGTCGCCGGCCGCCAGCACCGCCTGCAGCACCGGGCAGTCGGCGCCGCCCGGCGGCGCGGCATCGCCCGCACCCGGCACGGCGACGGCGAAGGATGTGCAGTTGACGATCACGTCCGGCGGATGGCCGGCGAACAGCTCCGCCAGCAGGTCGGAGGCGAAACCGTCCTTCAGGCTCTGCACGAACACCGGCAGCGGGTTCACCCCCTCCGCCTGCAGCGCGGCGGTCATCGCATCCACGGCGGCCGTCCCGCCGGACTGCACCAGGGCGCGGTAGAACAGCAGCGCGGCGGTGGGTGCACCGGCCTGCCACTGCGCCGTCACCATCGCCAGGTCCGCCCGCTCCGCCCCCGGCCAGTACAGGCCGGCGGACAGCAGCGGCGCCGGTTCCGCCCAGCCGGGCAACGCATCCGCACGGCCGATCAGGTCGGCGGCATAGAGCAGGAAGTTGCGGGCATTCGGAATGCCGCCATGGTCGCCATAGGCCTGCAGGCGCGCCCGCGCCGCCCCGTCCAGGGTCGACATGGCGGCGAAGTCGGCATCCTCGTTGCCGCAGCCCGGCAGCAGCGCCAGGGCGATGCCGCGGTCGCGGCAGCAGGCGGCGATCTCGTCGATGCCGTAGGGCCAGTAGCCGCGGCCGCCCAGCAGCCGCACGCAGACCAGCCGCGCCCGGCCCACGATCCGCTCGACATAGAGGTCGACCGACAGGTTGTGGCGCAGCTGCAGCAGGTTGGCCAGCCGCAGGGCCGGAAAGTCCGCCGGCAGGTCCGCCCGCGCCCGCGCCAGGCAGGCCAGCTCGCTGTCGGCCGTCGACAGCACGACGATCTCTCCCGGCGTCTGGCCGGGATCGACCGCCTCGCTGCCGTCGTCGATGCGGCCGGGCTGGACGGCGAGAAGATGCATCAGCCGGCGGCGGCCGCCGCCCCCACTTCTGCCGGCGCGGCGCCGCAGGCGGCCAGAACCGCCTGCAGGTCGGCGGCGACGGCGTCCCGGTCCAGCCCGGTCTCGCCGATCACCACCAGGCGGCTGGCGCGGTCGGCGCCGGCGCCGCGCTCCGCCGCGCTCCACGGCCGGTCGAAGTGATGCTGCACCCGCGGCCCGACCGCCTGCACCACCAGCCGCATCGGCCGGCCGGCAACAGCGGCGAAGCCCTTCAGCCGCAGGATGCCGTGCCGCGCCAGCACCTCCGCCAGCGCCGCGTCCAGCGGCGCCGGGTCGGCGATCGCCGGGCCGGTGACGACGAAGCTCTCGAAATCGTCATGGTCGTGGTCCGGCTCGTCGTCGTGGTGCGAGGGCCGCGCGGCCAGGTCGGCCTCCGCCGCCGCCTCCAGCCCCAGCAGGTGGGCGGCGTCGATGGCGCCGTTCGCCACCGTCAGCAGCCGCACGCCGGCGCGCAGGCGTCCCGACAGCTCGGCCCGCAGATCTTCCAGCTTCGCCCCGTCCACCAGGTCGGTCTTGTTGACGATCACCAGGTCGGCACAGGCCAGCTGGTCCTCGAACAGTTCTTCCAGCGGGCTGTCATGGTCCAGCGCCGGGTCGGCGCCGCGCTGCGCGGCGACAGCGTCCTCGTCGGCGGCGAAGCGGCCTTCCGCCATCGCCGCGGCATCGACCAGGGTGACCACCCCGTCCACCGTGACCCGGGTGCGGATCTCCGGCCAGGCGAAGGCCTTCACCAGCGGCTTCGGCAGGGCCAGGCCGGAGGTTTCGATGACGATATGCTCCGGCGCCGGGTCGCGGGCCAGCAGCATCTTCATGGTGGGCAGGAAGTCGTCGGCCACGGTGCAGCAGATGCAGCCGTTCGCCAGCTCGACGACATCCTCTTCCGGGCAGCCCAGGTCGCCGCAGCCCTTCAGGATCTCGCCGTCGACACCCAGGTCGCCGAACTCGTTGATCACCAGGGCGATGCGCCGGCCGCCGGCGGTGGCGATCAGGTGGCGGATCAGGGTGGTCTTGCCCGCGCCCAGGAAGCCGGTCACCACGGTCGCGCCGATCTTGCCCTGTCCGGGGCGGACGCCTCCGGGCATTGCCTTGCCGTCCGTTCCAGTCTGCATCCTGTCCTCCGCCTGTTGGTCGGCCTGGCGGCGGGCAAGGGGTCACGGGACCGGAGGAGCCGCCCGGGCGCGCCGGGCATGGCAATCCGTGTCGCGTGGCCGGTGCACCCCGCCCGGGCCTGACGCTGTCTGTTCCTGTCCGGGCCGGTCTCCTGGCTTACGCCTGCGCGCCGCCGCCTGCGGAAGGCGGGCGGCAGCGAAACGCCGGCCGGATCCGACGGCCTTCCCGGAACTGGCCGGTGCGGCCGCGTTCCAGTGGCGCATGGCAGATTCCGTCGTACGGAAAGATGCCAGTCGGATCCGGGTCGGCAGGCGCCTACAGTTGCGGGGGCAGCCGCGGACTTGCCGGCAGGCGATCCTGCCGGCGCACCGCGTTCCCGTGGCGATCGAACGCCCGCCCGGACGCCTGCTTCTATCCCGCGCGGCCGGACCTGGTCAATTCGGGATGGTCAAACTGGCGCGGGAATCCGGCGAGGATCCGGGATCAATCGACAGCGGCCGGAGCGGCGGTATAGCGTTGCCGCAAGCAACAACGGCAAAGACGTGGAGGACGCGCGATGGCGCAGGCGACGGGGCCCCTGTGGACGTGGGATGCGGTGGATCTGGCCGAAGCGATCGGCACCCGCAGGATCTCCAGCCGGGAAGCGGTGCAGTCCAGCCTGGACCGCATGCAGGCGGTCAACCCGAAGATCAACGCCGTCGTGGAATCCCGCGCCGACGAGGCGCTGGCCGCCGCCGATGCCGCCGACCGCGCCGTCGCCGCAGGCGAGGCGCTGGGCCCGCTGCACGGCGTCCCCGTCACGATCAAGGTGAATGTCGACCAGAAGGGCTATGCCACGACGAACGGCATCAGCGCCTTCGCCGACCTGCAGGCGCCGTCCGACTCGCCGGTGGTGGTGAACTGGAAGAAGGCCGGCGCCGTGATCGTCGGCCGCACCAACACGCCGGCCTTCTCGATGCGCTGGTTCACCGACAATGCGCTGTACGGCCAGACCCTGAACCCGCTGAACGCGAAGCTGACCCCGGGCGGTTCCTCCGGCGGCGCGGCGGCGGCGGTGGCGGCCGGGATCTGCCCGCTGGCGCATGGCAACGATTACGGCGGCTCCGTCCGCTATCCCGCCTATGCCTGCGGCCTGGCGGGCTTGCGCCCCTCCTTCGGCCGGGTGCCGGCCTATATCGAGACGGCGCCGCGGGAGCGGCCGATGACCGCGCAGCTGATGTCGGTGCAGGGGCCGCTGGCGCGCCGGGTGCGCGACGTGCGCACCGGCCTGGCGGCGATGACCGCCCGCGACCCGCGCGACCCCTGGTGGGTGCCGGCGCCGCTGGAAGGCCCCGCCCCGGCACGGCCGATCCGGGTGGCGGTCTGCGCCGACCCGTTCGGCGACGGCGTGCATGCCGACGTCAAATCCGCGATCAGCAAGGCCGCTGGCTGGCTTGCCGATGCCGGCTATGCGGTGGCGGAGGTCGCGCTGCCGCGCGCCGTCGAGGCGGCGGACCACTGGCTGACCCTGGTGATGTCCGACACCCGCCGCGGCATGGCCGGCGCCATCGCGGAACTGGGCGACGAGGCGATCAAGCGCGCCTATGAGGGCATGGATGCCGGTGCGCCGGCGGAGATCGGCTTCGACGCCTATATGGCGGCGCTGGAGGGGCGCACCAACGTGCTGCGCACCTGGTCCCTGTTCCAGGAGGATTACCCCCTGGTGCTGATGCCGGTCAGCATGCAGCCGCCGTTCGAGCAGGTGGCGGACCAGCAGGGCGCGAATGCCTTCGCCGGCCTGCTGCAGGCACAGCGGCCGCTGACCATGATCAACCTGATGGGCCTGCCGGGCATGTCGGTGGCCACCGGCATCGCCGCCGACGGCACGGCCATGGGCGTGCAGATCGTCGGCCAGCGGTTCCGCGAGGATCTCTGCCTGGACGCGGCCGAGGTGGTGGAAGCCCGCGCCGGCGTGAGCCTGCCCGTGGACCCGCGATAGGCGGCGGCCCTCAGTCCAGCGCCAGGATCACCAGGAAGACGGCCGCCACCGCGCCCATCAGGCCGACCATGCTCCAAAGGAAGTAGTTCGGTTCGCGACCGCCGCTGCCGGGGCGTCCGCCAAAGATGTCGGGAATCATGTCCGCGGCCCTCCCTGTTGGCGCGGCGGGACTGCCGCAGCCGGTCGCATGGGCCGATCACCAAGAGGTGAGGATCGGCAATGCCGGTTCAAGGGTGCCCTGCGCGGGACTTGCGCAATCGGGATGGCAGCACGACATGCTTGTACATACTAGTTGGTACAGACCACTGTCGAGGACATCCATGACCGCGCAATCGCCCCCCGCCTCCACCCGGCAGGCCCTGCTGGACAGCGCCAAGGCGCTGCTCTGGCGCTTCGGCTACGAGGCGATGAGCCCGCGCCGCATCCTGGCGGAAAGCGGCGCCGGCCAGGGCAGCCTGTACCATCATTTCCCCGGCAAGGAGGCGCTGGCCGCCGCCGCGCTGGAAGAGGTCTCGACCGAGATGAAAGCCGCCATGGACGCGCTGTTCGATGCCGCGCCCGACCCGCTGACCGCGGTGCACCGCTTCCTCGACATCCCCTTCGATCCGCTGAAGGGCTGCCGCCTGGGCCGCCTGGCGAACGAGGCGGCGGTCGCCGACCCGGACCAGGCCGATCCCGCCCTGCGGGCGCCGCTCGACCGCTTCTTCGCCGCCGCCCGGGCCCGCATCGCCGATGCCCTGCGCGCGGCCGAGGCGCAGGGCCGCCTGCGCCCCGGGCAGGATGCCGGGATGCTGGCCACCGCGATGCTCGCCGCCGTGCAGGGCGGCTTCGTCCTGTCCCGCATCCACCAGGACCCGGAATCGATGCGCCAGGCCGTGGCCGGCGCCCACCTGCTGCTGGACAATCTGACCAGGGAGCCGCGGAGATGACCGCAGACAGCCCCGAGGCCCGCGAGGACATCGTCTTCACCCCGGCGATCCGCCGGGCGCAGGAACGCTACGGCTCCCGCCGGCAGATGGCCCGGCTGGAGGAGAAGGGACGCTGGCGCGACCGGGTCGATGCCGACCTGGCCGCCTTCCTGGCCGACCGCAACTCCTTCTACCTGGCCACGGCCAGCGCCGCCGGCCGGCCCTACATCCAGCACCGCGGCGGCCTGCCCGGCGTGCTGAAGGTGCTGGACGACCGCACCCTCGGTTTCGCCGACTATCCGGGCAACCGGCAGTACATATCCACCGGCAACCTGTCGGAGAACGGCCAGGCCTTCATCTTCCTGATGGACTATGCCAACCGCCGCCGGGTGAAGATCTGGGGCCGGGCGGAGGTGGTGGAGGGTGATCCCGAACTGCTGGCCCGCCTGCACGACCCGCAGCTGCCCGCGCGGCCGGAACGCGCGATCCGCTTCCACCTGCAGGCCTGGGACATCAACTGCCCGCAGTTCATTCCGGCCAAGTACGACGAGGAGCAGGTCGCCGCCGCGCTGCAGAAGCTGCAGGACCGGATCGCGGAACTGGAGGCGGAACTGGCCGCGCTGCGGGCGGCGGCGCCGGAGTGACGGCGGCGGCCCGGCCGCAGCCGGCCAGGCCCCACTGATCCAGATCAATCCGCCGCCGCCGCCCGGCCGCTATCCTGCCCCCGGACCAGCCTGGCGGACAGGCTGCCGGAAGGAGGGGCCGGGTGGCGCGGCAGGCGGGCGGAGGCAGCGGAGAGGCGGCGACGGATGGCGGCCTGATGGGCCGGATCGTCGACCTGTTCCTGCGCGGCGGGCTGGCGCCGCTGCTGATGCTGCTGTCGCTTGCGGCGGGCGCCGCCGCGCTGATGCTGACCCCACGGGAGGAGGAGCCGCAGATCGTCGTGCCGATGGCCGACGTGCAGGTGTCCGCGCCCGGCATCCCCGCGGCCGAGGTGGAGCGCCAGATCGCCACCCCGCTGGAAAAGCTGCTCTACCAGATCGACGGGGTGGAGCATGTCTATTCGGTCTCGGAGGCCGGCGCCGCGGTGGTCACCGTCCGCTTCCATGTCGGCGAGGACCGCGAGGACAGCCTGCTGAAGATCTACAGCAAGATCTTCTCCAACACCGACCGCATCCCGCCGTCGGTCGCCGCCTGGGTGGTGAAGCCGGTGGAGATCGACGACGTGCCGATCACCATCGTCACCCTGTGGAGCGCGCGGCCGGAGGCGGTCGACGACCATGGCCTGCGGCGGATCGCCGAGGAACTGGAGATCGAGCTGCAGGCCCTGCCCGACACCAACCGCACCGGGATCGTCGGCGGCCGCCCGCGTGCCGTGCGGGTGGAGCTGTCGCCCGACGCATTGGCGGCCCGGCGGACCTCCGCCCTGGACGTGGTGCGGGCGCTGCAGCTCTCCAACCGGCGCCTGCCCGCAGGTGGCTTCGACCGCCGCGACGGCCATTTCACGGTCGAGGCGGGCGACTTCCTGGGCGACGCCGATGCCCTGCGGCACATGGTCGTCAACGTGGTCGACGGCCGCCCGGTCACCCTGCAGGACGTGGCCCGAGTCACCGACGGCCCGGCGGAACGCAGCGGCTATACCTGGATCGGCTTCGGCCCGGCGGAGGTCGGCGCGGCACCCGGCGGCCGGCTCTACCCGGCGGTGCATGTCGCGGTGGCGAAGCGCAAGGGCGCCAACGCCGTCGACGTGTCCGACCGGATCAAGGCGCGGGTCGCGGAACTGGCGCCTGCCCTGCTGCCGGCGGGGGTGCAGGCCCGGATCACCCGCGACTATGGCGAAACCGCCGACGCCAAGGTCGACGAGCTGCTGGAATCGATGCTGCTGGCGCTGGTCGTGGTGATCGGCCTGATCGCCTACAGCCTGGGCTGGCGGGAAGGGCTGGTGGTGGCGGCGGCGGTGCCGATCACCTTCGCGCTGACCCTGCTGGTCAACTACTGGGCCGGCTACACGATCAACCGGGTCACCCTGTTCGCGCTGATCCTGTCGCTGGGCCTGGTCGTCGACGACCCGATCGTCGACGTGGAGAACATCCACCGCCACCTGCGGGCGGGCGGGCGCAACGCCCTGGACGCGGTGCGCGACGCGGTGAACGAGGTGCGGCCGCCGATCCTGCTGGCCACCCTGGCGGTGATCCTGTCGTTCCTGCCGATGACCCTGATCACCGGCATGATGGGCCCCTACATGGAGCCGATGGCGCTGAACGTGCCGGTGGCGATGCTGATGTCGATGCTGGTCGCCTTCACCGTCACCCCCTGGCTCGCCTGGCGGATGCTGCGCGGCACCGCCGCCGCCCATGCCGCGGCGGCGGCCGGCCCGCCGGTCGAACAGGGGCGCATGTACCGCATCTATGCGGGCGCGATGCGGCCGCTGCTGGCGCGGCGCCGCAACGCCTGGGCCCTGCTGGCCGTGGTGGCGGCGCTGTTCCTGGCCGCCTGCCTGCTGGCGGGCCTGCGCGCGGTGCCGCTGAAGATGCTGCCGTTCGACAACAAGGCCGAACTGCAGGTCGTGGTGAACCCGCCGGAGGGCACCACCCTGGAGCGCACCGACGCCCTGCTGCGCGAGCTGGCGGCGGTGCTGCGCCGGGCGCCGGAGGTGCGCGACGTCACCACCTTCGCCGGCCTCGCCTCGCCGATGGATTTCAACGGCATGGTGCGCCACAGCTATCTGCGCCGGGGGCCGCATGTCGGCGATATCCGCATCAACCTGGTGCCGAAGCAGGGCCGCCAGATGCAGTCGCACGAGATCGCGCTGCGCCTGCGCCCGGCGCTGGAGGCGGTGGCGCGGCGGGCCGGTGCCCGCATCGCCATCGTGGAGGTACCGCCCGGCCCGCCGGTGCTGGCCACCCTGACGGCGGAGATCACCGGCGGCACGGCGGTGCCCTATGCCACCCTGCGGCGGGCGGCCGCCGCCCTGCAGGCCCGGATGGCCCGCGAGCCGGGGGTCGCCGACATCGATTCCAGCGTCGAGGACCCGGCGCCGCGCCTGCTGTTCGTCACCGACCAGGAAAAGGCCGCGCTGTCGGGCGTCTCCGTCGCCGACATCGCGCAGACGGTCGCCCTGGCACTGGACGGGCTGGACGCCAGCCGGCTGCACCTGCCGGGCGAAGTGGAGCCGCTGCCGATCCGGCTGCAGCTGCCGCGCGGCGCGCGTTCGGGCGAGGAGGTGCTGCAGGCCCTGGCGGTGCGCGGGCAGCCCGGCATCGCCAAGCTGCACGGCCCCGGCGGCACCACCGACGCGCCGGTGCCGGTGGTGCGGCTGGGCGAGCTGGGGCGGTTCCAGACCCTGCAGCGGGAGCAGGCGATCTACCACAAGGACCTGCAGCCGGTGGTCTTCGTCTATGCCGAGGCGGTGGGCCGGGCACCGGCGGAGATCGTCGCCGACATCGCCGCCGACCGGGTGGCGACGCTGCCCGCGGATGCCGCCGCTGCGCCCCGCGCGCCGCGCCCGCTGGCCGATCGCAGCTTCCTGGACAATGGCGGCGGCATTCCCTGGGCCCTGCCGGCCGGGACCGAGGTCTCCTGGTTCGGCGAGGGGGAGCTGAACATCACCCGCGACGTGTTCCGCGACCTGGGCATCGCCTTCGGCGTGGCGCTGGTCGGCATCTACCTGCTGCTGGTCTACCAGACCCGCAGCTACGGCATGCCGCTGATCCTGATGATCTCCATCCCGCTGACCCTGATCGGCATCATGCCCGGCTTCTGGCTGCTCAGCCTGCTGGGCGCCGCGCCGGTGGCGGGTTATGCCAACCCGGTGTTCTTCACCGCCACGGCGATGATCGGCATGATCGCGCTCTCCGGCCTGGCGGTGCGCAACGCGATCCTGCTGATCGAGTTCCTGCACCTCGCCCTGGCGCAGGGTACGCCGCTGACCCGCGCCATCCTGCTGGCCGGCGCGATCCGCATCCGCGCCATCCTGCTTACTGCCGGCACGGCGATGCTTTCCAGCCTGCCGATCACCCTGGACCCGGTCTTCTCCGGCCTGGCCTGGGCGCTGATCTTCGGGCTGTTCGTGTCCACCCTGTTCACCCTGTTCGTGGTGCCGGTCGCCTATGACCTGGTCTATCGCAACCGGCCCGGTCACGGCCGCCCCGGCGGTGTCGCGGGCAGCGGCGCCGGCAGCAGCGCCCCGGGCCGGACGAAGGAGGTCTCCGCATGACATCCGCCCCCCGTCGCGGCCGCGGCTCCCGGCTGCTCGCCGCCCTTGCGCTGGTCCTGCTGCTGGCGGTCGGCGGCTTCTGGCTGGCCGGCGGCTTCGTCGACAAGGTGGCACCGCGCGACCTGCCGTCGCCGGCCGGGGCGGTGCCGCAGGGGCTGCAGCGGGCCGCGGTCCGCCGGATCGCCGACACCGCCTATGAATGCGCCAGCGGCACCCTGGAATCCGCCAGCCGGGCGACGGTCTCCGCCCGCATCCTGTCCCGCATCGAGGAGGTGCGGGTCGCCGCCGGCGACGAGGTGGCCGCCGGCGACCTGCTGATCGTGCTGGACGCCCGCGACCTGCAGGCGCGGGTGCGGCAGGCGCAGGACGCGCTGCACAGCGCGGAGGCGGAGCTGTCGCTGGCGCAGAGCGAGGAGGTGCGGGCGCAGCAGCTGCTGGAGCGCGGGGTCGGCACCCGGCAGCGCTATGACCGGGCGCTGTCGCAGCGCCAGGTGGCCGCCGCCCAGGTGGAACGCCTGCGCCGCGGCCTGGAGGAGGCGGAGACCGCGCTGTCCCACGCGGAGATCCGCGCGCCGGTCGCCGGCCGGGTGGTCGACCGCCTGGCGGAGCCCGGCGACATCGCCGCGCCGGGCGCCCCGCTGCTGCGGCTGTACGACCCGCAGCGGCTGCGGGTGGAGGCGCCGGTGCGGGAATCGCTCGCCGTCGGCCTGCGGGTGGGCGATCCGATCGCGGTGCAGGTGGCGGCGCTGGATGCCGGCATGGCAGGCGTGATCGACGAGATCGTGCCCTATGCCGAACCCGGCGCCCGCACCCTGCTGGTGAAGGTCTCGCTGCCGCAGGACCGCCAGCTGATCGGCGGCATCTTCGCGCGGATCGCCGTGCCGGCCGGCGAACGCGCCGGCCTCTACATTCCGGCCGCCGCGGTGGAGCGGATTGGCCAGCTGGAATTCGTCACCGCCCTGCAGGGCGAGGGCGAGGGCGAGGGCGGGACGGCGGAACGGCGGCTGGTCACCACCGGCCGACCGCACGGCCGCGACCTGGTGGAAGTGCTGTCCGGCCTGCAGGAGGGCGAGGCCGTCCTCTGGCCTGCCGCCGCCCCGCCGGATGCCGGCGCGCCGGCCAAGGCCGGGGCGGTCACCGACGGCGGCCCCTGTACCGGCCTGTACTGAAACGCCAGGCTCCCGGCGCAGGCGCGCACCAACGGAAAAGGGCGGCGCCGTTCTCCGCGGCACCGCCCCTTCCGTCACGAAAGCCGGTGTTCCGGCTGACGCATGAGGGTCAGAGCTTCACGCGATGCTCCGGCCCCTCGGCCTCCTGCATCACGCCGGGGTCCTGCTGCCAGATCGTCAGCACGGTGATCCCGTCGCGCGCCAGGGCATAGGCCTCCAGGACGCGGCGCGGCACGTTCAGGTGCGACAGCCGGCCGGCATGGCCGTCGGCGATCACCTTCCCCCAGGACAGGAAGACATAGGGACCGCCGCCCTGGCCGGACGGCTCCTGCCCGCGCAGGCTCTGCTCCGGCGCGCCGAAGCGCTCGGTCAGGCTGTCGACGATGGCATCCCGCTGGTCCAGGTCCACCGCCTGCGACAGGCCGAGGGCATAAAGCAGCTGCGGCTCGCTCTTGGTGAAGGCCGCCTCCAGGCAGCGCCAGCCGGGCTGCGGCGCATCTCCGTCGGAGAAGTCGAAGTCGCAGCCGCCCTCCGCCGCCACCATGATGTTGCGGCCGTCACGGAACTGCGGCGTGGTGCCGAACTCCGCGGCCGCGGCCTTGCGCGCCTGGTCCAGGGTCATGCCGGTGGAGACGCCGGCCACCACCTGCTGCGCCGCGGGCGAGAAGGACGCGCCTTCGGTGCCCGAACCGCCCATCGACAGCGGCCCGCTGGAGGTCGCCGCCGCCGCCTGCGCGCTGGGCCGTTCGCTGGACTCCACCATCCACTGCGTGGCATCGCCGGCAGCGCCGCGGAACACGACATTGTCCTGCGCGCCGGCTTCGCCGGTGATCTCCAGCTTCGGCGTGCGCGCGCATTCGAAGCCCAGGATCGCCCGCACGCCGTCGACCGTATGCTGCAGCCGGGTGGCGCTGGATTCCTGGAACAGGCCGCTGTCGGAGCTGCGGATGGTGATCGGCACCGGGTCGCCGCAGGCGGTCTCCTTGTCGACGACCACCAGCAGGTCGCGGTCCTGCACCAGCAGCCGCTCCGCCGCGGCGGCGGGGTTCCAGGCGGCGGCCGCCGTCGCGGCGAGGCATGCCGCGGCGATCGCCGGGATCATCAGTCGGCTCTGCATCAGATCAGCTCCCAGTTGCCGTCGGCGGTGCGGCAGGCCCGCGCGCGGCGGGTTTCCTGCGTGCCGTCGGACAGGGTGACCTGCTGCTCGATCACCGAGCATTCGCGGACATTGTCCAGACTGGCCGTCGACTGCGGCCGCGCCATGTCGCCGCCGCTGCCGGGGATGCGGCGCAGCAGGTCGCCATAGACGAAGCCGCTGCCGATGCCGTTGCGGGAGATCATGTACCAGTCGCGGTCGGCCACCTTGCCGACGACATGGACGCGCTCATCCTCCTTCAGCTGGCCCATCACCGCATAGTCGGTGCTCGGCCCGCCGCGGATGTTGGAGGTCGTGGTCGCACGGTAGTCGGCGCCGATCAGCTGCATCGGCGGCACCCGCCAGACGACGTCGTTCTTCGGCGTCGCGCTGCCGGTGGAGGGCTTCGTGGTCACCACCGGCGCCGGCCGGTAGGCGGTCTCGGTGACCCGGGCCGTCGACTGCACCCCGGAATCCGGGTTGCGCCAGGTCACCGGGCGATCCGATTCAAGCGCCTGCTGGCGGGTGTTGACGATCTGCTCCTGGTCGCTGCCGCCGACCCGCTTGCCGATCTCGCCGCCAAGGAACAGGCCGCCCAGCGCGCCCGCGCCCACGGCCACCGCCTTGCCGGTGCCCTTGCCGAACTGCGAGCCGAGCACGGCGCCGCCGACGCCGCCGACGATGCGGCCGATATCCTCGTTGTCGATGCTGTCGAGCAGGCCTTCCGCCTGCACCGGCTGTATGGCCAGGCCGCCGGCGACCAGCGCGCCCAGCGCCAGCCCCGCGGCGCGCGCCCTCAGCCCGCCCCTCAGCCTACTGATGGACCCTGTCATGACGATCCCTCCTCATCGGGTTCAGGACTCAGGGGAAACAAGGGCGCCGGCCAGAGGTTCCGGATGCCTCACGGATCCGTCATCGGCGGCAGCGGCCGGCTTGCCGCCGCCCGCGCGGCAGGGCAGGCTTGGCCCGGCTTTCCGGGAAATGCAGATGACCCTCTCCCCGCCGTCCCTTCGCGCGCGCCTGCCGGGCCTTGCCGGCGGGCTGCCGCGGCGCTTTCCCGAATGCGTCGCGATGGCGCTGTTCGCCACCCTGCTGGCGCTCGCCGCCGTCCACGAGGCGATCCCCGAGAGCTGGGAGGCGGCCGCCCTTGCGGCCGGCATCTGGTGCGCCGCCACCGGTCCCTTCCTTGCCGGCCTGCGCCTGCTGGCGGAGGGGCGCGGCTGGGGACATGCGCGACATGCCGCAGCCGGCCTGTGCGGCGCGGTCCTGCTGGCGCTGTGGGCCTGGACCGACTTCGGCCTGGATTTCAGCGCCTGGCTGGCCGCCTTCCGCTTCCTGCTGCCGGCGGCCGCCCTGCTCTGGGCCCTGGTGCTGGCGCCCGGCCTGGCTCCAGTGTCGGCGGACAGTGCAGAGGCCCATTTCTGGCACGGCACGCGCCGTGCGCTCGGCGCCTTCGCGGCGGCGGCCGTGATCGTCCTCGTTCTGGCTGCCGGCCTCAGCGGCGCGCTGCTGGGTTTCGTTTCCCTGCTGGACCTGCCCTTGTCGGACCGTGCCTTCGCCGATCTCTGGGTGGTCGCGGGCCTGCTGCTGCTGCCTTGCGGCTGGCTCGCACTGCTGCCGGAACCCGGCGGGACCGCACGGATGTCCGTGCCGCCGGTCCTGGCCTTCGCCATCGACCTGGTGCTGGTGCCGCTGGCGCTGGTCTACCTGGCAATCCTCTACGTCTATCTGGCGCTGGCCGCGGTGAGCTGGGAGCTGCCGGAGGGCCTGACCGCCGGCCTGGTCGCCGCCTATGCGGCGGCCGGGTCGGCCGTCTGGCTGGTCGCCGCCGCGCCGGGCCATGACGGCGGGCGCCATGTCCGGCTGTTCCGTCGCCTGTTCTTTCCCGCCCTGCTGCCGCCGCTGGTCCTGCTCGCCGCGGCGCTGCAGATCCGCATCGCCGACTATGGCGTGACGGAGGCCCGCTACCTGATCGGCCTGCTGGCCCTGTGGCTGCTGGGCGCGGCCCTGGCCCAGGTGCTGCCCATCCCGGCCGCCTGGCGGGGCGCCGGCGCCCGTTCCGGCCGGGGCAGGCTCGCCGCCGTCCCCGCCATCCTCTGCCTGCTGCTGCTCCTCGCCTCGTTCGGGCCCTGGAGCACCCGCGCGGTCTCCGAGGCCAGCCAGATGTCGCGCCTGCAGGCCGCGCTGACCGATGCCGGCCTGCTGCAGGACGGACAGGCCGCCGCACCGGCCGCGCCGTCCGGCTTCGAGATACGCCAGAGGCTGTCCGGCATGCTCGACTATTTCGCCACGACCGGCAGGCTCGCCAGCCTGAACCGCTGGCTGCCGGCAAACCGCAGGCTGCCGCCGAACGCGGACAGGGAAAGCGCCGCCCGCGCCCTCGGCTTCGCCTATATCGCCCCCTACATGACGGAGGCGCAGCCCCGCCACCTGTCCATGTGGGGAAATCTCCGGCGGCCGATGCCGGTGGCCGGCTTCGACACCATGCTGCCCTTCGACCTGGCGGCGCCGGAGGACGGCGCGCCGGGGCACGAGGTGCTGCAGCTCGGCGGCCGCCGCCACCGGCTGTCCGCCGCCGCCGCGCCCCCCGGGCTGGAGCTGACGGACAGCGACGGCCGCAAGGTGACCTTTCCCCTGTCGGCGCTGATCGAGGAACTGGAAAGCTCCGGCAGGAACGGCGATGCGCCGTATTTCGCCGACGGCGAGGATCGGGGGCTCCGCGCGCGCCTGGTGCTGCGCCACCTTGGCGGGGTCATCGGGCCCAACGGGCCGGCGCTGCGCCAGGCCGAAGGTTTCGTGCTGATCGCCCCCGCGCCGCCGGAGTGACGGCGCCTGTCGCGGAACTGCAACAAACTGCGGCTACCTTCCGCGCCGTCGCACCGCCCCTTCCCACCAGAGGAAACCGCCATGAACCTGGACCAAGCCTTCGCGCTGTTTGAGGCCCGCGGGCAGGAAAGCTATGGCGAGGCGATCACCCAGCTCGCCCATGCCCTGCAGAGCGGCCTGCAGGCCGAACAGGCCGGCGCATCTGCGGAACTGGTCACCGCCGCCGTCCTGCACGACATCGGCCATCTGCTGCACCGCGACACCCAGGCCGCCTATGACAGTGCGACAGACGACCGGCACGAGGCGATCGCGGCGAAGGCGCTGGCCCCCCTGTTCGGGCCGGAGGTGGTGGAACCGGTGCGCCTGCATGTCCAGGCAAAGCGCTACCTGTGTCAGGCCGAGCCCGGCTATCACGACGCGCTGTCGGAGACCTCGAAGAAGACCCTGCGCCTGCAGGGCGGGCCGATGACGGCGGAAGAGGCGGCGGTGTTCCGCCGCAGCCCGCATTTCGACGCCGCGCTGCAGCTGCGCCGCTGGGACGAGGCCGCCAAGGTGCCGCACCTGCCCACGCCGGACCTGGCGCATTACCACGCCATCGCCCGGACCTGCCTGGCAGGGTGAGCCGCCCGGCCGGGTGAGCGCAGCGCGCCCGGTCAGTCGTCCCGCTGCGCCAGCCGGACCAGCGCGCCGACCGCGCCCAGACCGGCCAGGTCCTCCCGGCAGGTCAGGAAGACCTCCGCCTCCGCGGCCGCCGCATCCTCCCCCACCAGGGCCAGGGTGACGAGGCGGGCATCCGCGCCGGTCTCGCCGTCGAACACGATCCCCAGGCCCAGGCCGGCGGCGGCGGCCTCCTTCACCATCTCGCGGCTGCCCAGGCTGGCGGCGAAATGCGGCTCCAGCCCGGCGGCGGCGGCCGCCTGCAGGAACAGGGCGCGGGTCACGGAGCCCTCCTCGCGGGTCACCAGCGGCCAGTCGGCCAGCTCCCGCAGGCGCAGCCGCCGGCGCTTCGCCAGCGGGTGGGTCCGGCCGGCGACCAGGACGATCCGCTGCCGGCCGAGGGACAGGTTGAACCAGCCGTCCGGCGCCGCCAGCTGGCTGGCAACGATGACATCGGCCCGCGCCGCCTCCAGGTCCGCCATCAGTTCGCTGGTATTGCCGACCTGCAGGGCCAGCTCGATCCCCGGATAGCGCGCGGCGAAGCGGCCGACCAGGTCGAGGATGCCGAACGGCGTCGACAGGCCGATCCGCAGGCTGCCGCGATGCAGCGCCCGGGTCGCATTCATCTCGTGCTGCACGCCTTCCAACTCCCGGACGATGCGCTGCACCGGTTCCAGCAGACGCTGGCCGTCGGCGGTCAGGTCGACCCCGGTTCCGCCGCGCACGAACAGCGGCGTGCCCAGCGCCTCCTCCAGCGCCTTCACCTGCAGGGTGACCGCAGGCTGGGTGACGCCGAGCCGCTGCGCGGCCTGCGAAAAGCTGCGTGCCTGGGCCACCGCGTGGAAGGCTCGCATCTGACTGAAGTTCATGGCGGGAAGCTGCCGGAGAGGGGCATAAGGGACATTCATACGTATGTCACACGGCGAAAGTATAGCTTATTCCGCCGTATCCAGGCAGCGCCCGGGCAGGAGCCGTCGGGCGGCCCCGCGAACGGCACCATCGGGCGCCGCCGCGACGGCTGCCCGGCCCGCGACCCAACAAGGAGGCTTCTCCGATGTCGCTGCGCACCCTCGCCTTCCTGGCCGCCGGAACGGTCGCCGCCCTGGCGGCGGCCCCGTCCATGGCCGCCACCGATGTCGACTTCTGGCACGCCTTCTCGCCCGACATAAAGCTGGGCAAGGTGCTGACCCGCTATGCCGACGAATTCAACGCCAGCCAGGACGACTACCGCATCGTCCTGACCTACAAGGGCACCTACGACGACACGGTGAACGCGACGATCGCCGCGACCCGCGCCGGCAAGCAGCCCGCGATCGTCCAGATCCACGCGCCCGCCGCGCCGACCCTGATCTTCTCGAACGCCGTGAAGCCGGTGGACGCGGTGATGGCGGAGGCCGGCCAGACCGTCGACTGGTCCCGCTTCCTGCCGCCGGTGATGGCGATGTACCAGTTCGACGGCCAGCAGATGGCGATGCCGTTCAACACCTCCACCCCGCTGCTCTGGTACAATGCTGACGCCTTCGCGAAGGCCGGCGTGGAGAAGGTGCCCGGCACCTGGGACGAGCTGGAGGCCGCCGCGGTGAAGCTGAAGGCTGCCGGCTATGCCTGCCCGGTCACCTCCGCCTGGCCGGAATGGGTGCTGATCAAGAACTACAGCTTCGTCGAGGACCAGCCGATTGCCACCCAGGGCAACGGCATGGACGGCCCGGACGCGAAGTTCGTGCTGAACGAGACGAAGCTTGTCGACCATCTGGACCGCATCCGCCGCTGGATCGGCGACGGGCTGTTCGAGTATCAGGGCCGGCAGTGGACCGGCGCCCACCAGGCGTTCTACGACCAGCGCTGCGCCGTGCTGCTGGAAAGCTCCGCCGGCTATGGCGGGATCAGCCAGAACGCCAAGTTCAAGTTCGGCGCCGCCGCCCTGCCGGTGGAGACGGGCAATGCCGCCCCGCGCAACACCTTCATCGGCGGTGCCGGCCTGTTCGTCATGAAGGGGCTGGACAAGCCGGCCTATGACGGCGCGGCCGCCTTCTTCGCCTTCCTGTCCGCGCCGGAGCGCCAGTACGACTGGCACCAGAATTCCGGCTATGTGCCGATCACCGTCGACGCCTACGAGCTGGCGAAAGCGGACGGCTATTACGACAAGTTCCCGCACCAGGAGCTGGCGATCGAGCAGCTGCTGCGCGCGCCCAGCGAAAACACCCGCGGCATCCGGCTGGGCTATCTGGTTCAGGTCGACGAGATCCTGAACGAGGAGATGGAGAACATCTGGTCCGGCAAGAAGACCGCGCAGGAGGCCACCGACGACATGGTCCGCCGCGGCAACCCGCTGCTGGAGCGGTTCGCGAAGACCGTCGGCTACTGATCCGGCAAGGGGGGCGGAACCGCCTGGCCCGCCCCCCGACCGGGATCGCCCGCCATGGCGCAGGGCCGCAAGAAGGTCGTCTTCCAGGGCCGCGTCCTGCCCTGGCTGCTGCTGGCCCCGCAGCTCGCAATCCTGGCGCTGTTCTTCTTCTGGCCGGCGGGCGAGGGCATCGTCCAGGCCTTCTTCCTCTCCGACCCCTTCCTGGCCGTGATGACCTATGTCGGCCTGGACAATTTCGCTGAGATCCTGTCCTCCCCCGAATACTGGGACTCGGTCTGGACCACCCTCGTTTTCTCCGCCGCCACCACCGCAGTCGCGATGGCCCTGGCCCTGGCCCTGGCGATCGCCGCCGACCGGGTCCTGCGCGGCTCGATGCTGCTGCGCTCCCTGGTGATCTGGCCCTATGCTGTGGCGCCCGCGATCGCCGGCATGCTCTGGCTGTTCCTGTTCCATCCGGGCTTTGGCGTGCTGGCCCTGGCGATGGAGGAGATGGGCATCGCCTGGAACCCGCTGCTGGACGGCGCGGACGCGATGGCGCTGATCGTCGCCGCGGCGGCCTGGAAGCAGGTCTCCTACAACTTCGTCTTCTTCTTCGCCGGGCTGCAGGCGATCCCGCCGGCGCTGATCGAGGCGGCCCCCATCGATGGCGCCGGCCCCTTGCGCCGGCTGCGCGACATCGTCCTGCCGCTGCTCAGCCCCACCACCTTCTTCCTGGCGGTGATGAACCTGATCTACGCCTTCTTCGACACCTTCGGCATCGTCGACGCGATCACCGAGGGCGGTCCCGGCGGCGCCACCCGGATCCTGGTCTACAAGGTCTATCGCGACGGCTTCCAGGCGCAGGATATCGGCGGCGCGGCGGCGCAGTCGGTGGTGCTGATGGCGATCGTCATCGCGCTGACCGTGCTGCAGTTCCGCTATATCGAGCGCCGGGTGACCTATGCGTGAGGCGTCCGGCATGGTCGAGCGCGCGCGCCTGTTCGACCTGGCCTGCCTGGGGCTGCTGGTCGCCGGCCTGGCGGCGATCTTCGTGCCGCTCTACTACGCCCTGGTGGTCGCCTCGCAGACCGACGATACCGTGCGGCTCAGCCTCGCCGCCCTGCCCGGCCCCGCTTTGTTCGACAACCTGGCGGCGGCCTGGAACAAGGCCGACCTGCAGCGGCAGCTGTTCAATTCCGCGGTGATGGCGCTGGGGATCACAATCGGCAAGCTGGCGATCTCGCTGCTGTCGGCCTTCGCCATCACCTATTTCCAGTTCCGGTTCCGGATGGTGGCGTTCTGGGGGATCTTCCTGACCCTGATGCTGCCGGTGGAGGTGCGCATCGTCCCCACCTTCCAGGTGGCAGCCAATGTCGCCAGCCCGCTGAACGCGGTGCTGTCGCTGGGCGGCTGGCAGGCGGGGCTGAACCTGTCGCTGCTGGACAGCTATGGCGGGCTGATCCTGCCGCTGATCGCGTCGGCCACGGCGACCTTCCTGTTCCGGCAGTTCTTCCTGACCGTGCCGGACGAACTGACGGAGGCGGCGCGGGTCGACGGCGCCGGGCCATTGCGTTTCCTGCGCGACATCCTGCTGCCGCTCTCCGCCACCTCGATCGCGGCCTTGTTCGTGATCCTCTTCATCTATGGCTGGAACCAGTATCTCTGGCCGCTGCTGATCACGACCGAGACGGAGATGACGACGGTCGTGATCGGCGTCGCCCGCACCCTGCCGACCGACAATGCGGATACGAAGTGGAACCTGACCATGGCGACCACCCTGCTCGCCATGCTGCCGCCGGTGCTGGTGGTGATCGCGCTGCAGCGCTGGTTCGTCCGCGGCCTGGTCGACCACGAGAAGTGACCGCCGCATCCGTGGCCGGATCGGGACCTTCCGTGTCGCGATATGTCGCGCCGTTGCCGCGCCCCCGAAGCGGCCGCATCTGCAGGCAAAGGCTTGCGGATTGCGAGGATCGAGATGAACGAGATGGCTCCCCTGGCCGGACGGACGGTTCCGGCCCCCTTGGCCCCCGCCTATGACCGGTTCGGCGCGACCTACCAGGACTGGACGGAGAGCGACAGCCCCTACCGGGCGATCGAGCTGTACAGCTTCCTGACCGCGGTCGGCGATGTCGACGGGCTGCGGGTGCTCGACCTGGCGACCGGCGAGGGCCGGATCGCCCGGATGCTGGCACGAAGGGGCGCCGTCTCCCTGCTCGGCACCGACATCTCGCCGGAAATGGTGCGCCGCGCCCAGGCGCAGCAGGCGGCGGAGGGCATCCCGACCGACCTGCTGCGTTTCGCGGTGCTGGACGCGACCGACCCGTATTTCACCCTGCCGGTGCAGGTCGACCTGGTCACCGCCATGTACCTGCTGCCCTATGCGGCGACGGAGGCGGAGCTGACGGCGATGTTCGCCCTGGCCGCGCGCAGCCTGAAGCCCGGCGGCAGGCTGGTCGCCTATACCGCCAGCCCCGACTACGACTTCCATCGGCCCGACCCGCGCCTGCGCAGCCATTGCGGCTTCGACTACCGGGCGGCAGGGGGCAACCGTGTCGAACTGGTGATCGCCGGGCAGCATGTCGACATCTGGCAATGGGACCGCGCCGCCCATGCCCGCGCGCTGCAGGCGGCCGGGCTGACGGAGCTACGCTGGCATCCCCTGCGCTGCCCGCCGCAGCGCCCCGGCCTGGCGGCGGAGATGGCGTTCTACCTCGCCGATCCCAGCTGCATCACCCTCAGCGCCCGCAAGCCCGACTGACCTGCCGGCAGGGCTTGGCCATCGGGCCTGCCTTGCGCGACACTCCCGCCGCCTTGGACCGACAGCGGGAGGAAGAGCCAGGCCATGGACGCATTGCAGGGGAGCCTGGCACGGATGCCGCTGCTGGCGGTGCTGCGCGGCATCGCGCCGGACGAGGCGGTGCCGGTCGGCGAGGTCCTGCTGCGGCACGGCATCGAGATCCTGGAGGTGCCGCTGAACTCGCCTGAGCCCTACCGCTCGATCCGGCTGCTGGCCGACCGCTTCGGCGCGGCGGCTTTGGTCGGCGCCGGCACCGTGCTGCAGGCGGCGGAGGCGGCGCGGGTCGCCGAGGCCGGCGGCCGCATCGCCGTCTCGCCGAACTTCGATCCCGCAGTGGTCGCCGCCAGCCGCGCCGCCGGCCTGCTCTCCGTGCCCGGCATCTTCACCCCCAGCGAGGCCTTCGCCGCCCTGAACGCCGGCGCCGACGCGCTGAAGCTGTTCCCCGGCGATGCGGTCGCGCCGAAGGTCGTCGGCGCGCTGCGCGCGGTGCTGCCGGCCGGCACCCGGATCGTCGTCACCGGCGGCGTCGGCGCCGACAACCTGGCCGACTGGCTGTCGGGCGGCGCGGACGGCGCCGGCATCGGCTCCGCCCTCTACAAGCCGGGCAAGCCGGTCGAGGAGGTGGAGGCCTATGCCCGCCGCCTCGCCGGTGCGGTTGCCGCCTGGCGCGAGGCGGCATCGTGACCGGGCCCGCCATCCTCTGCCTCGGCGAGGCGATGGTGGAGTTCAACCGCCAGGCGGACGGCCGCTGGCTGGAGGGGCTGGGCGGCGATGTCTCCAACGTGGCGATCGCCGCCGCCCGCCAGGGCGCCGCCGCCGGCATGGTGACCCGCCTGGGCCGCGACGGCTTCGCCGCGGCGCTGCGCGACCGCTGGGCCGCCGAAGGCATCGACACGGCAGCGGTGGGCGAGGATCCGGACGCGCCGACCGGCCTCTATTTCGTCCGCCACGGGCCGGAGGGCCACAGCTTCGAATATCGCCGCGCCGGCTCCGCGGCCAGCCGCATGACCGCTTCCGACCTGCCGCAGACCGCGCTGCGGTCCTGCCGGGTGCTGCACCTCTCCGGCATCAGCCAGGCGATCAGCGACAGCGCGGCAGCGGCCTGCCGCGCCGCGATGGCGGCGGTGCGCGCCGCCGGCGGCACGATCTCCTACGACCCCAACCTGCGCCTCGCCCTCTGGCCCTTCGACAAGGCCCGCACGGCGATCCACGCCGCGATGGCGGAGGCCGATATCGCCTTGCCCGGCCTGGACGATGCCCGCAGGCTGACCGGCCTGCAGGACCCGGAAGCCATCCTCGCCTTCTATCGCGACCTGGGCCCACGCATCATCGCCCTGACCCTGGGCGCCGACGGCGTGCTGCTGGCCGACGGCGAGCGGGTAGAGCGGATCCCGCCGCATCCCGCCCGCCTGGTCGATGCGGTCGGCGCGGGCGACTGTTTCGACGGCGCCTTCCTGGCCCGCTGGCTGGAATGCGGCGATGCGCTGGAGGCGGCGCGCCACGCCACTGTCGCCGCCGCCCTGTCGGTGCAGGGCCATGGCGCGGTGGCACCGCTGCCGACACGGGCCGCGGTGGACGCTGCGCGGGCCGCGGCAGCGGGCACAGCGCCCGCGCCGGAGCCGGCACCGCCCCGCCTGCGCCTCGCCCTGGTGGCGCATGACGCGCGCAAGCAGGAGATGGTGGACTGGGCGCTCCGCCACCGCGCGGCGCTCGCCGGCTGCGCCATCGTGGCCACCGGCACCACCGGCGCCCGGCTCGCCGACGCGATCCCGGAACTGACGATCCGCCGCCTGCTCAGCGGCCCGCTGGGCGGCGACCAGCAGATCGGCGCGCTGATCGCGGAGGGCGCGCTGGACGCCCTGATCTTCTTCGTCGACCCGCTCTCGCCGCTGCCGCACGACGTTGACGTGAAGGCGCTGACCAGGCTCGCCACCGTCCACGACCTGCCGATGGCCTGCAGCCGGTCGACGGCGGATATCCTGATCGCGGCGCTGGCGGGGGGATAAGGACGGCGCCGCGAGATCCACCTTCACGCCGCTGCAGCTCCACTCCCCTTCGTCACCACCGGGCTTGTCCCACGGCTGTCCGGTTGAGCAAGAATGGTTGGTACGCAGAGCCACGGTACCGCTGGCATTCTGCTGCAATCGGACGAAAAGGCACGGAAACCCGGCAATATTTCTCTAGCTCTCGTCACCGCCGGGCTTGTCCCGGTGGTCTATGGTGCCGCGAGGCTCAATAGAGGCAGGCTCCTATTGAGAAGCGGCAGCATAGACTCGCGTATCAAGTACGCGAGTGACGATTTTTGGGAGATGCAGGAGACCCCTGCCCTACCATCGACGGCCGCAACCGTGCAGCAGTGGGACAAGCCCAGGCGTGACGAGGCTGGCGATACGCCCCCTACTCCGCCGCCTGCCTGCCGGCCAACGGCTCCGCGATCGGCTGCGCCTCCGCCTCCGGCACGATGGCGGCCTTCTGCTCCACGATGCGGCCATAGGCCTGCGGCTCGCGGTTCAGGGCGAAGTTGAACATC
>MDTD01044797.1_pt1 | contig 49361 bp, 42 predicted proteins | sample 811221 | NCBI WGS metagenome assembly MDTD01 (sample SAMN05326646, study PRJNA326480) | marine metagenome | isolation source: seawater | place: Pacific Ocean: South West | collected 2011 | reverse complement strand
GGCGAATTTTGAGGTTTTTTTTACATTGGATGCGATAGACAAGAAAATTTTGGGCATTCTACAATCGGATACCACACCCGCCGTTGCGGAGATCGCCAAGGAAGTTGGACTGTCGACGACGCCCTGCTGGCGCCGCATCCAGAAAATGGAAGATGCCGGGATTATCAGGTCGCGCGTCGCCCTGCTGGATGCGGAAAAACTGAATGCTGGCGTTACCGTGTTCGTGTCAATCAGGACCGACAAGCATGATGCCGCCTGGTACGAGAGCTTTTCAAGCGCCGTTAACGATTTTCCCGAGGTCGTCGAATTTTACCGCATGTCGGGGGATATCGACTATCTGCTCCGCGTTGTCGTACCGGATATCGCCGCCTATGACAGGTTTTACCAGCGGCTGATCGAGCGAGTGGAACTTTACGACGTCAGTTCTTCATTTTCGATGGAACAGATCAAATACACAACAGCGCTTCCGCTGGACTATGCCTGACCGCCTCTCCAGCTCGGCCCGATTAGATCGGCCAGAGCAAACACATGGGGATCATCTGCCTCCATCTGCCTTAGGGCGTAAGCCAGCTCCATTACGTACTCAGTGTTAACGCCCGACGGCCCGGCACTGCTCCGCACCTGCGCGGCTATTTCATCCATTGGGGCCTCGCCAAGCCAGTTGGGATTGCCGGGGCTCGCGATATAAATCAGGCCCGAGACCTCGCCTTCGCCCCGTTCGGGAAGCGCAATCCGGACATCATGGAGCGAATAACCGCCCTTTTCGCGGTAATCGAGCTGACTTATTATGTCGCTGCGTTTGCCGGCATCGATAAGATAAGCTGCCCCCCAGCAGACGGCGCCCGCTTCCTCTATAAGGGTAACGACCCTTCCCGGTGCTCCGGGAACACCGCGATGGTCGGTTGACCCCTGCCAGAAACGACGGGTCCAGCCGCTAATTGTCGCAGTTCTGCGCTCGACAAAGGGAAAATCGGGACGCCAGACAAGCGAACCGTATCCAAACACCCAGACATCTCTCACGGTTGCGGAAACGGCTCCAGTTCCGCTGCATGAAAGACGAAATTCGCCCCCATCCCTGCAGCCGCATCGACGATGACGCAATCGGGCGCATCAACGACCAGCGGAATACCGTTCGCATCCATGTAGGATCGCGTTCGAGCGAGATCGTCGCTGACGATGGATACGGCGGCGACAAAAGGAAGATCCGGTATTTCGATACCAGGAATCAGCGCAAGGCATGCTTCCTGGTTGCAAATCGCGATCTCGCCGCGATCGAGCGCGATCTTGTACCCATCGCCGCTGACACGTCGCTTCTTGCCGGTGAAACGCTCGTAGCGGCCCGCCGCTTCCGCAGCGTCCTCGGCGCATATCAGGATGCCAGACAGCATCGACGCGCCGTTGGCATTGGCCGTCACGGACGGCTGCCACACGACATCGGGCGTATCCTGGCTCAATACCTGCACCCGTCCTTCCGACATTGCATCGTTCGGCAGCCTAATGACAGAGAATGCGGCTGTACCCTCGCCGCCGTCATCAAGCGGCATGGGGCGGCGCAACGCAACCGGCGGATCGGGCGAAAACCCCTGTTCGCGTAGCCTAGCCGTGGTGGCATCAGTATCGGACACCGTGAAAGCGATGAGGTGCAATCCGGTGTACCGGGCCAGCCCCGCATCCATCTGTTGCGTTATGGCAGATTCAATATCTGGTAAGCGGGTAAGGACCTCGAGATAACCGCGCCGGATCATCGCGCACCTGTTTGCGGTCCCGGATGGCACCCGGCTGCCGTCGGGTTGTTCGTTCATATGAACCGTGAACGGCGTCAGCGGAAAACCCAGGGTTTCGAACTGACCTGCGGCTGCGTCCATATTAGGAACGAACCAGCCGACATGATCTAGAAAAATTTCACCCTGACCCGGTGTTTGCGAATATTGCTTTGTCATAGTGCAAACATACCCGGGATGGCGACGCCTGTCCTGCAATAGGGGCGGACTGGGCCGAATTACCTCAAATAAGACATCCAAAATATAGTCGATGATATTCTAGGTATGTCTCCAGTCACGCTAAAAGCTGCTCTGGCGGCAGAGCCTGAAAAAGCGCTGAAAACGATTGGTAACGGCGCCGCCTAAGTCCGTAACTGGGTCATCTGCCACGCTGCGGCCGGAAGCCAAGGCTTCAATCTGATCGATTACGCCGCCATTTCGGAGATCTATATCGGCTGCGGCTTGGCAGAATGGAAGATTGCTGCCTGACAGTAAAAAACCCGACGCCTTCGAGAGGACGCCGGGTTCGCTGTCCGCGGGACAAGCGTAGATTACTGTCTCAGGCCCAGACATCCTCCCATGAACCCTGGGTGGCAGCCTTGGAATATTCGGTGGCTCGGTTTTCAAAGAAGTTTGTGTGTTCCATGCCGTTGAGCATCTCGTCCATCCACGGCAGCGGGTTCTTTTCCAGCCGGAAAATCGGCTGCAGGCCGAGTTGCGTCAGCCTGCGGTCTGCGATATAGCGGATGTATTGCTTCACCTCGGAGCCGTTCAGCCCCTCGATGCCGCCAAGTTCGAAGGCTAGGTCGATAAAGGCGTCCTCGTGCTCGACCATATCGTTGCAAATAAGATAGAGTGACCGCTGGAACTCGTCGGTCCAGATTTCCGGGTTCTCGGAAACAAAGGTCCGGAAAAGCTTGATGATCGATTCCGTGTGCAGGCTCTCGTCGCGCACCGACCAAGACACGATCTGCCCCATGCCCTTCATCTTGTTGAAGCGTGGGAAGTTCATCAAGATCGCGAAGCTGGCGAAAAGCTGGAGCCCCTCGGTAAAGGCGCCGAACACGGCGAGCGTCCGGGCGACGTTCTCGTTGGTTTTGACGTCGAACTTCTGCAGGTAATCAAACTTGTCCTTCATCTCTTTGTAGCGCAGAAAGGCTTGGTATTCGGTTTCAGGCATCCCAATGGTATCGAGAAGATGCGAATACGCCGCGATATGGACGGTTTCCATGTTGGAGAATGCCGACAGCATCATCTGCACTTCAGTCGGCTGGAACACCTGCGAATACCGCTTCATGTAGCAGTTGTTCACTTCGATATCTGACTGGGTAAAGAAACGAAAAATCTGGGTTAGCAAATTGCGTTCTTCGGCGGACAGCTTGTTGTGCCAGTCTTTCACGTCGTCGGCCAGCGGCACCTCTTCAGGCAGCCAATGGACCCGCTGCTGGGTCAGCCACGCATCGTAGGCCCACGGGTATCGGAACGGTTTATAGACTGGGTTGGCTTCTAGTAGCGACATGGCCGTATTTCACTCCTTGCCCCTCCCCCCGTCATGGGAAAGGAGCCGTTCTTCCGGAGCCACCTCTTTACTGGCAGCTCAGGCATTCCTCGTAATCGTTTTCGTTTTCGCCGGACGCCGCGAGCGGCAGCGGTTCCGTATTGCCGTTGGCCGGCAGGGTATCGGTATTCGCGATCGCACCGGTGACGGACTCACTGGCGTGACTTTCCGCTCGCGCGACGGATTTCGAGCGGCAGTAATACAGCGATTTCACGCCCTTTTCCCAAGCGCGCCAATGAACGTCGTGCAGCGTTTTCTTCTGCACGTCGGCCGGCAGGAACACGTTTAGCGACTGCGACTGGCAGATAAATTCAGCCCGGTCGCCAGCATGATCGACCAGCCAGCGCTGGTCGAGCTCGAAGGCCGTCTTGAACACGTCTTTCTCATCGTCAGACAGGAAATCCAAGTGCTGGACCGATCCCTCGTTCACCGTGATCGAAGACCAGGTATCGTCGTCGTCCTTGCCCTTTTCCGCCAACAGCGTTTTCAAGAATTTGTTGCGGACGCTGAACGATCCCGACAGGGTCTTGTGGGTATAAGCGTTGGCCGCATTCGGTTCGATCCCCGGGGACGAACCGCCACAGATGATCGAGATCGACGCCGTCGGCGCGATCGCCATTTTGTTTGAGAACCGCTCCATGATGCCGTAGTCAGCGGCATCCGGGCACGGCCCCCGTTCCTCGGCCAGCAGGACCGACGCGGCGTCAGCCTGTTCCTTTACCTGTTTGAAAATCCGCTTGTTCCAGACCTTCGCCATGACGGATTCCATCGGTACACTCTGGCTCTGCAGGAACGAATGGTATCCCATCACGCCCAGCCCGACGGAACGTTCTCGCATCGCCGAATACCGGGCGCGGGCCATTGTGTCCGGCGCGCGTTCAATAAAGTCCTGGATAACGTTGTCCAAGAACCGCATCACGTCTTCAACGAAGGTCGGATGATCGTGCCATTCCATGTAGGTTTCGAGGTTCAGCGACGACAGGCAGCACACGGCCGTTCTCTGTTCGCCATCCTTGTCAATACCTGTCGGCAGCGTGATTTCGCTGCACAGGTTTGACATCTTCACTTCAAGTCCGGCGAGCTTGTGGTGTTCCGGGATCGCCTTGTTCACATGATCGATATAGAGCAGGTAGGGCTCGCCGGTTTCGATCCTGGTCGACAGCATACGGATCCAAAGGCTGCGGGCCGATACCTTGCGGATAATGGCCTGGTCCTTTGGGCTCTTGAGGCCCCATTCCTCGTCGTTCTCGACCGCACGCATGAACTCGTCGGTGATAATGATACCATGGTGCAGGTTCAGGGCCTTGCGGTTCGGATCGCCGCCGGTCGGACGGCGTAGTTCGATGAATTCCTCAATTTCGGGATGGTCGATGCGGATATAGATCGCCGCCGATCCGCGCCGGAGCGAGCCCTGAGAAATCGCAAGGGTCAACGAGTCCATGACGCGAATAAACGGAATTATACCAGAGGTTTTGCCGTTGGCACCGACTTTTTCGCCGATCGAGCGCAGATTACCCCAGTAGGAACCGATACCGCCACCGAGCGAGGCCAACCAGACGTTTTCGTTCCACAGATTGACGATTCCGTCTAGGCTATCGGTGGCTTCATTCAGAAAGCAGGAAATCGGCAGGCCGCGATCGGTGCCGCCATTCGACAGTACTGGCGTCGACGGCATGAACCAAAGGTTCGACATGTAGTCGTATATGCGCTGGGCGTGGTCGGAATCGTCCGCAAAATGGCACGAAACGCGCGCAAAAAGATCCTGATACTCCTCGCCCGGCATCAAATACCGATCTGACAGAACCGCCTTGCCAAAATCCGTGAGATTAGCATCGCGGTCACGATTGATCTTTACCGAAATACCGCGTTTCGACTGAAAAAGATCATGTTCCGTCTGTACCAGATCAAGCACGCCCAACCTCCTTATTATACAACTCGTCAAGGGGCAGTTATCGTGTCCTGCGCAAATCCACCCCCTCGGTTATTTGCGCCGGTAGGCAGGCTTTTGCTGCTGTATGGTAACGACCCGAAAATGACCGTTTTCCGCTGCGTGTGCTCCGCCCCGCGGCCCGAATGGTTATCCACAAGTGACTGTGGATAACTTTCCCCGATAGCCGCGACATAGGATTGTGCAACAACATGTGGGGTACCGTCAATTAAAAATGACTAAATCCTGTCATATCCACAACATCTTGTGGATATCCTGTGAGAACGGCGGAAAACAGGAGATATTAAAATCGGTGATCATGGGGACGAAATTTCCAGCGCCCAATCACGGATCGAAAAAGCGCCAATTCAAAGAAGTTTGATTCGCGTCCGAGGGGCAACGTCAGATCGATTTCAGAAAATTCTCGAACGCTACCAGGGTTTCTTCGGAAACGTGGTGCTCGATACCCTCCGCGTCGGCGCGGGCGATTTCCTCGCTGATTCCGATCGCCGTCAGGAATTCGACCACGATCTGGTGCCGGCGGCGTGACGCTTCCGCAATCCGGCGCCCTTCCTGCGTGAGGAAAATCGCCCGATAAGGTCGCGCCTCAATCCATTCCGCCTCTTTTAGGCGGCGGATCATGCGTGCAACGGTAGGTGTGGTGACGCCCAAGCGCTCTGCAATATCGACCGACCGCGCCTCTCCAGTGGAATCGATCAAATCCGCGATCAGTTCCACATAATCTTCCATGACTTCCGTCTGACGGGCAGCGCGCACCTGTCGGTGATGATCGGCCTGCTTGTCCGGCTCGGGAAGCACCGGGGCAACGGGCGGCCGATTGTCGGCAGGATCGATTTTCAGCTTTCCTGGCATCGTCGCACTATGCCGCATGGGCGCGCGGCTGCCAATGTGGCGCATAAACAGTCAATTGCGCGGGTTCAACCTTGATCGAAGCGGTAAGGGCGCGCTAATCATCAATCGCGGTTCCGATATACGGACGGCTCTTGTGAGTCCCAAACACCTTCGCCACGGGCACTTTATCGCCGGTTCAGCGGGTGTCGCCCTGGCTCTGGGCATGTCGGGGGCCATCCTGGCCACACAACCGTCTATATCGCACCCGTTCGGACGTTACGGAGAATTGAGCCCCATCGTGGGTATGGAGAGCCAGACCACCTTCAACTTCGGTTCCAGCACCCGGCTCCGCTACGCCCGCGACGAGGCGCAGGTTTCGCTGGGTTCAGGTGACGACGAAACTCCGCTTCGCCGCATAAGGCTATATGCATACTTCGCGGAACACGTGCCGCCGCCCCCCCCTGATAGTCGCCGGAATGCTGGCAACGTCCGCGATGGTCGTCATAGCTAGCGGTTACATAATCGTCGGCGCTGTTATCTAGTTATACCTTTCCTCGAATTCGACTATGTCATTGAAGCCCATCAGATCGTTGAACTCGCCGAACGAAAACAGATCTACACCACCGGTCTCCGCGTCTCCATCCTGCTTCAGGGAACCGTAAACCGCATTCAACGCATTGCAGGTCGCGAGGAATCCCGCCGACGGAAATATGGCAATCCGGTATCCCAGATCTGCTAGTTCCTCAGGCTTCATAACAGGTGTGACGCCGCCGTTCACCATGTTGGAAAGCAACGGGATATCTCTCCCGAACCGCGAACCGATCTCACGCATCTCATCGACGTTGGACGGCGCTTCATAAAACAGAACATCGGCACCCGCCTTCACATACAATTCGGACCGCAGCATGGCTTCGTCCCGTCCGAGTGCTTTCCGCGCGTCGGTCCGCGCAATAATCAGGGTGTCGTCGGAAAGGCGGCTGTCGAGGGCGACCTTGATCTTCGTTACCATGTCTTCCGCTGGAATTAGCTTGTGTCCCGATAAATGGCCACATTTCTTGGGGAAGTCCTGATCCTCTATCTGAATGGCCGATACCCCGGCCATTTCGTATCCACGCACCGTTTCCCTCACGTTCACCGGCCCGCCATATCCGGTATCGGCATCGGCTATCAAAGGAGTCTGCGTCCCGCCCGCAACGCGCCCCGCACGGGATACCATGTCGGTATAGGTCGCAATGCCTGCATCGGGCAGCCCGAGATGGGATGCCACCGTCCCCGAACCCGTCATGTACAGGGCGTGAAAACCAACCCGGTCCGCCATCTTAGCGGAGATCATATCGTAAACCCCGGGCGCGACGATAAATTCGTCCGTATTGCGCAGTTTGCTCGCAAGGGTGGCGGATTTCGATTGCATGTGAAGGTCTCCGGTTATACCGCGAGAACTATACTGTCCCAATAGCGGCACACAAGAGACCGGAATAGAGCGTTATGCGCTCCGAATAACGTCAAAGATGCCGGCCGACCAGCCTATCAGCGCCGCATCGTCGCCCACCCGGGCGGCAATCTGAACGCCTACCGGCATGCCGTTCGGGCCCGTGGATGCAGGCAGTGTCATTGTGGGACCGTGCATCAGGGTCCACATGCGGTTGAAGGACGACATCGTCACGCTGATCAGATCGGCAGGCGCTTCGCCTGCTGTCGATGGCGTCAGCAGCACAGGGTAGTCGTCATAAAGATTACCCAGCGCCGTCCGCGCGACATCTGCGGCAGCAACCGCGTTGGCATATTCCGTCTCCGACCAGGTCGATTTTCCGGTTTCCTGCATCCACGAATTCATTTTGTCCATGTGATCGCGGAACTCTCCGGCCAGTGCCTGTTTACCCTCGTAATTCGATATCACGCGAAAAGGTTCCTCGATGGTATCGAACTGGGGCGGCAGGCTGACATCGGCGACGTCGTAACCTGCAGCAGACAGCTCCGACGCAGCTGCCTCGAGAGCGGCCTGTACGCAGTCCTCGGCCTCGTGCCACATCGCGGTGCGGCAAACGCCGATTTTTGGTTGGCCGGCATCCGCGGGAACAGTGCGGCCAGTCACTGCCCCGTAGACCAACCCGATATCTTCGGCGGAGCGCGCAAAATAGCCCAGCGTATCCAGTGTCTTTTTCAATCCGGCGATTCCGGTCCGGTCGAGACCGTCGAGGCTGGCCTTATATCCGACGACGCCGCAGAACGATGCCGGCAGGATCACCGAACCGCCAGTCTGAGTCCCGTTGGCAAGCGGCACCATGTAATCCGCCACCGCCGCGGCGGACCCGCTGGATGAGACGCCGGGAGTACGCTCGGTATCATGGGGATTGCGTACGCCGACCGGTAGCGGGCTTGCAAACTGGGTGGTCGTCGTTTTGCCGAGAATGATGGCGCCCGCCGCGCGGAGTGCCGCAACACACGCCGAATCCGCGTCGGGTCTATGGCCGCGGTATATCTCAGAGCCGTATTCGGTCGGCATGTCGGACGTATCGAGGACATCTTTTACGCCAACCGGAATGCCATGCAGCGGCCCCACTGGACTGTCAGCCGCATCGCACGCGCGCGCCTGCGCGAGCGCGTGATCGGCGTCGACATATGTCCATGCATGCAGTGTATCGTTGTCGTATTTTATGCGGTCCAAACACTCCGCTACCAGGCGTTCGGAGGAAAATTCGCCCGCCGCAAGGCCTGCCGCCGCGTCGCTTGCCGTCAGCGCACTCAGGCCGGACGGGCGGTCATTGGTAAAGCATACCATGTCGTTTCCCTGTCCTCTTCTAGCGATCAGAGTGTTGTGTCTTCTCGGGCGGCTTCCTGTGCGTATTGCGGATCGACGTAGCGTTCGCCTGCCGCTTTCACGTGCGAGTATACCTCCGCATCGCGATCCGAGGCCGGAACAGGGTCAGCATCCCAGTGGCCGTAATCGTCAACACCACGGACCAGAGAAGCGGGCCTACGTCCGATGGTGGAACTGACATGCGCCGGGAAATAGAAAATGCCCACACCGATCCGCATCCGATCTGTGTCGTTAACATCTGAACCATGTACGATGCGTTCGTGGTGACAGGAAAACTGCCCGGCCTTGAGAACAAGGTCCACGGCATCGGAGTGGTCTATATCCTCGATGGACTGTCCGCGCGCCAAAAGGTTCTTGTCGTCGTAGGTCTCGACATGCGAGTAAATTTCGCCCTGGTGGGTTCCCGGGATGACCCGCACGCATCCGTTTTCCGGCGTACTGTCCGTTAAAGCCAGCCACACCGTGACAAGCTCGTTCGGCTCCAGGCCGAAATATGCCGAATCCTGGTGCCACGAAACAAAAGATCCATCTTGGCCGGGTTTCATCCAGAAACGGGACGACAACGCGTAGATATTAGGCCCGATCAGATCTTCCACGACATCAAGCACTTTTGGATGGCAGGAAAATTCGTAAGACCGGCGGAAACACAAATGCCCTTTGACGACAATTTCCGACGCCCGCATGCCTTCATCACGTTCGAAGGCGTGGAGATCCTCACACATTGCCGCTGCATCGGCAGGATCTACACCGTCGAAAGGCGCCAGATACCCTTTGTCCCGGTAAAACGCGAGTTGTTCTTCGGAGAGCACTTTAGGCATATCGGGATCCCTGACTACGTTCGGTAAGCCTGAAGCTTACTCCCCTGACCGTAGCTTGAAACGCTGAATTTTTCCGGTCGCCGTTTTGGGCAGATCCTCAACGAAATGGAACCAGCGGGGGTATTTGTACCGGGCCAGCCCATCCTTGCAGTGTTCCAACAACTCGGCGGCCAGATCGTCGCACGCGTCTCCGCGTTCTTTCAGGATGATATGCGCTTCGGGTTTCATCAGCCCGTCGCTGTCTTCGCGTCCCACAACGCCTGCCTCGAGCACCTTTGGGTGGTCGATCAGTCGGGATTCGATCTCGATTGGCGAACACCAGATCCCGCCAACCTTGATCATGTCGTCGGACCGTCCATTGTAGACGTAGAAGCCGTCTTCGTCTTGGGTATAGGTATCGCCGGTGTTCAGCCAGTCATCGCCCAGCATGGTCTGCGAAGTCCGCTCCGGCTGGTCCCAGTAATAAGCCGCCATCGACTGACCCTGCACCCAGAGACTTCCTACCTCCCCCGGTTCAACGTCGTTACCGTCATCGTCGACGATACGGGCCTTGTAGCCGGGCAGCACCTTGCCGCTGGTACCGGCCTTGGCTTCTCCTGGGCGGTTGGAAATGAAGATGTGCGTACCTTCGGTCGATCCGATCCCGTCGACCGGCGGATGCCCGACTTTTTCTTCCCAGCGGTAAAAAATTGGCGCCGGCAGCGACTCTCCGGCCGACACCGAAACGCGAAGGCTTGACAGGTCCGGGCTTTCCGTTTCCAGCGCCCGGCACTGCGCGGCGTAGAGCGTGGGTACGCCGTAATAGATAGTCGGCTTGTATTTTTCTATTAGGCGGAACGTCATTTCCGGCGAAGGCCGCTCGTCGGACAAAATCGTACAAGCGCCATAGTTGAGCGGAAAATTCATCGAATTCCCCAACCCATAAGCAAAGAAAAGCTTAGCTGCCGAAAACATGATGTCGTCTTCGGTGATGTTCAGTACCGGCTCCGTATATAGGACGCTGTTGACCAGCAGGTCCCGCTGCCGGTGAACCGTACCCTTCGGACGGCCGGTAGAGCCGGAGGAGTAGAGCCAGAAGCAGTCCGCCATGGAATCCGATGGGTAAGGGTCGAGCTCTTTACCGCCCGCGTCGATCATTTGCTTTATGCCACCATCACCCTCGGTCTTCGTTACGAAAGCGGGTGCGCGCGATGCCGCAGCCAGGGCCGGCTCCACTTCGTCGGCGAATTCGGGCGAATAGATCAGCGCAGCGCACCCGGAATCCTCGACCATGTACTGGTAGTCTTTGGCCCGCAGAAGCGTGTTGATCGGGACCGGAACAATGCCCGCCTTGATCGCGCCATAGTACAGATACACGAATTCTGGGCAGTCCTTGACGATCATCAACATGCGTTCGCGCGGCGGTACACCGGCAGCAAGCAGAGCGTTTCCACAGCGGTTTACGCGTTCGGCCAAATCACCGTAAGTTACTTCCTCATGCTCAGTGATGTAGGCAATACGATCTGACCTACCCTCGTCCAGATGGCGATCAATCATATGCACCGCAATATTAAACGAGTCCGCAAAGGTGAAAACAGGCGCCTCGCCGGACCTGTCGATAAGAACCGTGTTGGGTTCCATCGTATACTCCCTCTCTATAGTCTCCAGCCTTCTGGCCGGCAGTTATTTGTTACTTTTAGCGCCCCCGTGTAGCTGATGGAAGAAGGGCGGGTATGAAACCCGCCCTTCGCCATATTAGTTGAACTTCACGTACTCGTATTCGAATGGATTGCCGTGGACCCCTCGGGTTGGCGGCGCGATCCAATCGGCGATCTTGCCATGCTCGTAGCAGGGCTTCATCAACGACTTGACGAATTCCTTATCGCTTTCGGTCGGCAGCCAGTCCGAGACGTTTTTGGTCCATTCCGCTTCCGAGATCACTTTGCCGTCCGGCGAAACCTTGACCTCGGCAAAATTGCCAATCGCCCGGTGGAAACCACGATGCGGCAGTCGCAACCGTAAATCGTGTCCATGCTTTTCGATCACCTTGTTCCAACGGGTCACCCCGCGTTGGCAATCGTCAATATAATCCTGGCGCAGCTTTTCATTCACAGACGTCAGCGCCGGGTGCTGTTCTTCGACGATCTTGTCGCCCTGCAGCATGAAGACAGGGTAGGTGTAATCTACCAGACGGTGATCGTCGTCGATCTTCTCTTCATGGAAACGCCCCTTAAGGCCTTGGGTGTAGTAGTTGGCGGCATTGGTGGACAACTCTTGGCCGAACAGATCGACGGACACCGAGTAGTGAAAATTGATCCATTTCTGCATGGTGGGAAGATCGATTGCGCCAGCCTGGCGAATACGCTCCGGATCGTCGGTGCCCAGTTCGTCCATTACCTCGCAGGTGCGCTTGACGATCCGCATAACGCCGGATTCGCCGACGAACATATGATGCGCTTCCTCGGTCAGCATGAACTGGCATGTCCGCGCCAAGGGGTCGAACCCGCTTTCCGCCAACGACGCCAACTGGTACTTGCCGTCGCGGTCGGTGAAGAACGCGAACATGAACATAGACAGCCAGTCGGGTGTCGGCTCGTTGAAAGCGCCCAGAATGCGCGGCTTGTCCGGATCGCCGGAATGGCGTTCGAGCATCATTTCTGCTTCTTCGCGACCATCGCGGCCGAAATGGGCATGAAGCAGGTAAACCATGGCCCAAAGGTGGCGGCCTTCCTCCACGTTGATCTGGAACAGATTTCGCAGGTCATACAGCGACGGCGCAGTCTGGCCAAGTACACGCTGCTGTTCAACCGATGCCGGCTCCGTATCACCCTGAGTCACAATCAGCCGCCGGAGGGTCGAACGGTATTCCCCGGGTACTTCCTGCCACACCGGGTCGCCCTTGTGGTCGCCAAAAGCGATTTTCCGGTCTGGCACCGGCTCGTTCAGGAAAATGCCCCATCGGTATTCCGGCATTTTAACGTAATCAAAATTTGCCCAGCCATCGGCGTTTACGTCCACTGCCGTCCGTAGATAGACGTCATAACCCTGCGTGCCTTCCGGGCCGAGTTCATCCCACCAGCTCAGGTAATTCGGCAGCCAGGATTCGAGCGCCCTTTGCAATCGCCGGTTCTCAGTAAGATCAACATTATTTGGGATACGCTCATTGTAATTGATAGAAACCATAACAATACTCCTCAAGGGCATTTTTAAACAGCAAGTGTATTTCCTACCTAATACTCATGCTGTTTATTTTCAGATTTATATTTTAAACACGCTGTTTGTTGTAATCGGCTTTCTGACCGGACCCGTAAACCTGCAGAGCGCCATCACCGCCGACCGCATTCGGCCGCTGGAAAATCCAGTTTTGCCAGGCCGACAGGCGCCCGAATATCTTGGTCTCCAGCGTTTCCGGACCGGCAAAACGAAGGCTCGCCTCCATACCGGTTAGGGCGTCGGGCGAAAAACTGGCGCGTTCCTCGACCGCAATCCGGACCTCATCCTCCCAATCGATGTCGTCCGGTGCGAATGTGACAAGTCCCAGTTCTTCGGCGTCCAGTGCCTCTATCATTTCGCCTGTCTCGGCCTTCACGGTATCGACCTGCGACGGATCGTTAAGGAAACGGTGTTGGAGCCGTGTGAGGCCGTTAGGCATCGTAAGCGGGCCGAAATTCATATCGGTCAGGACGACCGATGCTTCCGGGACGTTGGAACCTTCGAACGTGCCGTCGAGCATAAAGGAGCGATCCGCGGCAAACACGAGTTCAAGAAGCGTACCGGTAAAGCAGCTTCCAGGTTCGACCAAAGTGATGATCGAGCGGGACGACACGTCGACGCGTTTAAATGTGCGCTTCATGAAAAGTGTCATCTCGCGCACCAGCCAGTGGTCGGCATTTACGAGTAACGCGTGGTCCGCGGCTTCAACGAGTGCGGAATCACCTTCGGACTTGAAGATCCAGGTACCGATCTCCTTTTCGTTGACGCGAAGTTCCATAATTGCGTCCTCAAGGTCGCGACACATGGCGAATGGCCAGAAAGCGGCGCCTTGAGCCTCAATGCCGGAGATGTCCCTCGGCGGCGCTTCTGCCGGGGCCGAGATTGTAATGGTTGCCGTGGCGAGATCCCGGTCGATATCGACAACAAGCGTATCATAGGCGATACGGCCGGCCTCGATCGACCGATTGAGAGGCGTAAGCTTAACACCCTGCGCATCGACTGGACGGTCGCTGGCAGACGCGAATTCGGTAGCCCGCTCTGCAACCGCTTCATCAAACTTCGACCGCGGTATGACCTCGTCCACAAGACCCCACTCAGTCGCCCGTTTTCCGCGGATCCCCTCGGAAGTGGTGCAGAAATAGTCTGCCCTGTCATGCCGGATTTTCCGCTTATCAACTAGGCGGGTCAGGCCACCGGTTCCCGGCAACACTGCGAGCAGAGGCAGTTCGGGCAGGGACACCGTCGACGAGCCGTCGTCGATCAGCATGATATGGTCGCACGCGAGAGCAAGTTCGTATCCACCGCCCGCACAGGCACCGTTGACGGCGGCAAGAAAGCGAATACCTGAATTGTCGGTCGCATCCTCGATCCCGTTCCGGGTTTCGTTCGTGAACTTACAGAAATTGACTTTGTGAGCATGTGTCGACTGGGACAACATCCGGATGTTGGCGCCGGCGCAGAATACTCGTTCCTTGTCCGACGTCACGACTACAGCACCAATCTCCGGGTGTTCAAACCGGATGCGCTGCAGAGCATCGTAGAGCTCAATATCAACGCCCAGATCGTATGAGTTGAGCTTCAGCTCGTACCCCGGAACTAGCGTTGCTTTTTCGTCGACATCGAGCGCTAGTCGCGCTACCCGCCCGTCGAACGTAAGATTCCAATGGTGATATTTTTCCGGGCTGGTCCGGAAGTCGATCCGCGGCTCGTCCGCCGCTGTTTCTTCTACAGAGTCGGTCGACATAGTGCCTCCAATGTCATCCTGTTTAGCTGTAATCGGCCCGAAATCCGGGAAATATGGGTTGGTGTAGTTATCGAAATAATACTGACTATTTGGATAGTATGTTAATTCTGTTCGAAAATCAAGGCCTTTCCGGATTTTTTTCGACGCTGGAATAGCGCCTTGAGGCGGTTGCTCGCGAACACCGATCTGGTAAATCCGACGCCACCGAAGAGGTATTTTAAGCCTCCAATCAAAAAACTGGTCCTGCCGAACAGGTTTCTGACCTAGCATGTCGACTCAATACCGAGCACACACATCGAACAGGCAAGTTTTCTTGGCTGGATGGAACGCGATGCCACGGAAATCCCGGACAAGGGTGCGATCCATTTACTCAACCCAGACAAGCAGATCAGGCATGGTGAATTGTTTCAAGTCGCAAACCGTATAGGTCGCTACTTCGAAGCCCGCGACATCGGGCCCGACGAACGTGTTGCCCTGCTGTCCAACAATTCGCTCTAACATCTCGCCGCTCGAGATCGACAACGTTATCCGGTAAATACTGCACGTCGCGGATGTTGCCACCGTCGGCGTGCCGGACGATATTTACGGCAATCAGGTCTTCGTCTGCATCCAGCCGAGAGAAAGTCGGTGGATATCGCCGGATGCCGTGTAGGAACATTGCGGTCAACTTCTCGCCAATTTCAAGATGTCGCACGAACTTATCTTCCGCGACGCACTCCCCAAAACGGAGCGTGGCAAGATGGATGCTAACGCCCTTTGGGATCTCTGGAGGGCAGAACACGAGACCGCGTAGTCACGCGGCGGAATGCCCTAAAATCAGACCCCGGCTCCCAGAAAGGCTGTCGCCTCAATCTCGACCAGCGCACCGGGCGCAGCCAGTGCGGTGATTGCGACCAGCGTCGAACACGGCATACGGCCGGAGAAGTATTCGCCGCGTGCCCTGCCGAATGCGGGACGGTTTTCCATGTCGGTCAGATAGATGTTGAGTTTCGCCACATCTTCCATGCGGCCGCCCGCGCCGACGAGAAGTGCCTTAATCTTTTCGAAACAATCGATGGATTGCTGATAGGCGTCTCCGCTGGTATCGGCTGCGATCATGCCGGAAAGGATCAGCTGGTTTCCGACCTTCAGACAGTTGCTGTAAATGTTCCCTTCCGGCTCGGGAACGCCCGGTACGGATACTTTTGTAATCTTGTCCATTTGATCCTCCCTTTTTTTTGAGCCGCAAGGGCACTTTCCTCGATTGCCCGGGCCTGTCGCTCCGACTCATCGGCAATTAGTTTCCGAACACGGGCGGCGCCGGTGTCGTGACCATACAGATATTCGTGCCGGTCCGCATCCGCCGCCATGCGTTCTCCAACCGATCGGTCCTGCTCCAGCACCTGCCAGTGACGTCCTTCAAGCCTGATTTTGTTGAGAAAACGCCGCACTGCCTCATGCAGCGGCGTGTCCTTCCTCCGCCGCGATCATGTCGTTGAGGATACTGCGGAACTGCAGTGGAGCATTATCGATATTGATATCGACCACGGGCCTGTCCCCGATCTCCTCTAGTGCGATCTGCTGGCGCTCCAATACGACAACGTCTTCCATGAAAGTCTGCAAGCCACCTTGCGCCAAAACTTCCGAAACGCTGTCGTCATCGAGTTTGTAGTTTCGCGCGAATGCCCAGTGGTAGTGGGTAGTCGTCTCTGTTTCAGGTGTGATGATATGGTTCGACCACATCGAGATTCCCTGCGACCGGTCGCCTTTAGGTGCCCCAGTACCGGCCTCGGCACAGCCGATATCCAGCGTGACCGTCGACGGCGCCTGCCATTTTATCAGCTGCCATCGGTCGACCTCGCCACCAAATTTCCTAGCCTCATTGTACATGGGCGGGGCCGTGAAACCGAGCATCCAGCGTTCGACGCGGATTGTGTCCCGCTCGCGTGTTGTTTTCACCGGAACAAGCGCCTCTTTGGGGTCGCCGGCAATGGTGTTCTTGTGGATATAGCTGACATGAGTGAGGTCGAGCAGGTTGTCGATCAGCAGCCGGTAATCGGCTTTCATGTGCAGATGTCCGCCGGTAACGGTCCAGTCCGGGTGGTCCAGCCACGACAAATCCGGAATGTCGTCCAGGTTGGCGTTTGCGGGATCTCCGCACCAGATCCATATCATCGCGTGTCTCTCGGCCACCGGATACGACCGTACCCTCGCACCGGGGGGAACACGGCTTTGTCCAGGCACGGAAACGCAGGCTCCCGCACTATCGAATTCCAGACCGTGATAGCCGCATTGCAGAGTGTCATCTTCGACCTTCCCCATCGACAGAGGCAAGTGCCGGTGACAGCATCGGTCTTCCAGGATGACCGGAACACCGCCGGCATCGCGCCACAAAACGACCGGCTCGCTCAGGATCGTTTTCGCAAGCGGCACGCCCGTTTCCAGATCCCCGGCCCAGCAGGCCGCGTACCAAGCGTTTCGTACGAATGTTGCGGTCAAAGCGATTCCCCTTAATGCATAACCATGCCGCCATCAACTACGATAGCTTGGCCCGTCACAAAATCGGAGGCGGAAGAGGCGAGATAGATAAGAGCGCCCAGCAAGTCGTCCGGCGTCTGTTCGCGTTTTACAGACCGACTGGTCAGGCTGAGATTGACGTAGAATTCTAGTTTTTCTCGCTGCGCCTCGATCTGGTCGCTCATCGTGAAGCCCGGCGCTATGGTGTTTACGGTAATTCCGTCGCCGCCCAGTTCGCGGGCCAGCGCCTTGGTCATGGCATCGACCGCGCCCTTGGAGGCTACATAATGGAGCATTAACGGCACGCCGGAATAGATCGTGCTTGAAGAAATATTGATGATCTTCCCATAGTCCCTCTTTTTCATTACGGGCGCGGCGGCCTTGATACAGTTGAAAACGCCCCGGGTGTTGATGGCCATCACCTTGTCCCATTCGTCGCCATCGATCTCTAAGAAACTGCGCCGTTCCAACGCGGCAAAAAGCGCCGCATTGGTGACAAGTATGTCGGCCGAACCGAAGGCGGATACGGTCTCCGCAACCATCGCCTCACAGGCCGCCATATCGGTAACGTCGGTAGTCATTCCGATGGCGTCGCCGCCTGAATCAGTGATTGCCTGTACGGCTTCTGCTGTGTTCAGGATATCCGATAGACATACCCTGGCACCCTCCGCCGCCAGTGCCTGCGCGTACACCGCACCGATCCCTTGCGCCGCCCCGGTCACGATCGCGGATTTACCTTCAAGCTGCTTCATTGCTGTATTCCCGTTGCCCTAGGTTTTGGTTCTGCGGGCGATAATATACCGCCTCTCTCGTTGGTGCGACATTGGCCCGCATTTGGATTCCCGCAAATCCGATGACAGAATAAAAGGCCATTACAAACAGTAGGTCGAATTCGATGGCGGAACACTTTCCGAGAGACGCTTGGTACGCGGTCGGCGGGGCCGCAATGCTGGCTGAAGGCGAGATCATGCCCGTCAAGCTATTCGGCAAGGAACGCGTCGCATGGCGCGGCGACGACGGTGAAAGCCATGTCTGGCACAATCGCTGCATTCATCGCGGGATGCGCCTGCAATTCGGATTCGTCGACGGCAACCGTCTCGCGTGCCGTTATCACGGCTGGCGGTTCGGCGGCGATGCCCAATGCAAAAAAATTCCCGCACAACCCACTTTAGCCCCGCCGGACGATTTTCGTATTCCGGTCTTTCAGTCGGCCGAAAAGAACGGCCTCGTGTGGACGACGGCGGGAACCCCGGGCGCTAACGTCACCGGCCTTCCCGGCAGCGAAAATTTCGTTTTCTGTCGCTCCCTTGCCGTTCACGCGCCGCCGGATGCCGTCGTTGAGCATTTCGGAAACATGGATGCATCGATTACAACGCCGGGAATTTTATCGGCGATCTTAAACATCGAAGGCGCGGACGTGCCGGTTGCCGTAGCCATTCAACCCGTAAGCGCCGACAAATCCCAGATCCACGTTACGGCAGGTCAGGCCGGCGCTGAAAACGCTATCCAGCCGCTCCGCCTGCGAGTTTCCGCATGGGCGAGACGTCTCCGCGATACTATCGAAAACCAGACAGAGAAAGAGGACTCGGAGTGACCCGAACAACGGACAAAGTTGCACTGAATGAATGGCAGGCCGTTGGGACGGTTGAAGAGATCATTTCTGGCAAGCGCCGCAATACCCGCTTGTTGGGACAGGACATTATCGTTGAAATGGACGGTGAGATCCCCCGGATGTTTGAAAACAATGCCAACGGTGGCATCGGAACGGAACACCCTGCACAGGCTCTGTACGGCCATATCTGGACGACGCTCGGTACGCCGGTCAAAGCCCCCCTAGACATGCCGGAATTCAAGGAGGACGGCCGCCGACTGGTTGTTTGCGGCGCCTTGACGGTGCGGGCGTCAGCGCTTCGCATAGTCGAAAACTTTCTCGATATGGCCCATTTCCCATATGTCCATACCGGTATCCTGGGCGAAGAACCGATTACCGCAGTCAACGACTACAAAATCGAGATACGGGAACCGGAAGACGAGGTGTGGGCGACGGAGTGCAGTTTTTTCCAGCCACAAGCTGCCGCCTCCGCGGATGACGGTCAGGTCAGCCAATACATGTACCGGGTGAGTTCGCCGTTCGTGACGGTGCTTTACAAGACCTGCCCGGTAGTAGAGGGCGCCTGGGACCTCGTCGGCATATTTGTACAGCCGAAAGATGAAGCCGAATGCGATGTGCATACGTTTATGCTGGTCCTCGACGAAACGTCGACAATGTCCGACCTTGTTCACTTTCAGCAGGAAATCTTCCTGCAGGACCGCAGCATCCTGGAAAATCAGATACCGCCGGGGCTGCCGCTGGATCCGATGGACGAGATCGCGATCAAGGCAGACGGATCATCTATGCTTTATCGCCGCTGGCTGCGTAACAAAGGACTGACGTTCGGCACCCACCGGGGTGACGGGTCGTCGCAAGCGGCATGATGCAGCTCTACGATTACGTCCTGTCAGGCAGTTGTTACAAGGTCCGCCTCTTCCTCTCCGTGATCGGCCAAGATTACGAAAAGGTGCCGGTAGACTATTACCCCGGTGGCGAACACAAAACCCCGACGTTTCTCCAGATCAATCCGCTCGGTCAGATACCAGTGCTGGTCGACGACGACCTGATATTGCGCGATGCCCAGGCAATACTCGTTTACCTCGCCGGCAGGTACGACGCGAACCGCAGCTGGTACCCGGAAGACCCCCGTCTACAGGGCGAGATCGCGATGTGGCTGTCTTTCGCTAGCAACGAAATCATGAATTCCTCCGCGGCGCGCCTTCACGATATGCTGTTTTACGATTTCGATATCGACAAGGTCCGCGCCGCCGCGCATGCGGCATTTCGTGTCCTGGACGACCATCTGACCGACCGGGAAATCATGGGTAAGCAGTGGATTGTCGGAAACCACCCGACCATCGCGGACATAGCCTGCTTCCCCTACGTCGCGCTGAGCGGCGACGGCGGGATTTCACTCGACGATTATCACGCTGTCCGGCGCTGGATATCGAGGGTGAAGCAGATCCCCGGTTTTGTAGTCATGCCGGGGATTCACCACAACTAGGCCGTTTCGGCCGCATTTATCGCGCGCCAGATGTTTTCGGGCGTTACTGGCATGTCGAGATCCGCGATACCATAGGCTGCCAACGCATCGCAGACTGCGTTGACGAAGGCCGCGGTCGCCGAAACGGTAGCCCCCTCGCCGCCGCCCTTGACGCCGAGCGGATTGTTCTTCGTCGGCACCTCGTGTAGCGCTGTCCTGAAATTTGGGAGATCGGCGGCGCGTAGTAGACCGTAATCCAAGAACGACCCCGAAATCAGTTGTCCCGTGTCGGGGTCGTAATACCCGTTCTCGATGATTGCCTGCCCTATCCCTTGCACGATCGAGCCATGCGCCTGCCCCGTTAGGATCATCGGATTGATCGCCTGCCCCGGATCGTCAATTGTCGTATGTGCAACCACCGTCAGGTGACCGGTTCCCGGATCGATCTCGACTTCGGACACTGCGGCGCCGTTTGGATAAGCCGCCGACCGCCCACGTAACAGATGATCTGCCGCGATCATTCCATTCTCGGCACGGGCCGCAACGTCGAATAAATCGACGGACCTATCGGTTCCCGTAACACGGAATACTCCCTGCGAGAAGGAAACATCCTCGAGTGCCGCTTCAAGGATACCCGCCGCCTGTTCGCGAGCAGTCTCTATCGCTTTCTGGGCCGCTTCCTGCATGACGATTCCCCCCAACCGCATCGACCGGTCGGAATGCGATCCGCCACCCACGGGCACTTCGTCAGTATCGCCGGTGACGATACTGACTGCCTCCTCGGAAACGCCCAGAATTTCGGCGACGACCTGGGGAAAAACGGTCTCGTGCCCCTGCCCGCTGGACTGAGTGCCGATCGGCACTTCTACCGTCCCGTCACCATGTACAACGACCTTCGCGAACTCCACCGGCGCGCCGACCGGCGCCTGAATATAGGACGCGTAACCGATCCCCCGCAGTTTTCCCTGCCCGATGGCATCCGCCTTCCGCTTCGCGAAGCCTGGCCAGTCCGCTGCCTGCAATGCTTTATCCATACAAGCCTCGAACTCGCCGCAGTCATAAGTCGTGCCCATCGGGTTCGATGCTGGGAATTCATCCGTCCCAATCAGGTTTCGACGGCGTAATTCAACACGGTCGATACCGGTTTTCCCGGCTGCCATATCGATCAGACGCTCTATCGTGTGCATAGCCTCCGGACGGCCTGCGCCGCGATAGGGACCAGTAGGTACCGTGTTGGTCAGAACGCCACGTATCCGCGCGTAACTGGCTTTCACCCTGTAGACCGATGGTAACAGCCGGGGCCCGTTAGAAAGCGGCACGAAAGAAACCGTATGGGCGCCGAGGTTGCCAACCAGATCGGCACGGAGGGCGAGGAATTTTCCGTCAGCATCCAATGCCAACGCCGCATCGGTATAAAGATCGCGCGCCTGATAGTCGGTCACGAACGCTTCCGACCGGTCTCCCCGCCATTTTACCGGCCGGCCGGTCCTCCGTGACGCCCAACAAACAAGAGCAAACTCGGGGTGCATCATGTTTCTGGGCCCGAACCCGCCGCCCACATCCCGGGACACGACGCGGACGTAATCAGGCTGCAGCCCGAACATCGTGCCGAGTATCATCTTGTGGCGATGCACGCCCTGCCCGCCTGCGTAAAGTGTCATCCGTCCCGCTGCCGCATCCCAGTAGCCGATCGCCGACCGCGGCTCCATCTGGCAGTTGATAACGCGGTTATTGAAAAAGCGTGCGTTTACGACGTGCGCGGCATCTAAAAAGGCGGCATGCGTCGCCGCGGAATCACCTAGTTCCGCATCCAGCGGCACGTTGCTAGGGCATTCATCCCAAATCGAGGGGGCATCGTGTTCCAGCGCTTTCAACGCATCGGTGACGACCGGTAAGGTATCGTACGCTACTACCACAAGATTGGCTGCGTCTCTCGCGATCGCATCGGTGTCCGCCACGACAACAGCAACGACCTCCCCCACGTGACGCACTTTTTCGCGCACGACTGTCGGCTGGGGTACGTCGAACGGCGCCGAACCGTCGCGGTTGACGAAAGCGGGTTTCTGCCAGTCGATCGCCCCGGCTGGATTTGCGACATGTCCGATATCGCCGATCCCATCGGCAACGTATTCCGCCCCGGTCAGGACGGCATGCACGCCGGGCAGCTTCGAGGCGGATCGTATATCTATATGCCCCAGCCGGGCGTGCGCGTGGGGGGACCGCACCATTACCGCAAATAACTGGCCTGGCAGATCGATATCGTCGCTATAATAGCCCGCACCGCGCAACAGCCGATGGTCTTCCCTCCGGCGCACCGGGGCGCCGACCCCTCTTTGGTCTGCCGATTTCATCCTTCGGAAAGGGCGTAAAGACCGTCTTCGACACGACTCAGCCTGCCCTCCATACGCAATTCGTCGAGAGCGCATACGATTTCGCGCCCGTCGCGAGAGCCGACCGCAACCATCAATGCGCCGAAACTCTTCGCACCCTCAGCCAGCGCCGACGCTACGTCGTCATGCGTCTTATCGCCGGAGATCGAGGATTTGGGCACCGTATGGGCCAGCACGCGCTCGCCTGGCGGCAGGGTCAGGTCGAACCCTGCCTTCGACCCGATCCTTTTGCCGTCCAGGGACGGGTCAAGGGGCAATGTGCGAAACCCGGATTCGACGACCAGATCGCGATCCGCCTGAAACCGCGTCGCCAAGGCCCAATCCATCTGCGCGTCATCAAATATGTCGATATCCGGGTCGACGACGAATACATGTTTCGAGTTGGCAAGCGACCCCATAACCGTAGCTATGGCGTTTCGCGCTTCGCCGGGCATGCGCTGCCGCAGTGATACCCGCACGTTGAAGCTACCGCCGGATGATGTGGTGATGTTGACGCCGACGGGCTCGCGCACTGCGGTCTGCAAGGCGCGCCAGATAGTGACCTCGGCGCGAATGGCGTTCAGCTGCGTTGTATCGGTCCAGCCGATATGCTCACCCGATATCGTCGATGTCTGAAAAAGGGCATCCCTGCGCCGCGTAATTGCAGTGCAGTGGAATACCGGGTTGCGTTTGACAACGCCGTAATAACCGAGAAATTCGCCGTATGGACCCTCCGGTTCGGCATGTCCCCGTTCATCTAGATAACCCTCGATTATGTATTCTGCATCGGCAGGAACGCGGATGTCGTTCGTCACGCATTTCACCACAGGCAGTGTCGTGCCACGAAGCCTAGCGACCAGGTCCAGTTCGTCCACCGGCAACCGCATGACCGCGGCGATGTGATCGCAGGGATGGGCGCCGACGGTAAACGCGATGGGCAGCTGGTCGCATTTAGACGCGCATTTCTCGTAAATCGCCTTCAGGTCCGACGGGGCGACAAGATCGATCCCGGTTTCCGTTTTCCCGCGCAGCATAAGGCGGCGCACGCCTGTATTAGTCCACCCAGTTTCCGAGTTTATCACGTAGTCTAGCGACGCCGATATATAGGGCGCACCGTCCAGCTCATGCTGCAGATGCACCGGCAAGGCCGTCAGATCCACTTCATCGCCAGTGACAATCACATCATGCACAGGCGCATCGCTGCTTTCCAGCTCGATTACCTCCTGCGATACGCCAAGGCGCTGGTTCACCTCGGCGAGCAGATCCGCCGGTTCGACACCGAATGCTCTCGCCATGCGGCGGCGGCCGCCAGTCATGCCGCCGATAATCTCGGCTTTTTCTGGTCCCGCCTGCCTGAACAGGACCGCGTTTTCGTTTCCATCCATCCGCGCAGCAATATCGGCGAGATCGATCGGCTCCTCGACGACATTGACCTCGCCTTCCTCGATCATTTGATCGACGAAACGCCTCAGGCGGAACTCATCTAGATCGGGAACCGGATCGTTCGTAAGGGATGTCGACATGAAACAGCCTCCTTAAGGAACTACTTCAGAACGGACGACTTTAGAGATACGATGTCCGTCGCTCCAGTCCCGCTTGCCTGAAGGCGCGAGGTGAGCAACTATTCGGGGTAAAGGAAGCATCCGAATGAACAATCCTGCCCCCGGCTTCGAGAAAAACCCGGACCGCATCATTCGTCTAGAACCGTCGCCACGGCGCGTGCGGCTCAAATTCGGCGAGGAATGGATCGCCGATTCAACCGACATGATGCTGATGTTCGAGACCGGCCATCTGCCAGTATACTATTTCCCGGTCAAGGACGTAAGGCTGGACCTTCTTCATCCCACTGATCACGGCACCTACTGCAAGTACAAGGGCGAAGCCGCGTACTGGTCCATTAAAGCCGGCGACCGGGTATCGGACAATGCGGTATGGGCCTACCAGACCCCGTACGACGAAATGTTGAAAATAAACCTGCAGGATTACTGCGCCTTCTTCTGGGACCGTGTGGATCATTGGTTCGAAGAAGACGAAGAAGTATTCGTCCATCCCCGTGATCCATATAAACGGATTGATGCGGTTCCGTCGTCAAGAAACGTCAAAGTCGTTGCGGGCGGAGAAACCATCGCGGACACCACGAACGCCCATTTCCTGTTTGAGACGGATTTGGCGACGCGGTATTACATCCCAGCGAGGGATGTCCGGACAGAGCTGTTAAAGGACAGCGCAACGACCACGCAATGTCCGTACAAGGGAATTGCTCGCTATCACACCGCCACGATTGGCGACAGCGAGTTTCAAGACATCGCCTGGTACTACCCGGACCCGATCGCGGAATGCCCCAAGATCAAAGACCTGATTTGCTTCTACCACGAAAATGTCGATGCGATTTTCATCGATGACGTTGAAGCGGAAAAACCGATCTCGAAAAAGTCCAGCTAGGCCCTAGCCCGCATTTTCCAGATGATCCGCGATCGCCAGCACCCTCAGCATCGAGCGGATGACGGGACGTTCGATAAGCTCGCCGTCGACTACCACCAGGCCGGTTTCGTCCTTCTCGAATTCGGCGAGAATCCTGCGGGCCCGCTCGACCAGCTCGGGCGTCGGGGAAAAAACCTCGTTGATGATCGGTATCTGTTTCGGGTGTATTGACGCCTTCCCGGTGAAACCGAGGGCATCCGACATACGTGCCTCTCCCTCCAGTCCGGCCTGATCGTCAAGATTGAGATAAGGGACATCCAGCAGATCGAGATCGTACCGCGCCGCTGCGTGAACAACGCGCGAACGCGCATACAGCAAAGTCTCCCACGTTTTGGCGGCGCGCAGATCCGCCGACATATCGACGGCGCCGAAAAGTAGGGAATCGATCCGGGAAGACGCGTCCGCAATCTCCATCACGTTCGCCAAGCCGTCCGTGGATTCGATGATCACGTGAAAACGGATATCGGCACAGCTACCCTGTAGTAATTCGTCGTACAGCCTTATTTCGGCGGCCGAGCTAGGCTTGGCAAGCATCAACGCTCTCGGCGGAGCCGCGCAACCCCGCAGCGCCAGAATGTCTTTCAGCCCGTCGGGCGTGGACAGCGGATTGATACGCACCATCGTTTCAACTTTTGCCCGACCCTCGCCAGCGAACAACGGGAAGGTAAGGTCTCGCGCTTCCTGCTTGCGCGGCAACGGCACGGCATCCTCGATATCAACGCACACAATATCCGCGCCGCTTTCCAGCGCTTTGGCAAATCGATCGGGACGCAGTCCGGGTACGAACAACAAGCTGCGGCGGGGACGAATCTCTGCATCGGTCATATGAACCTCCAGGAATGGAGCTACACCAATCCTGCGCGGCGGTCCAGAATGCCTAGCAGAAACGCAATGATCAGCCCGAGGCCACAGGAGGCCACGGTCAACCATGGCCCAGACTGCCAGTTTCCGGTCGTTGCAACGAGCGTCGCCATGCCGATCGCCATATGAAAGGACCAAAAACCAAATGCGACCGGGCGATCACGATTGGCCGGCGCCCGAACAATCAAGACCGGCGCGGCAGAAATTACCGTGATGTATCCGATCCACTAGACAAACCGGGTAACGATCAGCATGGAAAATCCATCGGCTGCCGCACCGACCAAACTGCAGATGTTCACCAGTGCGGCAACGGCGAGCAACATCCGTCAATGACCAAACAGGTCGCCGATCATTCCCGCGCTAATGCTACCGAACGCACCGATGAGGACAATCGTCGAAATCAGCCAGAAAGCCGCAACTAGGCCGAAATCCAGATTAGCTCTTATAGCCGGCAGCGCGCCGGGGAGCCTTCCGATCTGCGCGACGCCAACTGACCCCGCTAACAGAAAAAGTAGTACCACACCCAAACGAGTTGGTCGGGAATGTTCCAAATCAGATCGCGTAAATCAGGCGCCAAATACCGGTTCCGGCACACCTACCACGTCGGTATCAACGGCAAACAACGCTCCGGCGTTGGGTTCGCGCTTAAAATCTTCCGGTTCGAACCGGGAGGAAGCCGTTGTCACGTATAAGGTCTTCATGTCCGCCCCGCCGAACGCTGGACAGGATGTCAGCAATACCGGAAACCGGATTTCCCGCTCGACCTTCCCATCCGGATCATACCGCTTAACCCGGCCGCCCCGCATATGTGCGACCCAGACGAATCCGTCCGCATCCACGGTCGCCCCGTCGGGCACGCCCTCATCCTCCGGAACCTTGATAAACGTGCGCCGGTTCTCGATGGTGCCTGCAGACGCATCGAAATCGTAAGCCCACATCGTGTGCTTCAGCGAGTCAGCGAAATACATGATCTTGTCATCGGGGCTCCAGCAGATGGCGTTCGAGATACAGACTGGGCCTTCCATTCGGTGAACAGAGTGGTCCGGATCGAGCCGGTACAGCGACGCAACCTCGCCATAACCCGGGTCTTCCATGGAACCGCACCAGAACCTGCCCTGGCGATCGACTTTACCATCATTCATTCTGACAGCGTTCATCCGACCATCGCCTTCCGGGTCCCCCAGTTCTTCAAATTCGGCATCCGCAAGGGATATGTAGGCGAACCCCATCCTCGTACCGGCGATAAACCGGCCCGGACCGGCGAAACCGATGGAGCCGATCTCTGTCTGAATACGCCAGTTCTGCATATCCCCGGACACCGGGTCCCACCGATAAATCATGGGGTTACGGATATCGACCCAGTACAATGCCTGCTCGGCGGCGCACCAGATCGGCGACTCCCCCAGGATGCAGGATTGCTTCACAGCGACATATGGTTCGAACATCTTCATGCTCCATCGTGCGTCTTGTTGCCATCCGTCATAGCATAACGTCGATGCAAACGCGCAACCGGGAAGCTGACAATCTCGTCGCCGCCGGCAGGTGTATCGTCGGAGATACAGTAGGGCTCTCTTCCGTCCGGGTGTGCATGGTAATGGACGCGGCGGCGGCCCACGTCCTTTGACTCGCCGGAAGCGGCACCGTGCATCAGATCGACTTTTCCGCACTGCTGACGAAAATAGGCGACAACGTGAACCGATCGGACCTAATACCGTGCGCAGTAGCACCCGCAAAAAGGCGCCCTGCAACAAAGGTTCGCAGTTAACGATTTACCGGAAGCCCCACATCGACACAGGCGCGAGACGCCGCTCATTCATTGCTTCTTAACCATAGTCCGTGAGGATACGCGAGCGAACAAGCTCCGATACGCGCAAATTCATCTGGCAAGTCACAGCTCTCTTCCCCTCGGCCCGTCATAACAGGGCCTTCAGGTTAAAAAAACCCACACGGCAACGTATTCTCTCTACCCAGTTTAGAGCGACCCGGTCTTAACGAAGTCGAAATTTCATGTAAATTGCTGATACGAGATCAAAGGCTTGGCGCATGAACTACGATATCGTACCGGGAACAATTGTTCGTCACCCGACAGAACATGACTGGGGATTGGGACAGGTCCAATCAGTCGACGGTTCGCGTATCACCGTAAACTTCGAAAATTCTGGGAAGCATCTGATCAACGGGGACGTAATCAACCTGGAAACAGTCCACGAGACGGAACTAGATGACTGATGACAGACAACAACCGCTAAAATTCTGGAGCCCGGGTTTGGGTGGCAAGGGGTCCGCAACACCAAAAGGCCGACAACTCTCACCCGAGGCAGCGCTGCAGATATCCGATTTGCTGGGAGATATGACGCGCAGCCGGGACATGCTGATCGAAGCGCTTCATCTGATCCAGGACCGATACCGGTGTCTGGGTCCGGATCATCTGGTGGCGCTGGCCGAAGAATTTCAGCTGGCCCTGACAGAGGTATTTGAAACAGCGACGTTCTATCATCATTTCGATGTTCTTGAAGACGGACGGAGCGCTCCCCCGGCAATCACAATCAGGGTATGCAATTCCATTACCTGCGAAATGTCTGGCGCAAAAGAACTGATGTCGGAACTGAGAGACAACCTGGGCGACGATGTCAGGATACTTTCCGCACCCTGCATGGGTGCATGCGACCGGGCCCCGGCTGTTGCCGTCGGCCAAAACCAGATCGTACATGCCACGACCGACCGCATACAAAGTACGGTTGAGGCAAAAGATTTGGAGGCCGTTATTCCCAGCCACATCGATTACGCCACCTACCTCTTGGAGGGCGGTTATAAGACGCTTAAACGATGCCTCGCAGATGAGTTAACGCCGGAAGAAGTCATAACAACTCTCGAAAGCTCAGAACTACGGGGCCTGGGCGGTGCCGGTTTCCCGACCGGACGAAAGTGGCGCATCGTCAGAGAGTTCCCCGGTCCGAGGCTAATGGCCGTGAATGGCGACGAGGGAGAGCCCGGTACCTTCAAGGACCGTTATTTTATGGAACGTGATCCTCACAGATTTCTGGAAGGCGTCCTGATCGGGATGTGGGCGTTGGAAGTAGAGGCTTGTTACATCTATCTCCGCGACGAATACCCGGCGATCCGGGCGATCCTCACCAATGAACTCGCGAAGCTTGAAAAAACCGATCTGCTGAAACCGGGAACGCTCCATCTGCGCCGCGGTGCCGGCGCATATGTGTGCGGCGAAGAATCCGCGATGCTCGAGAGCATCGAAGGTAAACGCGGCCTTCCGAGACACAAGCCGCCCTTCGCCGCAGAAGTGGGCCTTTTCGGGAAACCGACCCTGATCAACAACGTGGAAACGCTTTTCTGGATACGAGACGTTCTGGAAAAGGGGCCGGAGTGGTTCTCTGGACACGGACGAAACGGACGAAAAGGCCTAAGGACATTCTCGGTTTCGGGCCGTGTTCGGGAGCCGGGCGTCAAGATTGCCGGAGCCGGCATCACAATCCGCGAACTGATCAACGAATATTGCGGCGGCATGGCTGAGGGCCATACCTTCAAGGGTTACCTCCCGGGTGGTGCATCCGGAGGAATTTTACCTGCAGAAAAAGACGATATTCCTCTGGATTTCGGAACCTTGGAAGAACACGGTTGCCTGATCGGTTCCGCGGCAGTAGTGGTTCTCTCTGACCACGACAGTATCGCAGATGCCGCGCTAAACCTGATGCGTTTTTTCGAGGATGAATCGTGCGGTCAGTGCACACCCTGCCGCGCCGGATGCGAGAAAGCGGTTAAGCTGATGGAATCTGAGCACTGGGACCGGTCCCTGTTGGAAGAACTGAGCAGGACAATGGTGGATGCGTCGATTTGCGGTCTGGGCCAGGCCGCCCCCAACGGATTGCTGTCGGTGTTCCGCCACTTTCCGGAAGACTTGAAGTAAGCCGGGTTAAACATCATGCCGCTCGATGGAAACACCGAAGAAGTAAGATTTACGCTCGATGGACAGGATGTGTCGGCTTTGCCAGGCGAATCGATCTGGCAGGTAGCGCAGCGGTTAGGTACGAGCATTCCGCATCTATGCTACTCGCCCGAACCAGGCTACCGGGCAGACGGGAACTGTCGGGCCTGCATGGTCGAGATCGAAGGCGAGCGCGTACTCGCTGCTTCCTGCATTCGGCAGCCGAGTGAAGGCATGATCGTCAGCACCGCGACGGACCGCGCGGTATCCGCCCGCAAAATGGTGTTTGAGCTTCTGGTTGCGGATCAGCGGAGCCGCGACAGCGCACATGACGACGATTCGACATTCTGGCGTTGGGCCGACACCATAGGTGTCGATTACAGCCGTTTCCCTGCGAAGCGTACGCCGGATCCGGACCTTTCTCATCCGGCGATGGCGGTCAACCTGGATGCCTGCATCAACTGCACACTGTGTGTCCGCGCATGCCGCGACGTTCAGGTCAATGACGTGATTGGGATGGCGCATCGGGGTGCGGAGGCGAAGATCGTTTTCGATTTCGACGACCCAATGGGCGACAGCACCTGTGTCGCCTGCGGCGAATGCGTTCAGGCCTGCCCAACCGGTGCCTTGCTTCCGGCCACGGTCGCTGCACCGCAGGGCCGGATTCGACCGGACAGAAAAGTTGAATCGATCTGTCCCTACTGCGGGGTCGGGTGTCAGCTGACCTACAATATCAAGGACGATAAACTGCTCCACGTTGAAGGACGCGATGGGCCCGCAAATCATAACCGCTTGTGCGTTAAAGGCCGCTTTGGCTTCGATTACGTGCATCACCCGGACCGCCTGACCAAACCTTTAATCCGAAAAGAAGGCATCTTGAAGGATGCCGATGCGAAATTTGATCCATCGGATCCACTGAAATATTTCCGCGAAGCGACCTGGGATGAAGCGTTGGATTTCGCGGCGAACGGCTTGAAGAAAGTGATCCGTGAAACCGAAGGATCGGGTCTTGCAGGGTTCGGATCCGCGAAGGGTTCGAATGAAGAGGCTTATCTGTTCCAGAAACTTGTCCGCACCGGCTTTCAGACGAACAATGTGGATCACTGCACACGTCTGTGCCACGCCTCGTCTGTGGCCGCGCTTATCGAGACTGTCAATTCAGGAGCGGTTTCTGCACCGTTCAATGACGCCGCCAAATCGGACGTTATCGTCGTGATCGGGGCCAATCCCACGGTCAATCATCCGGTGGCCGCGACGTTCTTCAAAAACGCGGTGAAAGCCGGCGCCAAACTAATCGTGATGGATCCGCGCGGTCAGGCGCTGACGCGCCACGCCACACATATGATTCAGTTCAAGGGCGGGTCGGATGTAGCCCTCCTGAACGCGATGATGCACACAATCATCGAAGAGGGCCTGACGGACGAAAACTACATCAAGGACTTCACCGAAGGCATCGAAGACCTGAAGGAGCACGTGAGAGCGTTCTCTCCGGAAAAGATGTCTGAAATCTGCGGGATCGATGCGGGTAGAATCCGAACCATCGCTCGGGAATACGCGAAAGCGGACCGGAGTATCATTTTCTGGGGCATGGGTATTTCCCAGCACGTACACGGAACCGATAATTCGCGATGCCTGATTTCACTTGCTCTGATGACAGGACATGTCGGCCGCCCCGGCACCGGCCTTCACCCCCTTCGGGGCCAAAACAACGTCCAGGGAGCATCGGACGCTGGTCTGATACCGATGTTCTACCCGGACTACGTCTCTGTCGACAATCCAGACATACATTCATGGTTCCAAGAATTCTGGAAAACGGATCTCGATCCAAATAGCGGACTCACCGTGGTCGAAATCATGAGAGCTATCCACGCCGGCGATATTCGGGCGATGTACATCATGGGCGAAAATCCTGCGATGTCTGATCCCGACGTCCGTCATGCGCGACAGGCCCTTGCAGCACTGGATCACCTGGTCGTACAGGATCTGTTCCTGACTGAAACCGCGTATCACGCAGATGTGATCCTGCCGGCCAGCGCTTTCCCGGAAAAGGACGGCACGTTCACGAACACAAACCGCCAGGTTCAAATGGGTAGAAAGGCGTTGCCCCTGCCCGGCGGCACGAGACAGGATCTCTGGATTATACAGGAAATTGCGCGCCGCCTGGGTCTGGATTGGGCCTATAATAGCGCCAGCGAGGTCTTTGATGAAATGGCGGCATGCATGCCTTCATTCGACGGCATCACTTGGCAGCGGCTGCAGGATGAGGATTCCATTACCTATCCAGTCGATGACGACGGCGTGAGCCAGGAAATCATGTTCCGCGAAGGGTTCCCAACCGCCACTGGAAGGGGAAAATTCGTTCCGGCCGACCTCTTACCGCCCGACGAGGTGCCGGACGATGATTTTCCGATGCTCCTGACCACGGGCCGGGTTCTCGAACATTGGCATACCGGCGCTATGACGCGGCGATCAGGCGTTCTCGACCGGATTGAGCCGGAAGCCACTGCTAATCTATCACCCAAGACCCTCGGCAGGATGGGTATATCCGCCGGCGACATGATCCGCGTCGAAACTCGGCGAGGCGCGATTGAACTGAAGGCGCGCGCCGACAGGGACGTATCTGATGGCGTGGTCTTCATACCGTTCTGCTATGTTGAAGCTGCGGCCAACCTTCTGACAAACTCCGCGCTCGACCCGTACGGAAAAATTCCGGAGTTCAAATTCTGCGCCGCAAGGGTAGAAAAAGCGACGGCGGTCGCCGCCGAATAAAAGCTTAGTAGTCGCCCAGCACCGTCCGCGGAAATTCCAGGATCAGAGCATCTTCCGACAGTGCGGCTGTTCTACTTCTCCGCAAACTTTCGTCTTCGATATGCGCTCGAATGAAATCGTCGAGATTCGTTTCCGGGGCGAGACGTGATCGCACGAAATCGAGCATCTCTGCCTGGAGCATCGAAGGAAGGGCCCTTCCCTCGGCCTCAATCTCACGCAAAGCCACCGGGGATCCGGAGTGGTTCACACAACCGACCTTCGCCGTGTAGGCGAAAGCCTCACCCAACACTTCGCCATCGTCGTCGATTTCAACAGTGATGGCTCCCAGCCGGTCATAAGTGTAGTTGCGTTCGGTTTCATGCATCCGGTTGAGCTGTGAATCATCGAGCCAAAGGACGTAGGTAGTCACCCGAGTACCGGCTGATGGATAGAAGGTCGACGGCACCGACCCATAACCGGCCAGATGTGCGGCATAAACGGAGTCGAAATCGTTAAGCACTCCCTTTTGAACGGGTATTTCGACATGCCCCGGCAGCACGCTGTATTTCCGGGCCAGTTGTTCATGCGACTGGTTCGAACCGGCAGCAAGAACGGGCGTTCTACCGTTACGATCGAAGTCATCGGGCAGCAAATCGACGGGCTGACCCTTCCGAAATACATAGGATCTTCCGGGTACCGGAAATGGATAGGTTTTTGCGTGTGCGACCGGGTCGTTCATGTTTGACGTCGTACCTTCTAATGGAATTTATCTAACAGCGGTGGAACACAGGTGCTTGACCGTGATCTCGCCTTAGGGCAGAACCGCGCAACCATGGCCTACGCCAATCTTCGCGACTTTATCGGCAAACTAGAAAAAGAAAACCGGCTAACCAGGGTTTCTGCACCTGTCTCGGCGCATCTGGAGATGACGGAAATTCAAACACGTCTTCTCGCAAGCGGTGGTCCGGCGGTCCTGTTCGAAAATGTCGTAGATGAAAATGGTTCCCCGCGAAACATGCCGGTTCTGACCAATCTTTTCGGCACGGTCGAGAGGGTCGCGTGGGGTATGCAGAAATCACCGGAAGAACTTCGCGAATTCGGCGAGCAGTTGGCCTTTCTTCGGCAGCCCGAACCGCCCGGCGGTTGGCGGGAAGCGATGGAGATGCTCCCCCTGCTCAAAACGGTTATGGCAATGAAGCCCAAATCCGTAAGCAATCCACCCTGCCAAGAAATCGTACTGACAGGCGACGAGATCGACTTGGGCAAACTGCCAGTGCAGACCTGCTGGCCCGGCGAACCCGCCCCCCTCATCACGTGGCCACTGGTGGTGACACAGGGTCACGACAGCAAATCGAATATCGGTATTTACCGCATGCAGGTGACCGGGCGAAACACCACGCTGATGCGCTGGCTAGCTCACCGCGGCGGCGCAAAACACGCAAACGATGCCGCCCGCGAAGGATCGATATCAGTACCTGCGGCGGCCGTCATCGGCGCCGATCCAGCAACAATCATTGCCGCCGTTGCCCCCGTGCCGGACACTATGTCGGAATACCAGTTCGCTGGGCTTCTGCGCGGTCGTAAGCTGGCCCTCACAGATTGCAGGACAGTACCTCTTCAGGTGCCCGCAGAGGCGGAGATAGTCATCGAAGGCCATGTATCACTGACGGAAACCGGACCGGAAGGACCTTATGGCGATCATACGGGGTACTACAACGCCGCTGAGCCGTTTCCGGTATTTACCGTCTCCGCCATCACCACGCGGAAAGACCCAATCTATCTGACAACCTTCACCGGGCGCCCGCCGGACGAACCGTCGGTGCTCGGCCGATCGCTGAACGATGTGTTTATTCCGTTACTGGTGCAGCAGTTTCCGGAAATTGTCGATTTCTGGCTGCCTCCGGAGGCGTGTTCATACCGGGTAGCCGTGGTATCGATTCGCAAAACGTATTCCGGCCAGGCCAAACGCATCATGATGGGCGTATGGTCCTATCTTAAACAGTTCATGTACACGAAGTTCGTCATAGTGGTCGATGAGGACATCGACGCCCGAAAATGGGAAGACGTTATTTGGGCAATTTCCACCAATGTCGACGCCGCTCGCGATATGACAGTTATCGAAAACACGCCCATCGACTATCTGGATTTTGCATCACCTGTCGAGGGTCTCGGCTCGAAAATGGGAATTGACGCGACGGCGAAAATCGGTTCGGAAACGGATCGCGAATGGGGCAGAAAACTCCGCATGAGCGACGATATTATCGGCGAGGTCACGCGGAAATGGCGTGATTATGGCCTGCCCGGTGAAGGGCGGGATATTTGGACATCAGAAGACAGGTAGCCTGAATGGCAGACACATACGATCAGCTTTCACTTCTCTCTGACCTGATAGACAGCGCACTCAAACAGGGCGCAGACGCCGCGGACGCAGTTGTTTTCGATGCATCTTCAGTGTCCGTTTCGTGCAGATTGGGAGAGCTGGAGAAGCTCGAAAGATCGGAAAGCAACGATCTGGGCCTAAGGGTATTTGTAGGCAAACAGCAGGCTATCGTCTCGTCGACGGATTTCGAGCCAGATACGCTGCAGGATGTCGTAGAACGCGCTGTCGCGATGGCGAAAGCCGTGCCGGAGGATCCTTACTGCGGTCTGGCAGAAACGGAACAGCTTGTGACGGATCCTCCGACCCTTGAGATCTGCGACACCGAGGAACCATCCAACGATGTGCTTATCGACGCCGCCCGAAAAGCCGAAGACGCGGCGCGGGCCGTCAACGGCGTTACCAATACCGAAGGCGCGGAAACCGGTTGGAGCAATGCGCGTATCGCGATCGCGACGTCTAGTGGCTTTGCCCGAACCTACGCAACATCCAGCCATAGCCTAGCCGCTTCCGTGCTCGCGGGGGAGGGTACGGATATGGAGCGCGATTACGACTACACATCTTCGGTATACTATGCCGATCTGGCCGATCCGATTGAGATCGGCCGTAGCGCAGGCGAACGGGCCGTCAAACGTCTAAATGCGCGAAAGGTAGAAACCCAGCAGGTGCCCGTCATATACGACCCCCGGGTCTCAGGCGGAATCATTCGTCACTTTGCAAGTGGCATCAACGGGTCTTCGATCTCGCGCGGAACATCCTTTCTCAAGGAATCTATGGGTCAGAATGTTTTTTCGGATGGCATCAATATCATCGACGACCCGCACCGTAACCGGGGACTGCGGTCGAAACCCTTCGATGCCGAAGGTCTGCCGAATGCCAAAAAGTATCTCGCGGAAGACGGCATACTAAAGACATGGGTGATGGATCTAGCATCTTCTCGGCAGCTTGGGTTGAGTTCGACCGGAAATGCGGCTAGGGGAACTGCTTCGCCCCCCTCGCCCGCAGTGACGAATTTATATATGGAAGCCGGAGACAAATCGCCCGCTGAACTGATGTCGGATATCTCCAGTGGCTTCTATATTACCGAACTGATCGGCATGGGCATCAACATGGTGACCGGCGATTACAGCCGCGGCGCGACGGGCTTCTGGATTGAAAACGGAGAAATAACCTACCCGGTCACTGAAATGACCGTTGCAGGCAATCTCAAGGACATGTTCATCAATCTCACACCAGCGGACGATCTTGAATTCCGGTTCGGGACGGATGCGCCGACGATCCGTATCGATGGAATGACGGTTGCAGGAAGCTGACCGCCGAAAAGCCGATTTTTACACCTATTTTCAATTGTTTGGCCGGATTCGGCAGGCATGGTATTCTGATTTTTGGAATTGTCGCTTCGAGAAACGGAACTCTTTGCAGTGGCCGATAACGCGCAGGTGCCGTTAACTAGTCTGGAACTGACCGACGACCGGCACGAATCATCTAAGATTCTAGTGCGTAGGTTGCTTCGCAACCAGCTCTGGCCGCAACGCAAACGCATATTTCTAACATTTCTCTGCATGGTGCTGGTCGCAGGAACGTCGGCAAGCATGATCTATCTGCTCAAGGATGTGGTCGACCAGGTGCTGATCGCCCGCGACCGCTCAATGCTCTATTTGCTGCCGGCTGCGATCATCGGACTTGCGATCATATCCGGAATGGCGGGTTATTTCGAGGCGATCAATATGGAGATTATCGGTCACCGGATGGTGGCGAATCTGCAGACTTCCATGTACCGCGGCGTCATCCGCGCCGATCTGCAGTTCTTCCACGACAACTCGGTCGGGAATCTGATTTCACGCTTCATCAATGATGCCAACCTTCTGCGCTATTCGATGGCCAAGGCGCTGACGGGTCTGGTCAAGGATTCCCTTCTGGTGATTTTCCTGTCGATGATCCTGATTTTTCATAACTGGTCGCTGGCTCTCCTCACGGTTTTTGTGTTCCCACTAGCGCTTTATCCGATCGTTCGGATAGGCAAGCGCATACGCAAAATCTCTAGAAACACGCAGGTCGAGACCGGCGATTTGACTACTATCCTTGACGAGACATTTCAGGGTGCGCGTCACGTCAAAGCCTATACGATGGAACAACGGGAAACCGAACGCGCATCGGACGCGATCGAGCGAGTCTTTGTGCTCACGCGGAAAGCCGCCCGCGTGCAGGCAATCAGCCGACCGCTGATGGAATCTCTTGGTGGGATCGCGCTGGCCTGCGCAATACTTTACGGCGGACTGCAGGTTATCGACGGGACGATGACGACGGGTGAACTGGCGTCCTTCATGGCGGCGTTGTTGGCTGCCTACAAACCCATGAAAAACATTGCCAATCTCAACGCCACCCTTCAGCAGGGTCTCGCGGCCGCGCAGCGCGTGTTCTCGGTCTTGGACCTTCGGTCGAATATCACTGAACGCGAAGATGCTCGGCCTATTCTCAACACCCGGGGCAAGATCAAGTTTGAAGACGTTCATTTCCGCTACACGGACAAATCGACAGCCCTGAATGGCATCAATCTGGATATTGAGGCCGGCAAAACTGTTGCGCTGGTTGGTCCGTCGGGCGCAGGAAAATCGACGATCCTCAATCTTATCCCAAGATTCTACGATGTCGAAAGCGGCAAAGTCACTATCGACGGACAGGATGTCCGCGACCTCACGATGGAGAGCCTGAGAAATAACATTGCCTTGGTCAGCCAAGAGATACTGCTGTTCGATGACACGGTCCGCGCGAATATCGCCTATGGCAAACCGGATGCGACCGAAGAGGAAATCGTTCGGGCGGCGGCCGACGCAGGCGCCGCAGAGTTTATTTCTGAGTTTCCGGATGGTTACGATACGCATGTTGGCGGCCGGGGGGCGAAATTATCTGGCGGCCAGCGCCAAAGAATTGCAATCGCGAGAGCAATGCTGAAAGACGCACCGATCTTGTTGTTGGATGAGGCAACGTCGGCACTCGATACCGAAACAGAACGTCAAGTCCAGGCGGCGCTTTCTAGACTGAAAGAAGGCCGCACGACGTTGGTCATAGCCCATCGTCTGTCCACAATAGTGGATGCCGACTGCATATTTTTAATGGAGAACGGCAGAGTCATGGAAACAGGCACGCATGCCGAGCTGGTCGTGAAGACCGGCGCCTACGCGAAACTATACGCAATGCAATTTGCGGACGACGAAGGGAACGAACCTGCAGCCGCCGCACAGGCCTGATCCTTGGGTTCGCTTCGAAACATCTCGCGCAGACCGGCAGTCGTAGCCGCATTAAGCTGGCTTACTGCACGATATATTCGGCTTGTGTGGCATACTGGGCGTTGGCAAATCGAAAATGGCGATATCGCCGCCGGATTGGTCAAGGAAGGTAAGCCGTTCATTGCGTGTTTCTGGCACGGCAGAATGCTGATGATCCCGAATGCTTGGGTGTATTCGGCACGGGTCAGCATACTGATTTCCTATCATCGCGACGGTATTTTCATCTCGCGCACATTGCGGCATTTGGGGGTCGGTACGATCGCCGGTTCGTCCTCCCGCGGCGGCGGCAATGCGCTGATCGCAATAGTTCGCGCACTGAAGCGTGGCGAATATATTGGCATCACGCCCGATGGCCCGCGGGGACCTCGCATGAGGGTCGCACCCGGCGCGATATCCGCGGCCAAACTATCGGGGGCCGCCCTGCTACCGGTAACGTTTGTAGCATCTCGGTGCCGGATCTTTTCCTCATGGGACCGGTTTGTTCTTCCTTATCCATTCGCGCGGGGGGTTGTAAGGATCGGTGACCCGATTCAGGTACCCCGCGATGCCGACCAGCGAGAATCCGAACGTTACCGCCAGACGTTGGAACGCACCCTTATCGATCTCACGATGACACTGGACTCCGAATTCGGACGCGAACCGGTGGAGCCTGACCAGTTGAGGTCCGAGGTGAATATGACGGCATCTGGGGGTGTCGAATGAGCGTTTCCATGTATCGCGCCCTGACCCAAATATCGGGACCGCTGATAAACTATTATCTCAAACGTCGGCTGAATACTGGCAAAGAAGACGGGCAACGTTTTGCTGAACGCATGGGGCATCCGTCCTGCCCACGTCCAGACGGCCCGCTGGTCTGGATACATGCTGCGAGCGTTGGCGAGTCACTCTCCATGATCAGCCTGATCGACCGCTTGAACAGGGAACGTCCAAAAATCGCAATCCTGATGACGTCTGGCACCGTGAGCTCCGCTCGGTTGCTCGGAGAGAGATTGCCCGTAAATGTCATTCACCAATACATTCCTGTGGACCGTGTTCCCTGGGTTCGTCGGTTTCTCGACCACTGGAAACCCGATCTTGCTTTGTGGGTAGAATCCGAATTCTGGCCATCGGTACTTTCGGAGGTCGAGGCGCAGAAAATTCCGGCCCTCCTGATGAATGCCCGAATATCGGCATCTTCACTGCGGGGTTGGCGGCGCGCGCCGTGGATGATTCGCCGGTTGCTTAAGACGTTCGACCTATGCATGGCACAAACCGAACTGGATGCCGATCGACTACGTTCTCTCGGCGCACAAAACATCGCCTGTCCGGGCAATCTGAAATTTGCGGCTGATCCGTTACCGGCCGATGCAGATTTGCTAGCGGCGCTGGATACCAGTATCGCCGGCCGTCCAAGGTGGGTCGCGTTCAGCACCCATCCTGGTGAGGACGGGATTATCGCGGACGCCCATCAGTTGCTGGCGAAGAATTTTCCCGATTTGCTAACGGTTCTGATACCGCGCCACCCCGCCAGGGCAACAGACATCATGGATACGATAGCGCAACGGGGTCTCACGACATCCCTTCGTAGCCGGTCAGACCCCGTCGACGGTTCTACTTCAATTCTCCTTGCCGACACGATCGGTGAGCTTGGCTTATTTTTCCGGGCCACGGACATTGCCTTCGTTGGCGGCACACTGGTGCCGCATGGCGGCCAGAATCCGATTGAACCTGCACGGTTAGGCTGTGCCATCGTGCATGGACCGCACATGGATAACTTTCTCGCAGTTGAAGGGGAGCTTGCCGCCGCTGGAGCGTCTGCGGTCGCGAATTCCGCAGAAGAAATAGCAAAGGAGGTTGGCTCTTTGCTTTCCAACTCAGCGTTGCGGCAGCGGAAGATTACCGCGGCACGTTCGGTTGCTGACGGTAAACAAAGCATACTGGACGCAATTTTCGTCTATATCGATCCACAATTGAACCGCATCTCGCCCGCGCAACCGGTCAACGTATCAGCCAATGCGCGCGCCTGACTTCTGGCGCAGAGACGGTATCGTACCGTCGATCCTGTCCCCAATAAGCCGGTTCTGGTCCTGGAAAACGAGCTTGCGTATTGGGAAGGTCGTCCCATTCCAGGTCGATGTTCCGGTCATCTGTATCGGAAACGTCGTCGCCGGTGGTGCCGGAAAAACGCCTGTCGCACTATCAGTGATGGAGAGGCTCAGATATTCGGGTAAGACGGCCGGTTTCCTCAGCCGGGGGTACGGCGGCAAAATCAAAGCACCAACATTGGTTGAACAGCATCGGCATACGTCTCGGGACGTCGGGGATGAACCACTCCTGCTTGCGCAAACTGCCCCGACTTGGATCGGCGCCGACCGCGCTGCCGCTGCCCAGGCCGCCACCGAATCCGGGATCGACGTTCTAGTAATGGATGACGGCCTGCAGAACCCCGCGCTCCACAAGGATCTCTCGATCCTCGTCGTCGACGGACAATACGGGTTCGGAAACAACCGGGTGATGCCTGCCGGCCCATTAAGAGAGCCCGTAGAGGAGGTTATAAAGCGGGTTCAGGCAATCGCGATCATCGGAACGGTTTCGGACTCACTTGCCGCCCATATTCCCAACGATCTGCCGGTCTTGGCTGCTCGCTTCGTGCCGGCAGCAGAGGATGATGATATTTCCGGTCGACCTGTCGTCGCCTTCGCCGGAATCGGTAGACCCGAGAAATTTTTCGAAACGCTCGCCGGAATGGGATGCGATCTGGTCGATGCAATACCGTTTCCGGATCATCACTATTTCTCTACCGATGAAGTTATGCAACTTATCGATACGGCCGCCGCAGCCGGCGCGATCGTAGTTACGACAGAAAAAGATCTGGTGCGTGTACCGAAAGAAGCCCGGGACATGGTACGATCACTCAAGGTTCGGCTGGAATGGGACGATCCAGATGCACTCGACAGATGGTTATCAACTCTGCCGCAGAGACAGGCTTAATCTTTGGCGCAAAAATCAGATCCATACTGGCAAAAACCGAGTTTCAAGCATCGCGTAGAAATAGCGCTGTCATGGCCGATCTACATCCTGCTTCACAAATTGCCGGTTAGCGCCGTCGGCAGTCTGCTGGGCGCGATCGGGCGCACAATTGGACCGCATATCGGTCTTAGCAACCGGATCCGGGACAATGTGCGACTTGTCTGGCCCGAAACACAGTCTGACAGGATGGAGGAGATCGTCCGGGGTGTATGGGATAACTTCACCCGCGTGATTTCGGACTACTGGAGCCTAGATCAGATCCGACGCGATCAGGATCGCCGACTTGAGATCGTAGGTGCGGAACATCTCGACTCGCTTCTGACTAGCGGCAAATCAGGGATATTACTTGCCGGCCATATGGGAAACTGGGAAATGGTTACCCTTGCAGCCCGCATGCACGGTCTGCCTTTGACCGTCGTCTACCGCCCTTTCAACAATCCGTTCATCGATGCCATTGTCCGCGACTGGCAACGCGGCAGCGGTGTGGAACTGATCATGAAAGGTCGGGAAGGCGCGCGTCGGCTGACCCAGGTGCTGAAAGGCGATGGTCACACAATCATGCTTGTGGACGTACGCATGAACGAAGGGGTCGATATCCCGTTTCTGGGAATCGACGCGATGACCCCAACCGCACCGGCCGCTCTGGCCTTGAAATACGATGCACTTCTCGTTCCGGTGCGGGTCGAGAGAATGGACTCGGCACGGTTTCGTCTAACGGTGGAAGAGCCCCGCCCACCAGTGAATACGGGAAACAGGAATTCCGATATTGAAGCGACGATGAGGTGGATAAACGGACGTTTCAGCGAATGGATTACCGAACGTCCGGAGCAGTGGATGTGGTTTCACCGCCGATGGGGCAAAAATCCGAAGCGGCCCGACTGATCTCCTAATTGGGCTTAGGTCCTGCCAGCAAAACGGGATCCAGACGTTCCTGAAACCAGTTGATCCGCCAGTCCAGATGCGGCCCTGTTGACCGCCCTGTTGACCCGATCGCCCCTATTTTCTGACCCCGTGCGACGGTTTGACCTTTTCTCACGTCAATTTTACTCAAATGCGAATACACAGTGGATAGGCCGTGACCATGATTAACGATGATCGTGCCGCCAGTGAAATAGAGATCGGTCTCGGCGAGCGTCACCATACCTGCGGCAGACGCAAAGACCGGTGTCCCTGTCGGAGCCGCAATATCTATCCCGAGATGAGGTCGCCGCGGTTCCCCATTTAGAATGCGCTGACTGCCGTAAACGCCTGAAATCCGGCCTTTCGACGGCCACGCAAACCCTGATTTGAAGTGCTTCTGCGACGTAAAAGTGCCACGCGCCGCCGTGATGGCTTTGCCCTCCGCCCAAATTCGCTTTAACGCCTTCTGAGACGGGTTAACCATTTTTCCGGGCAAACCGTCGATGCGCTGAACGCGGTATTTACGTTGTCTGATTTCAAGTACTCGGCTTATACGCCGCCCATCGGGCAGAAGAACGTTGATTACCGCTTCGGCGGGTGCGTCACGGCCGAATCCAAACACAAACAATCCGTCGGCATCGACCCGAATCTTCTTGCCGCTAAGATCTATTTTAGCGCCCGGGATTGTATTGCCAGTGATTAAACCGCCCTGGATTAAACTACCCTTAAGGGACAGGTCCTGCGCAACCACCGGCAGAGATAGAAAAAGCGCAAAAACAAAACCTAGACTACCCCGCTTCATGGATCAGAACAGCGACCCTTGATCACCGCCGCGCGCATCCGTCGGTTTCTTCTTTTCATCAGGCTTCTTCGCCACCTTTTCCCCAGACGGGGATTTCGATCCTTTTATTGCCTGTTCGCCGATCGTCGCCATGATCTTTGCGTCTGAGAAACTGATCGAAACCTCCTGTCCATTGCGGGTCTCCGCTGCCTGCATTATGGGCTCGCCATCAGTATCGCGAACGAGGGCGAAACCCCGGTCGAGAACCCGTTCGTATGATAGGCTATTCAAAAGCAGGGCCCCCGACTTAAGGCGGGTTTTTCCATCATTTAGCTTGCGGCGCATTCCCCCGGCCATTCGTTCGGCGGCGGAAAGACTCGCAAAACTATTGGACCTCTCCCGAACGAATGACTGCAACGCAACGGAGATTCGATCTGTCTTATTGCTAAACTCGGCCTCCGCTTTCGCCATAACTTCGCGCGGATGCGGCAGCCGTGCCGAGACCGTCGTTAATCGCGCCTCAAGTCTCTCCAAATTCCGCGCTATTAGGCCGTCGACACGCTCGGTTGCATAATCCAGCTCCTGCATCGCGTTTTCGAGCAGTAACGCCGGGCGCGGTAACCCCCTAGAGAATCCGTCGACAATATTCCGCCGTTCGTCTATCAGGCGCGACATGCCAGCGATCAAGCGCCGTTCGCTATCCAACACCTGTGTCAGAATCTCAGACCGGACCGGCACCGCCATTTCAGCTGCTGCCGTCGGTGTGGGGGCACGCCGATCGGATGCGTGGTCTATCAGCGTGGTATCCGTTTCGTGCCCGACCGCCGATATCAGGGGTATCTCGGATTCCGCAGCAGCGCGAACCACGACTTCTTCATTGAATTGCCAGAGGTCTTCGAGGCTGCCGCCGCCACGCGCGACAATCAGCACATCCGGACGGGGAATTTCGCTATCAGCGGGTAGTGCGTTGAAACCCATAATTGCCGCCGCAATCTTCCCAGCAGCACCGTCTCCCTGGACAGGCACAGGCCACATCAGCACATGGCGGGGGAAACGGTCTTCGAGGCGATGCAGAATATCTCGGATAACGGCTCCGGTGGGCGACGTTACTACGCCAATTACATCCGGCAGGAATGGCAGATCCTTTTTGCGGTTCGCTTCGAACAACCCTTCGGCACCAAGTTTTTTACGGCGATCCTCGAGTAATTTCAGAAGTGCGCCTTCGCCGGCGAGTTCCACGGACTCGACGACAATCTGGTAGCGGGAGCTTTTCGGATAGGAAGAGATCCGCCCGGTGGTGATGATCTCCATCCCCTCTTCCAGCCGGAGCGAGAGTTTTCCCACCGTCCCGCGCCATGCGACTGCATCCATCGCCGCATCCGCATCCTTCAAGGTAAAGTAAAGATGCCCGGAACCATGATAGTTCGGACGACCCACTTCTCCCCGTATGCGAACGCGCCCGAAAGCCCCCTCCAATGTGCGCTTTATCGCCTGCGAAATTTCGCCGACGGAAAGCTCGGTAACGTTATTGCCTGCAGCCGGTTGTTCGCTTGTATAGAAGAATTGATCAGCCATGACGATTCGCATTCTATGTCATCAGATGGGTCACACGCCAATGACATCGAAAGAAAATCAGGTGCCGGTCAAATGAGAGTACTAGTCGTCGGGGGTGGCGGACGGGAACATGCCTTGTGCTGGACCATTTCCGGGTCTCCGCTTGTTGAGAAGCTGTGGTGCGCACCGGGCAATGCTGGAATCGCGCAGGATGCGCATTGCGTCGATATCAGCCCCGAGGATGTGGATGCACTGGTCCGGTTTTCGCTCGAAAACAAGGTCGAACTGGTGGTGATCGGCCCGGAGGCGCCCCTCGTCCTGGGGCTGTCCGACAGGCTTCGGGAAAAAGGCATCCGTGCCTTTGGGCCTAGCGCTGACGCGGCGATCCTTGAGGGCTCCAAGGGATATATGAAAGACCTTTGCACTCGCTACAATATACCAACCGCCTCCTACGGCCGGTTCACTGAACCTGCCCCTGCGAAGGCTTTTATTGAAGACCGCGGTGCGCCCATCGTGGTCAAAGCAGACGGGCTGGCCGCCGGCAAGGGGGTAATTATTTGCGAAACGGTCGACCAAGCGCATCAGGTTGTCGACGAGATGCTCATCGGCGGTGCGTTCGGCGAAGCCGGCGCGGAAATCGTCGTCGAAGAGTTCATGGAAGGCGTCGAGGCCAGCTTTTTCGCGCTCGTCGACGGCGAAAACGCGCTTCCTCTCGCCTCTGCTCAGGATCACAAGCGCGTCGGAGACGGGGACACGGGCCCGAATACCGGCGGGATGGGAGCCTATTCACCGGCGCCGGTTGTCACGGACGAAATTGTAGACATCGTCATGGAAAAGATCGTCCTACCCACTGTGGCGGGGATGAAGGCGGACGGTAAACCTTATCAGGGTGTTCTCTATGCGGGTCTAATGCTGACCGACGACGGTCCGAAGCTGGTGGAATACAATGTCCGTTTCGGCGATCCGGAATGCCAGGTGCTGATGACGCGGCTGATGTCGGATCTGGTGCCAGCGTTGATCGCCGCGTGTGACGGCGAGCTCAAAGATTTCGATCTCCGCTGGTTCGACGAAGCGGCTTTGACGGTCGTAATGGCGAGTAACGGCTATCCGAGATCCTATGAAAAAGGCACCATCATTGGAGGGCTGGACAAAGCCGGAAAAATTGCCGGCGCACTCATATTCCATGCCGGAACCAGCACAAACGAGACCGGAGAAACTGTCGCTACTGGCGGGCGAGTCCTGAACGTCACAGCAAACGGCGATTCCATCGCGCAAGCCCAAGAACGCGCCTACAAGGCGGTCGAACGCATCGACTGGCCGGGTGGATTTTGCCGCCGCGACATTGGTTGGCAGGCAATCTAGGCGGCTTTCTCCTTCCTACGCCGTTCACGGGATTCATGCCGCGCCAGCCAGGTCGACGCCGCAACGATCAACGCACCGCCAATCCAGATCCACAAGCCCGGGAACTCCGCGAACATGAACCAGCCAACGATCGCCGCCCAGACGAGACGCGCAAATACTACGGGTTCGACTGCAGAAATATCGGCGATCTTGTAGGCGGTGGTCAGCAGCATGTGACCGCAGCTTCCCATAAACCCAATGGCGACCGTTAAGAGAAGCTGCATCAGCGTGGGCGTCTGCCAGACAAAGAAAAGCGCTAGCCCCGACGGCACCATCATCGTCAGCGACAGATAAGCCACGATAGTTGACGGTTGATCGGTGCGGGACAAAGACTTGGCAATCAGTTTCGAACACGTGACGAATAACATCGAGACAAGCACCAACATCATGCCAAGATCTATTTGCTGAAATCCGGGCCGGACAATCACGAGAGCACCCGCGAAACCGATGACCAGCGCCAACCATCGCGGGCCATGCACTTTTTCGCCAAGCATGAACATGGCCCCCATCGCGACGAACAACGGCCCCAGAAGCGACAGCGCGGTGGCATCGCCGAGCGGCACCATGCTGAGCGCCGTAAACCACAGCAATAGTGATGCACCGTTAAACAGACCGCGCAGCATGTGAAGTGGCAAACGCGAAGTCCGCAACACAGACAAACGTGTGCGGACCAGAATGGGCGCGAAGAAAACGAACCCGAAAAAAGCCCGAAAAAATGCTATTTCCATCGCATCAAGGTCTTGCGACAGCAGTCGAACCGACCCATGCATCGTCGCGAAGAATGCACCGGACGCGATGGTGAGCAAAATGCCGCGAACGGTCGGCGAGACGTTTTCCATTTCCTCGACCATTCGGATGGGGTTTTTGAACTGCATGCCAATCCAGATACGCAGGTCGTCCACTGCACGTCAATCTGCTTCCCGTGCCCCTCTCCCCCTTGCTTACCGAACGGTGTAATACAGGCGCAATCTGTGGGAGGAGTTAAATGCAACCTAACAAAATCAAATTAGCCTGGGATGAAAGGCGCGCAGCCGTCAATGTCTTCCTAAGCACGCCCGGCTCTTTTACAGCAGAGGTCATGGCGTCGCTGGGCTGGGACGGGGTAACCGTCGATATGCAGCACGGCGTCAATGATTACAGCGACTTGGTGCCGATGCTTCAGAGCATGTCGCGCTACGATCCAGCGCCGATGGTGCGTGTACCGTGGAACGACCCGGCGATTATCATGAAATCTCTGGATGCCGGTGTTTACGGCGTCATCTGCCCAATGATTAACACGGCAGAACAGTGCGAACGCTTCGTCGGCGCCTGCCGCTACGCACCGAGAGGATACCGCTCCACCGGACCCATCCGCGCCGTGTTTTATGCAGGGACCGATTATCATGATCATGCCGACGAGACCGTTCTGACGTTCGCCATGATCGAAACCCAAGAAGCCGTGGATAATCTGAGCGGTATCTGCGCCGTCCCGGGTCTGGATGCCGTTTATATCGGGCCGTCCGACCTGTCGGTGTCAATCGGCGGCAGTCCTGGCGGCGATCAGCGAGCGCCGGACGTGATGGAACGGATCGATCTGACGCTGGCGGCCGCACACGAAAATGGTATCAAGGCCGGCATTCATTGCATGTCGGCGGAATATGCGAACGAAATGGTTGAAAAAGGGTTCGATCTGGTCACGCTGTCGAGCGAATTCCGCCATATGTTGGCGAGCGCCAATGCCATGCTGGCGGCGACGAAGCTGACACCGGGCTGACTCATACGGGAGAGTAGCGATGGTAACGAACGGAAAGTACAACCGGCGTCGAGAAGATATCGGCAATGTCATCTCGCTGGAACACGTCAACGTTTGCATTCCCGATCAAAGACTGGCCACGTTGTTTTATATCAGCGGTCTGGGACTGACGCGCGATCCATACCTTGTCACCAGCGTGAACAATATGTGGGTAAACGCCGGGCGCACTCAGTTTCACCTACCAACCCGGGATCCTCTTGTCGTACGCGGCGTCATTGGCATGGTCATCCCCGACCGCAGGGGTTTGCTCAAGCGGCTGGCGGCTGTCAAGCCCATGTTGAAAGGAACGAAGTTTGCTTTCCGGGCGGAAAAGGGATCTGTCTCCGCCACCTGCCCGTGGGGCAATAGGTTTCGCATTCACACGCCGTCCAAACGCTTCGGACGCACGGCGCTGGGGATTGTCTATGTCGAATTCGACGTGCCGAAAGGCAGCGCTCCAGGTATCGCGCGCTTTTACCGGGAGATCGTCTGCGCACCGTCGCGGGTGACGAGCGCGGGGGTCACCGCGGCGCGCGTACAAGTGGGCGACAACCAGGAATTAATATTCCTGGAAACGGGTAAAAGGGTCCCGGCGTTTGACGGGCATCATATCCAGATATACGTCGCCAACTTTTCGGGGCCCTACGAACGGCTGCTGACATGGGGTCTCATCTCGGAAGAAAGCAGCCAGCATCAATATCGGTTCGAGGACATCATAGATCTGAACACCGGCGAGGTCTTGTTCAAGCTCGATCACGAAATGCGCTCGTTGACACACCCGCTGTTCGCGCGTCCGTTGGTGAACCGGAATCCCGACCAGACGAACATGACGTTCGGCGCCGGACACGAGACGCTATCCTGGGCCCTGCCCTATTCAGACTAATAGGATTGCCGGCAGTAGACGGATCTAATCCGCCGCACGGACCGCGTTTTCGTTCTCAGCCTCAATCATGGACTCAAGCATCCGGATTGCCTGCATCGCCGCGCCATCGTGATTGATATCGATGCGCGGCTCCGTCGTTCCGCTGTCCATGTTTTCCTGCTGCAGACCGATAATCCACAGATCTTCAGAAAATGCTTCATGCGTTGAGTCAACGAAAAGATCGGAAATCCAGTCTTCATCGACGCGGAAATCCCTTGCTTGGGCCCAGAAATAGTGGGCCGTCTTGTCGGTCTCCGGCGTGATCGCATTGAGGTTACGGTACCCAAAACCCTGTGAACGGTCGCCGTCAACCGCACCTGTATTCGCGCGCGCTGCACCGACATCCAGCTTGACGAAGGCAGGCGGCGTCCACGTCACATGTTGCCAGCGATCAACGTTTTCATCGGGTTCGAACCCGCCGAGCTTCTGAAACATGTTAGATGCAGGCGAATCCAGTATCCATCGTGTCAGTGTGACAGAACGATCGTCCCGTTCGAAACTCATCTGTTCATTGGCGATCGCGCCCGTACCGAGCGTAGTGGCGTGCACATACGACAGATGCGACAGCTCCAGCAGGTTCTCGACCAACAGCCTATAGTCCGCCTTCAGGTGCATCCGCTCACCCTTTGCGCGCCAGTCGGGGTCGTCCATCCAGTGGAAATCCTCGATATCGTCGGGGTCAGCCAGCGCCGGATCGCCCATCCAGATCCACACCCACTGG
>MDTD01024518.1_pt1 | contig 49361 bp, 37 predicted proteins | sample 811221 | NCBI WGS metagenome assembly MDTD01 (sample SAMN05326646, study PRJNA326480) | marine metagenome | isolation source: seawater | place: Pacific Ocean: South West | collected 2011 | reverse complement strand
CAACGACGCCTACACGCTCCACTACACGGACAACGCACTGCTTCGTGCAGTGTACAACGAGCCGTTTGAGCTCCAAGACCACGCAGAAGGTGTTTGGAAATACCTTTCTTGGTTGCCCGTTTCGAAGCCTAGCGATTACGTGGCCGGCACGGTGACCTACAAGGCAGAAGCATTGGGTGAGGCCATGGGACTCTCCAATCTCTGGGTGACCTTCCACGGCTATTGGCCGGAGATGGGCGGGCTATGCCCCACAGGGAGTTTCAAGGACATGGAAGCGGTTCCAACCATCCAACGCATGCATGACCATGATGCAAAAGGATTGATTTGTGCGAGCGCTGGAAACACTGGCCGCTCTTTCACTCATTTTTGCGGCCTGGACGGTACACCGCTCATCATCGTAGTCGGTAAGGCGCATGCGAAGCGGATTTGGGCACGACCTGAAAACTCTGCCCAAAGCGTGCGCTTGGTGGTGGTTGAAGACGGCGATTACTACGACGCGAAAACCGTCGCAAAAGGCATCGCTGCTCAACTTCCCGGCTGGCAAATGGAAGGCAGCGTCCACAACGTCGCTCGTCGGGATGGCATCGGGAGTCTCATGCTTGATGCTGCCTTCACCATGGGCCGTTTGCCCGAACATTATTTCCAGGGCATCGGAGGCGGCCCCGGACCCATTGGAATTCATGAAATGGCGGACCGCTTGATTGAAGCAGGATTGTTTGAGGGCCCCGCCCCTCGCCAACATGTTTCTCAGAACGTTGAACACCACCCCATCCACAACGCATGGCAGGCAGGACGCGACCATCTTGTTCCCGAGGACTTTCCTTCAGAAGAAGTTGAAGTGTACTCGGACTACCTGCTCAACAAGGGCCCGGCTTACGGGCAAGTAGGAGCAGTTCATGACATTCTCAAGGCATCCAATGGCCAGACCTACATCGTGGAGCGAGCGGCTGCTATCGCCGCGCGTGAGATGATTGAATCCGCTGAAGGCATCGATATCATGACTCCAGGGGCAGTCGCTGCGGCGAGCTTGCTGCAAGCGGTTCAATCTGGTGAAGTAGGAAAGGATGATTGCATTCTCTTGAACATCAGCGGGGGGGGAACCCAGCGCTTGAAGAACGACCTTGAAACCCGCACCATTGAACCGTGGTTGCGGGTACGGAAATCCACCGGTGTTGATGCGATTCTCGAAAAATTGGCCTCCGAATGAGCGTTGTTGAGAAGAGCGCAGGTTCAAAGAAGGTGCGCAGGCACGGCGTGTTGAGGCGTGAGCATGGTTGAGGCGGCATGGATTGAGGCTGAGGTCCTGAAAGCCGTTCCCGAAGCCCATGTCGAAGTCATTGACCTGCACGGCTCGGGCGACCATTTCCACGTGCGCGTCATCTCCGAGACCTTTGAGGGCGTCCGCCCCCTTCAACGCCAAAAGCAAGTGCTCGCCGTCATGGGCCAGCACATCCCCCATCCCATTCACGCGCTTGACCTCAAGTGCATGACCCCCGCTCAAGCCGAAACGGCTGGCGACACGGCCTTTGACCCGCACGGCGGCGGCCAAGGCATCCACATCCGCCGTATCCAGAGAAACAAGGAGTGAACCCCATGAATTGGACCCCAGAAGAACTGCAAAGCCTCGTCGACGACCACCCCCTCGTGCTCTTCATGAAGGGCAGCCCGAACCAGCCCCAGTGCGGTTTTTCCAACCGCGCAGCCCAGGTGTTGCAGTCCCTCGGCGAAGAATTCGCTTCCGTGAACGTCCTCAGCGACCCCCGCGCCATTCCATCCATCTGTGCTTGGTCGGACTTCCCCACCATGCCCCAAGTCTTCGTCCACGGCGAGCTCATCGGCGGGTCGGACATCGCCCTCGAGATGCTGCAAGACGGCAGCCTTCGTGAGATGTTTGACGCCGGTCGTCAGGCTTGAGCAAGGGGTGATTCCATGCAATCCACACGCCGCAAACTCGTTGTTGAGGGTGGCTCGTCCATCGTCGATTTTGACAACAAGGCGTTCAAACCCATCCCGCAAGCGGGCATCGACCTCGCCGTTGAAGCCATGCAGGCCGGTGTGATGTACCGCTATCAACCCAAATCCAAGGAAGCCTCCATCACCGCAAACCTCGAACACGCCTTTGCCAACTACATCGGCGTCAAGCACGCCGTGGGAACCAACTCATGCGGCTCGGCCATGTTCATCGCTCTGAACATCGCCGACGTTCAACCCGGCGACAAAATTCTCACCAACGCCTTCACCTTCCACGCCGTTCCAAGCGTGATTCAACACGCCCGTGCCGTTCCCGTTCTCGTTGAGAGCAACCGAGAATGGGGCATGGACGCCGAAGACCTCGACCGAAAGGCCGCTGCTTCTGGGGCCAAGGTGCTCCTGATGTCCTACATGCGCGGCCACGTCCCCGACATGGACGCTGTCATGGAGGTGGTGCGAAAGCACAACCTCATCTTCATCGAGGATTGCGCCCACGCTTACGAAACGCGCTGGAACGGGCAATTCCTCGGCACCTTCGGTGAAATCGGCTGTTTCTCAACCCAGTCCTCCAAAGGCATGAGCGCAGGTGAGGGCGGTTTGTTCATCACGAACAACGATGAATACGCTGCCAAAGCCGTCCTCTACGCTGGCTCGTACGAGCGCTTGTGGTTGAAGCACTTCGACCTCGACCACCAGATGATGGACATGTTGCAAAACCAAGTCCCCGGCTATTCCATGCGCATGCAAGAGGTCACTGCGGCTATGCTGACACCTCAAATCGCCAGATTGCCGGTCATCAAGGACATCCACGTGCGAAATTGGAACCTGCTTCACTCGCTCATCAACGACCACCCCAACATCGAGATTCCGATGCCGCTTCCTCAAGTGGACAGTTTCTGCGACACCATGCAGTTCCATCTCGTGGGCCTGTCTCGTGATGATGCCGACCGTTTCATCGACGCCATGAAGCAGGAAGGCGTACCCATGCAAATTTTCGGCGCCAAGCGCAACGCTCGAGACTTCCGCCAGTGGGAATACATCGAAGCCCACAAAGACGAACTCAAGGACACCATCGCTAACATCGAATTCGCTTGTGACCTTTCCCTTCAGCCTCACTTGACCGAAGACAACATCCGCGTCATCGCTCAGGTCATCCAGGACGTCTTGGCCTACATCAACGGCGAATGAACGGTTCCAAATGAAACGGCTCGCAGAGGTGGCCGTAAGGGGTTGGCTTGTTAAGTGAGTATTTTCTCGTGGTGGTGTTCGCATGTCCGAATCAACCCCGCCCTCCATGTTTCGCAAGTGGGCCATGCGCCAGTACTGGCGGATGCAACAATCCCAAGCGGTGGTCGGTTTGTTGCTGTGGGGCACGACCATCACTTTGCTGGTGTGGCCCTACGTCCGATGGCGATTCGAAGCCTCGTGCAACGAGTCGCTTTGTTTCAACGACTCCTTCGTCGGCATCCCTGCGACCTACTTCGGCCTGCTGGCCATCTTCTTGACGGTCATGCTCGGCGTCTTGACCATCGGCTACCTCTACGACCAGGTCTTCTCGCTGTGGACCGAATGGCGAAGCGTGGACATGGAGCGCAACCCCTACGTAACCTACGCACTGACCCCGAACTGGATGATGATCACGGCGCTGCAAGCCGAAACGCTGCGCCGTCAAACCGAAGGGGATGAAGAAATGCAAGCGCAGGCCGAATGGTTCCTCACGTGGTGCAAGCACTACGCCGAAGGGGAAATGTTTGCTCGGGCCGTTCAGCGATGGGACGAGGACCTCGGTCCCACGCCGACCTTTTGGTTCACCGACGATGCCGCCATGCAGCGTGCACGGGACCTCAATTTCGACGATGAGGATTGACAAATATTCATCACCCGGTGACCGAGTTTTATTGGCATGGGCCGCCCTTCGCGTTGGAGTGATGAGCGGAAGGCCAACCGCGAACAAGCCGAATGGATTGTTGGCTGGCTGCGAACCAACGGTCCGGCCACCACGCCCCAAATTATTGACGCATTGACCGCAGAAGGTCGTGATGTACGCGCCCACATTCTTCAGCGGGCCCTTCGCAAGTCACCTTTCGTTCACCGCATTGGTGCCCAGCAGGGCTCAAAGGGGAAGGTCAGTCTTTGGGCGTGGGGTGTGGAAGAGGACGATGTTGCCTGAGATGGGCGGAAGTGCTTGAAAGTCCGAACAACTGCCATGTCCCATGAGCGAGGACGCCCACCGCACCCCCTCCAGCGGGCGGGACGCTTCGTGGTTGGTCGGCGCCGACCTGTTGGCGGTCGCTCTGGCCTTCATCGGCCAAATTTTCCTGACCCATGCTCTCTTGGAAGAGCAATACGGGTGGATGGTGCTCGCCATCGACCTCTACGCCTCGTTGTTCTTGATCGTTGACCTCGGTTTGCCGACCCTCATCGCCCGGGACGGGACGAAAGCCCCTGGCATGGTCAGCCCGGCCGTTTGGCGCACCTATCGCTGGCAAATACTCGCAGCCATCCCCTTCGTTTTGCTGGCCGCCCTCGCCCGCCCCGAAGACTGGCTCAACATCGGTGCGCCCACCACCTTGCTCGTGTTGGCTGGTTTGGTGGCGCTGGTTCACGTCGCTTCCTACGCCCCTCGTTCGGGGCTTCGGGTGTTGGGTGAGGCCCGCCTTGAAGCGATGACGAAGGTGGTTGAGCGCGGCTTGACGGTGGCCGCCTACGCCGTGTTGGCCTCGCAAGGCTCCACCTCCCCAACGGCGTACACGGCAGCTTTCCTGCTCGGGGCGACCGCCGGATGGCTTCTGGCGCTTTTCTGGTTGATGCGCACGGCACCAAAAGCTCAAACCTCGGCATCTTGGAGCGACCTTGGGGCGAGTTGGTCGTCTTCGAGGGCGCTCTTGCTCTCAGCCCTGCCTTTTGCCATCACCTTGGGAATTCTTCCCTACGTGGTGCGCATTGAGAAATTCATGGTCGCCGCATCGGGGGGAGCGACGCTTGGCGCCGTGTTTCACGTGGCGCAGCTCGTTTGGTTGGCCGGGCTCGTTGTACCGGCCGCGATACGTTCCGCCCTTCTGCCGGTGTTCGGTCGGGCGCGCGACAACCCCACCGAGTATCGCAGAGAGTTTCACCACGCTACGGACATGTGCTTTGGTTTGCTGCCCTACGGCTTGTTTGGCGGCTACCTCGTCGTGCATGTTCTTGCGCCCATCGCTTTCCCTGCCGCTTACCTCGATGGCACCCACGGCGCTTCGGCGGTCGACCTCTTCACCGTCCTGCTGGCAGGATGGGGCTTCACGTTGTTGGCCACGCCGACCTATGCCAGTTTGATGGCGGGCCACCGGCCTTGGCGCTTCACGCTCTTCATCCTCCTTGTTTTGCTCGCCGCTGTTGTTTTGGGTGCAGGGCTGGTGCTGAACGGACCGGAGGAGAACGGCGCGAAATTGTACGCAGCCGCCATCGCAAGCAGCCTTTCGGCGGGGGTGCTTTTGGTGCTCTCATGGTGGATGAGCGGCGAGATGCCAACGGTTCGTGCGCGCCAGGATGAGTGGGCCTTGGTGCTGCTTTGCACGGGTTTTATCGTCGCCGGATTGGCGACGCAGTCGTTTTGGTGGTTGTTGGGCTTACCCCTGTTTTTGTTCACGAAACAAGGCTGGCGAGCAGTTCGTTCCACGCTTGAGTGACCGCTTCGGCCGAAGCGAAGCGCAGGCGTTCCTCCACCGTTTCCTCTTCCCGCCAACCCGTTCGCAGCGCCGCTTCAATGCCGTCGGCCAGTTCCTCGGGGTCTTCGGCCCGCACCCACGAGGAGGGCAGATAGCGAGCGACTTCGCCAACGTCAACGCTGACCACAGGCGTGCCGCAGAGAAGCGATTCTCTCGCCACCAGCGGGCCTGCTTCACGCTTGGAGGTGATGAGGGTCACGTCTGCAGTCAACATTCGATCATACACGATGTTTCTGGGTTGATGGCGCAGCGATGTGATGCCCACCATCCAACCGCGTGCCTCCAACACCTCTCCAGTTTGCAGTGCCAAGAGGTGCCGTTTTTCGGGGCGACGAGGGTCAGCAGGAAACAGGATATCGATGGGCTCTTTTTGCCATGCTTTTTTCATCGGGGCGACCGGTCGCCTCCATTCCTTGTCGATGGCCGTCACGCACGGTATGGTTTCCACGCGCCCAGGCGGGTTGGCGAGGTTGTTGGCCGTCTCTGTCAACCGTTGAGACGCACAAACCAAAGCAGCGCATGCTGATGCGGAATCTTCGATGCGGCCCCCCACACCTTTGAGAGTCAAACCGACATCGAAATCGTGGCCGTGAACCACGCCCACCCATGGGCAATTCCACCGCTGGGCAAGCCGCTGGGCCAGACCAGCCACCGGCCACAAGGTGTGGCAGACGATGATGTCAGGGCGCCAGGAGCCGAGGTTCTTCTCCACCCATCCCGCTCGGCGGGCGATGCTGCTGGCCGTCAGTCTTGGGTAGGGGTGGTCGGGCAGAGCAAAGAAACGAGGTACGAGAATGTCCACGCCTTGATGCTTCCACGCGCGCGGGGCTTTGGAGACACCCATCATGGTCGAGCGCCGTGCCTCAGCGTATTTTGGCATCCGAGGAAGCGGGTTGACCACCTTCACATCATGGCCCATTTCCTTGAGCAGCAGAACATGGTCCTCGACGAAGACGCCCCGTGTGGGGTTGAGAGGCACTGGGTAGAGTAAACTCACCACGAGGATTTGGATGGAAACCCCTCCTCAACTGAGCGCTTGATGAATTTCTGCGAGGTTGTCAGCGACGTTGGCGCGGTCGTTGAACAAGCCAGAGCCAACCACGCAATTGGTGACGCCCCAGTCTCGCAGCATGGCGATGTTGTGGGCTTTCACGCCACCGTCGACTTGGATTTGCACGGGGCGGCCCCCGGCCGCGACCTGCGCTTCGATGGCCTCGGCGAGTCGTCGGATTTTACTCTCAACGTTTGGAATGAACGATTGTCCGCCAAAGCCGGGGTTGACGCTCATGATGAGCACCAAATCCACTTCGCTCAACACCTCAAGCGCTGCTTCGACGGGCGTCGCAGGGTTGAGAACGATGCCCGCTGTAGCACCGCCCTCACGGATTGCACCGAGCAAGCGGTGAAGATGCTTGACGGCCTCGACATGAACGGAAAGGTGATTGCATCCCGCATCGATGTAGTCTTGAAAACAGGCTTCAGCGTTTTCGATCATCAGGTGAGCATCGAACACCGCATCGGGCCCGAGGGCTTTGCGGAGGCTTCGGATGACAGGGGGCCCGAAGGTCAGGTTGGGCACGAAGTTACCGTCCATGACGTCGAGGTGAAGCCAATCAAGGCCCGCTTCCAACGCTTCCTTGCAGTCGGTTGACAGGTCGGCGAGGTTGGCCGTCAGGACGCTGGGTGCAATGATCATGTCATCCCTCATGCAGTTCCAGCGGTCGCCATTTGAAGAGACTTGCCATGTTGGCGGACCAAAAAAACGGGCGCAAACGCCTATAATGCGCCTTCCCGACCGTGAGTTCGGTGAACCCCATGGGTGAAGTAAGGAACATCAGCGACAGCGAATTCAACGATACCGTCAATGAAACCGAGTGGGTCATCGTTGACTTTTGGGCACCCTGGTGCGCTCCCTGTAAGGCCATTGCCCCCGTTTTGGCCGCAGTGGCTGAGGAGCGAGAGATCCTCGTCGCCAAGGTCGACACCGAACAAAACACCGCCACCGCCGCTCAACTCGGCGTGCGAAGCATCCCTGCGCTCTTCATGTACCGAAACGGAACCGTCGTCTCCCAAAAGACGGGCAGCATGCCCAAGGCCAAGTTGCTTGCGTGGATTGACGAGGTCATGACGGCCGACGATTTCTGAATCAGGCGAGACGATTCTTTCGTGCTTCGCTGGCTTCGCCAACATCTCTGCGCAAGCGTTCGCGCAGCGCTTCATGAAGCCACATCCCTTCCTCGAGTTCCAGCAACAGCCCGTGTTTGAGCAAGTTTTCAGGCGGCGTCCCGTTCCATCCCACGCCTGCGGCCAGCGTTTCCCACGGCACCGGTGCATCGGCGACGGCCAAGGTGGCCAGCAACTCCTTTTCTTGGTCGGGCAGACGAAGGAGAATTTCCTCGTCGAGGAAGCGGAGCCAATCCTTGTGCGTTGGTTGGCCGTACAATTCCAGTAACTCCATCGCCAACGGGTGGCCGCCGGTCGCTGCGTGGACGTCTTCGGCCGGAGGTGAATCCTCGCTTTCCAACGAGGAGAGCCAAGCCTCGGTGGCTTCGAGGCTCAACCCTTTGAGCGCCAATTCGCGAACATTGTCTCGGATGTGAACATCTCGTCGGTCGTACACGCTGAGTTCAGTTCTGGAGACGAGCAGGACGCGCAGCGGCCCTTTTTGGGCCAGTTGAAGCAAGGAGCCCAGCAGGTGGCTGGCTTTCTCGCTGATGTAGTGCACGTCATCGAGCACGATGAGCCAGTAGGGCGGCGGACCGCCAACGCTGTCCTTGAAACGCTCTCGAATGGTGTTGGCGTCCGTCATGTAGGCCATCAACCGGCGGCGCCAGGCATCCACGTCCATGTCGGCGCCGGGCGTCAGCGGTAACGTTTCGATGATGCGGTAGGGGTCGTGGGATTCGTCAATGCCAAAGCGGTGGAGCAAGCTCGTGGCGAGACCGAGTGCGCGGTCCCACGGTTGGCAGGTGTACCAGCACACCGAGAGGTGGGGGTCGATTTCCATGTGCTTTTGCAGCCAGTGCGCGATGAGGGTTGATTTTCCAATGCCTGCAATGCCGTGCACCACCATGCAGGGGTGGCGGTCAGCGAACCAATCGTTCAGCGTTTTCAGTTCATCGTCTCGTCCGTAAACGGGGCGCGTCGTTGGCGGTTGATTCGCATACGTGGCGTGAACACCGACCAGTGGCGTCAAGCGGCCAGGTTTTGGCAAGCCGTCAGGCTCCGACGTCTTTCGGATGCTGCCGAAGCGAATATCGCCGTAGGTCAGCACGCCCTCATGCTGTGCGTGAAGGAGAATTTGAAGCAGGCTCAGTTCCGTCTCAAGCAGCGATGGAGCCTCAGAGGCTTTGACCTCGAGGAGTTCCCCCTCCATGTTACGAAGCAGGACCTTCGTCTCCTCGAGCGTCGCTTGACGCTGCGTTGCTTGCAAGCGCCCTTCTTCGGTTAACTGCCATGTTTTCTGGCGGCGTTCATCGCCCTGAACGGCGCGGGTGTGTTCCTCCACCAGCAAGGCCTTCAGCAAATCGCGCATCGTACGGCTCACGTTGGGTGGGTGTTGAGCGCAGGCTTCGGCGATACCGGGCCGCGTCATCGAGGCAGGAACCATGTAGCGGTCGGCCCATTCATCGTTGGCGAGCAAATGAAGGAGGATGCGATCTTTTGCGGCGACATTGACCTTTGGAATGTCCCCCGCCATGGCTTTGGCTAAACTCTCCATCTGTTCAAAACTTCGTGTTCGCTGGCCCTCGTTGTTTGAGCATTCTAGCAAAAACCCCTTTATATTGACAAGTCTGCGAGATTCATGGTTCTCTCCGCGGGCGGCAAGAACTCGTCAAAACACGGCGCCTTTCTCCTTGCTTTCCTCTTCCTCCTCTCCGTCACAAGTCTGGCTGCCCAAGCCGCAGATTCAGACGGCGATGGCGTCCTTGACAGCGCTGATGATTGCCCGTGGTCTTCGGGCACTTCGACGGTGGACAAGGACGGATGCCCCGACCGAGACGGCGACGGCACGTCAGATTTCAACGACGCATGGGCCATCAGCAATCCGAACTATCAGAACGAATTCACCACGAGTTCCAGCAGCGATTACTACGGCGTGGCGTATTCCCCAGACGGCGAATTCATCGTCACCGGTTCGGAAGACGATTTTGTTCGCATCTGGAACGCCAGCACATGGACGAATGTCCGCTCCGACAACACGGGCACCAATGTCAACGATGTTGATTGGTCGCCAGATGGCGACTATGTCGCCGCCGCCCGAGACGACGACAGCATCGAAATCTTCCACAGCAGCAACCTCTCCTCCTTGCACGGCAGCATCAGCGTTGACGTCGGAGGAGGAGACCAGGTCAACGCCGTTGAATTCTCGCCGGACAGCTCCACAGTCGCCGTGGCCATCGGCCGCTCTGGAAACGGCGGAACCAACGGCGAAGTGACCGTCATCGACGTGCAAACGGGCACGGAACTGTACGCTGTCAACCCGAACGGTGAGGACCGCTTTTACGACCTCGCACATTCACCCGACGGACAATACATTGCCATGGCCGGAAACGGCGAGATCTACATCGTCAACACGACCTCACGAGCGACCACGTGGACGTTCACCAACCCTCCAGCAGCGGTCAATGCGCTCGCATGGTCGCCCGATGGAAATTACATTTCGATGTGCGGGGGTTGGGAAGGCTCCTCAGCCAGCTTTGACATGTATCAGTACGCAAACGGCGTATGGAGCCGAATTTGGCAAAAGACCACCACCACCTCCTGCGCCTCAACCACCTTCTCTGCTGACAGTTCTCAAGTGATTTCAGCCATGTACTGGTACCAAGCCGACGGTGCCACGGCCAGGGTGTACCATTCCAACACCGGCGTCCAAGTCGATTCCTTCAGTGGTCCCCGTCCCGGCGGCTGCACCTCCGGAAGCAACAACCAGTGCGGTACGATGTACGGCGTTGCATGGAGTCCAGATTCGACCCACATCGTCACGGCCCACGGCCGAAACGACGAGGGCGTCTACTACTGGTACGCTGACATCGACGAAGACAACGACGGCTACAACACCACCGACCAAGGCGATGGTATCGTGGACGCCTTCCCGTCCGACGGGACGCAGTGGAACGATACGGACGCCGATGGTTTCGGCGACAACCCGGCGCCAGCCAACGAACCCGACGCGTGCCCCAACACACCCGGTACGTCCACCGAAGACCGCTTTGGCTGCCCCGACCTTGACGGCGATGGCTGGTCTGATGAAGGTGATTGGGACCCGTTGAACCCCGACCAGTGGGTCGACGCTGACGAGGACGGCTACGGCGATAATTACCTGTTTGATTTGGACGAGTACCAGTACCATGTGAACCAGACCGGTGACGCCTTCCCCAACGACCCGACGCAGTGGAACGACACCGACGGGGACGGTTATGGCGACAATTTCGAGGACACCTCATGGCTCTCCTACCGGCCCTCAGAATGGCCCGGTCTTTTGCTGCCCGCAGCGAACCTGCCTGACGCCTTCCCGCTCGACCGAACCCAATACATTGACAGCGATGGCGATTGGGTGGGCGACAACCAAAACAGCGACCGAGCGGATGCATGTCCCAGCACCTGGGGCAATTCAACATACGACCGACTCGGCTGCCTCGATAGCGATGGCGACGGCTATTCCAACCCAACGGCAAATTGGCCCAGCACCCCGGATTGCTACGGTGCCGATGCCTTCCCCAACGACGCCACACAGTGGTGTGATGAAGACAACGATGGCTTTGGTAGCAACCCCGACGGCAACAACCCCGATGATTGTCCAAACAGTGCCGGTTCCTCAACCATCGACCGCGTGGGCTGCGCCGACCGAGACGGTGACGGCTACTCGAACGCAGGCGACCCGTTCCCTGACGATGCCACACAATGGTCGGACCGAGACGGTGACAACCGTGGCGACAACGCCAACGGCAACAACCCCGACGCTTTCCCCGACGACACCAGCCAATGGAGAGACAGCGATGGTGATGGTTACGGCGATAACCCCGGTGGCAACAACGGCGACGCCTTCCCCACCGACCCAACGCAATGGAGCGATGAAGACGGTGATGGTTACGGCGACAACCAAAACGGAACCAAAGGGGACCTCTGCCCGCTTGAATACGGTGAATCCCAAGAACCTGCAAGCCGAGGCTGTCCTGACTTTGACTTGGATGGTTTCCCAGACAACGTGGATAAATTCCCGAGCGACCCCTTCCAGTGGGCCGATGCTGATGGCGACGGCTACGGCGATAACACCAACGTTCCCAGCGGAGACGATTGTGTGGATGTCTTTGGCAAATCCTTCGAAGAGGGACGTCAAGGTTGCCCAGATGCCGACTTAGACGGCTATGCTGATGTTGACGATGTCTTCCCCGAGGACTCCGAACAATGGTCGGACTTTGACGGCGACGGCTGGGGCGACAATTACTACTGGGAAAACATCACCGAGGCTGATTCAGAGAACGTTGGTATGTTCATCACGCTACGAGAACAACGCGGCGATGCCTTCCCAGAAATTGCAACCCAGTGGTCGGACATCGACGGCGACGGTTGGGGCGACAACCAGAGCAGTTCCAACCGCGTGGACAATTTCCCCCTTCGGGCCAGCCAGTGGAACGACTTTGACGGCGATGGATTCGGCGACAACGCTGTCGCAGGCTCCTATCAGCCGGATGCTTGCCCCAAAATCCCTGGTACATCAACGGCGAACGATGAATACGGTTGCCCCGATTCAGACAATGACGGCGTTTCTGACGATGCCGACCCGTGTCCGTGGGACCCCGATGTCTCCGAAGGTGCCCGAAGCACGGCGAATTGCGCCATCACCTCCGACCCGAGTTTGCAAGCCAACGATGGCGAAGGGGGTACCTCCTTGCTGGGCGGAGATAACAGCACCTTGCAGTTGATGGGCGGTGTCATTATCTTCCTTCTGGCGTTGATCGTGGTCGCCCAGGTCGCTCGTGCTGCGGGTAAGCGTAAGGCCGTAGCCGCCAAGCGAGAAGAGCAAATGGTCCAATCATCCTTTGCCGAGGAAGAAGAGCGTCGTCAAGCCTGGATTCAGCATTACATCGCTGAAGGAAATTACGCTGAGGCACGGGCGCTTGGTTGGGAGGGCACCGAAGGCCTTCCCGAGTGGAAACAGTACGAGATGCAACAGCAGGCAGCTCAAGATGCAGCCATTCCAACGATGATGGACCTCGAAAACCTCTGAGTGTTCACGCATTCTTTGCACCGCTGACCTTTCAAAGGAGAACAGGCCATGTTTTCACATGGGCGAGAAGCCGGCAGGCCGATTGTTGATGTTGGCGGGGTTGTTGGTGACCTCGCTCTTCATCGGTATGGTCTCGGCCGAAACGGGCAACCTCACGCTGGTCGTCGAGGAGAACACGCCGGTGGACAATCCGTGGTATTCCCCCGAACATCCACTCGTTCTGACGCCCACCTTGGTGAACAACGGCCCTGAAGTCTCGCTCACCGTCAATCCATCCTGTTCCTTCGTGTACAACGTCTACAACGCCACGGGCGTGATGCTCGTCAACGGGTCGGAAAACTGCCCCGCCCGGGAACAGGGCATGGACCTCTTTGCTGGCGAGGAAGTGGCCTTCGAGCCCGTTGAATGGTCGATGAAAGATGCCGACGGCGAGTGGCTCGAAAGCGGCACCTACAGCGTTGAACTTCTCCACTCCAGTGGTTTGAGCACCGTTCTTGAGGCCACCGTCCAAACGCCGGTCTCCATTCCAGATGCCTTGGTTTACACCGTGGAATCCACCCAACGAACGGGGGCCGACGGACCGGTTGTTTACATGGTCAACCTCCACAACCCCACAGCCTCAAGCGTTGATGTGTCCAACCAACCCGTTTGTCTGCTTGAAGTACAAATTGGCACCCTTTCCCACCTTGGTGCTGACTGCTTCGCCGATGTGAAGACGCTCATGCCTGGCGAAGTGATGCTGGTCGACCACCTCACGGCCTCTGCCGATGAGTTCGTGGCCATCGCCACCCCCGGCGACGACTTCTCGTTCGCAACCACCTCCACAACGACCGACGAGACCGCTTCGCCACCGATGAGCATGACGCTTTCAGTCAGCGGCAATCAATTCTCAACCTTCGGCCCCGATGATGTCCTCATGAGCGAGGTGCTTCTGACCTCAACCGATGGTAACCCAACGGTTGTTGACTTCACCTCCTCATGCAAAGCGGAGATGTGGGTCGTCGACGACCTCGGTCAAACCGTCTTTGATTCACGAACGGGCAAGACCTGCACCGAGATTGATTTGGAACTCACCTTGAGTGATGAACCTGAACGCTTTACGCTGCCTCAGTGGTATTTCTACCTCGAAAACGGTTGCCGAGCAGAGCCGGGCACGTACACCGTCATCGCTGAAGTGCCCGAACACGGGCTCGCCGCCAGTCAACACATCGAGTACGCTTCCATGGAGGCGAACCCCTGTGCTGAAGCCAGTTCTGCTGACCTTGAAGCCTCGCTGAGTTGGAGCGACGAGACCACCATGAACGTCGCCGCTCTGATGTCCAGCGAAGCCGACGATTACCTTCGATTGGCTCAACCTTGTGCGTTTGAAGTGGAATTCCTCAACCTCGACAACGAGGTTGTCCACCAATTCCAGACCTTATGCGATGCCTACGATGGACGAAAGATTCTCTTGCCCTCCTCCGAGGAGCCCTTGCAGTTTGATCCGCTTGCCATCAGCATGGTGCAGGACGGGGAAGCCTTGGTTCCCGACGGCGAATACACCCTGCAATTGACCGTGCTGTCCACGTCCTCAGCCACCGTCTCAATGCCGTTTTCCTGGCCTCAAAATCTCGGCGAGGTCGTTGAGGAGGACGTCGTTGAAATCATCGCCCCTGAGCGATTTGAACTCCTCGGAACATGGACGGGCCAAACCACTCCACAAGGCACGTGTTACATCATGGAAAACGGCGAAGAAACCCACCTGCTCGCCAACGCGAGAACCCTCCCCACTTGGTCCCCATCCTCTGATGTCCAAGGCCTCTACGTCGTCATTCCTGCAGAACCATCGCCGGCCTGTGCAGACCTCGCCGCCCCTTCGGTTGAGGTGGTTGAAGTTCGCATGGAAGAGGCCCTTCTTTCCGAAGAAGAACCAGCGGTCGCTGCACCCGTTGAGGAGTTGGCGCCCGTCAGTCAATCAAGCCCCGTTATCACGGTCGTCTCCGTGGTTGTGACGGCTTCAATTCTCTCGTTATTCGTCGTCGCTGCTTCTACCAATGAAGCGCTTCGTCTCCCCGCCACCATGGCGGGCCTGTGGTTCCTCGGTCTTCTTGGCAAAACGCACGAAACCACGGACGGACGCTATCAACGAGGTCGATTGATGGGGTATTTGACAGCCAACCCGGGGTGCCATTTCCGTGCTCTGATGAGTGCTTTGGACATGAGCAACGGCCAAATCACCCACCATTTGAGAATCCTCGAAACCGAAGAGCACGTTTGGCGTAAGAACGACGGACGGCTGGTCCGTTTCTACCCACTCACGAATCAACTTCACCCGGGCACCAAGGAAGAAGACCTCCCCGTTCCCCCGCTTTCGCCCGACCCCAACAGCTTGCAAGGGAAAATTCTCAACCTCCTTGATCAAGACGGAGGCTTGGGCCAATTCCCGACACAAGCAGAATTGGCGAAGCGTCTGGAAAAGAGCCAGCAGTTGATTTCTCATCACCTCCGAACACTCCAGAAATTCGGTTTGGTCGAGCGCCGAAAGATGGGCGTAAAGAACCGGTACAAACTCACCAGAGAAGCTATTTTCCTGCTGGAGACCAGCGGTGATTTCGCTCATGAAGACGCCCTCTGATGTAGGGCTTCGTGGCAGAAACGAGGCGTGGATTTCATAGCGTGTCGGCGAGTCGGGGGGCATGTCCTGTGGACGGTGAACCCTCATGTCAGCCGAAACGACCCCTGTAGACGAGGTTGGCTGGCAGAAACAATGGGATGAAGCAGAGCTTTTTCACGCCGATATTCACAGCGATCGTCCCAAGTTCTACTGTCTTGAGATGTACCCGTATCCCTCGGGAAAAATGCACATGGGTCACGTCCGAAATTATTCCATTGGGGATGCAGTTGCCCGATTTAAGCGCTTGATGGGCTTTGATGTGCTCTACCCGATGGGCTTCGATTCCTTCGGGATGCCTGCGGAAAACGCTGCGATTTCCGAGGGCGGCCACCCTCACGACATCACGGAACGCAACATGGCGTCCATCACCGAACAAATCAAGCGGATGGGCTTCTCATACGACTGGCGACGCACGCTCAAAAGCCACGACCCTCGATACTACAAGTGGAACCAGTGGTTCTTCACGAAGTTCATGGAAAACGGCCTAGCGACGCGCGAATTCTCGCCGGTCAACTGGTGCACATCGTGCAACACGGTGCTTGCCAACGAGCAGGTGAAAGCAGGCCGGTGCTGGCGCTGCAACGGCCCCGTGACCCAGAAGGAGATGAACCAGTGGTTCCTTGACCTTCCATCCTACGGTCAGGAACTCGAGGACGGCCTCGACACCATCGGTTTCCCCGAACACGTCAAATCGCTCCAGCGAGACTGGCTGGGCCGCTCCGAGGGTGCCAACATTCGCTTTGGCATCGTGGACGATGAGCGGGACATCGAAGTCTTCACCACCCGTCCCGATACCCTGTTCGGCTCCACCTTCGTCACCCTCGCTCCTGAACACCCGCTGGCCGAGTCCTTGGTGGTAGGAACCGAGCACGAAGCGGCCTGGAAAGCCCTCTATGACGAAGTCGCCTCGATGGCGGAATTTGACCGCATCAAGAACATGAACAAAAAGAAAGGTGTGTTTTCCGGACGCTACGCCATCCACCCGTTGACCGGTGAGCATGTTCCAATCTGGATTGGCAATTTCGTCATCGCCACCTACGGAACCGGGGCCGTCATGGCCGTGCCCGCCCACGACGAGCGAGACCATGATTTTGCCAAGCAATACGGCATCCCCATCAAGCGCGTTCTGGTGATGGAAGAAGGGGGCGACGCTGATGCTGCTATGGACAAGGCCGAAGTCGACCTTGGTTGGATGGTCAACAGTCCGCTCGAGGGCTTTGATGGCCTCTACGGGTCGGAGGCCAAGCAAGCCGTGTGCGATGCATTGGAGAAGGCAGGACGAGGTTCGCAAACCATCAACTGGAAAATTCGGCCTTGGCTTATCTCAAGGCAGCGCTACTGGGGGACCCCCATTCCTGTGATTCACTGCGATGATTGCGGCCCTGTTCCCGTTCCAGAAGAAGACCTCCCCGTGGAACTTCCTCGCGACGTGGTGTTCGGCCAAGGCAACCCATTGACAACATCCGAGTCCTTCCTGAACGTCGACTGTCCCAAGTGCGGGAAACCCGCCCGCCGTGAAACTGACACCATGGACACGTTCATTGATTCCTCGTGGTATTTCCTCCGCTACACGGATGCACTCAATGACGAAGCAGCCTTTGAGAAGACGATCGCCAACCATTGGATGAACGTGGATTTCTATTGCGGTGGCATTGAGCACGCTCAGATGCACCTCATCTACGCCCGTTTCATGACCAAAGCCCTTCGCGACCTCGGCCTGGTCGACGTCGACGAGCCGTTCAACGAACTGCTCTGCCAGGGCATGGTCAACAAATCAGCGCCGTTCTGCCAGCCTTGTGGCATTACCCTTCCGACCATCTATGAGGGCCAACCCTGCCCCCACTGCGACAGTGAACTCGGTTCTCGCTCCGCAAAAATGAGCAAGTCGCTGGGCAACACCGTCTCGCCCGAGGAAATGATCGAACGCTACGGTGCAGACACTGTCCGGCTGTTCATTCTCTTCGCCGCAAACCCGACGGCCGGCATGGACTGGTCTGACGCTGCGCTTGACGCCAATCATCGCGTGATGGTGCAAATGCGAGGCATGCCGGAGCAACTGTTGGCTTGGTCCGAAACGACCTCACCCATGGACGGTTGGTTGGAGGCCCGTTTTTCTCAGCGCGTCCATGAATTCGTTGAAGCCATGGAGACCTACGATTTGCGTCGAGCGGTAGAAATCTCTCACTATGAGGTCATCAAGGATATCAACTGGTATGTCCGCCGAGGCGGCCAAAATTTGGACGTTGCACGACGCTGGCTCCCCGCGTGGGCTCAAATGGTCTCGGTTTCTACCCCTCATTTGGCCGAAGAATGGTGGGCTGCGCTGGACAGTACGAGCGGGTTGGTCGCTGGAAGCAACCTCTCGCTCCCCGAGTCGCTCAGTGAAGCACACGTGTTGACCTTATCCGGTGAACAATACATCCGCGACATCCTCGACCAAGCCCGCAAAGTCCGCAACGTGGCCGAGCGCCACCTCGGTGAACCGGCGAGCAAGGCGACCTTCGTGGTCTCGCCCGAATGGAAACGCGAAATGGCAACAGCTGCGCTGTCCTTCATCGGCGAAGGCGGTCATCCAAAGCAGTTCATTCCCGTGCTCCAAGAACTCCCGCTCGCTCAGGGCGAGCGCAAGGGTGAGATGATGGGCTTCTGGGGCAAGAAAATGCTCCCTCAAGTCTTCAAGTGGGACGATGCTTCTCGAGCCGTCATTTGTTCTGCTTTGGATGAAGCATCGGTTCTTTCAGCGGCCTCGGCCTTTATTGCAGACGAACTCCAACTCTCAGAGGTCATCATCGTGCTTGGTGAAAGCGAGGCCGATGACACGGGCCGAGCCGGCTCAGCCATGCCCCTGTCACCTGCTGTCGTTTACGCCTGATCATTCCTCTTCAAGCCCCGGCGGGATTGGAGGAGCCTCAAATCCGACCGGTGTTTTGGGAAGGGGTGGCCCGGGTCGCTTGTTGTTGAGGTAGATGGCGTACACCACAATGGCGCCAGTGAGCAAGAACATCATCCCGGCCAATCCAAAGCCTCCGCTGTCAGTTTCACCCGATGGAGTCAAGGTACCGGTGGCGCAACCTCGCTCGTCCACCACAGCGTTGAGCGGTGAATCCAAACAGAAATCGTAGGCGTTGACCACGCCGTCGTTGTCATCGTCAAGTTGGTATTGACTGCACCCGTTTGAGGAAACTTGCTCTGAAGGGTCCGTGTTTGGACACCGGTCAAGCGGGTCGAGGACACCGTCTTGGTCGTCATCATCATCTTCAACCGCATCGATGCACCCGTCGCCGTCGTTGTCTTGTCCAGCCTGTGCTGCGCCGATGAGGCCTCGTGGACATCGGTCAATCGGGTCTTTAATGCCGTCCTCGTCATCATCGTCGTCTTCGAGGTCGTCATGACATCCATCGCCGTCATGGTCGAAGGTCGCTGCCTCATCGCCCCAGTTTTTCTCTCCCATCGGGCACGCGTCGTTCACATCGAGCACGGCGTCATCGTCATCATCGTCATCGGCGCCTTCGTCCAGGCACCCATCTACGTCGTAATCATTCCAGGAGAACGAAATCCACGAGTTGATGTCGTTGGGGCAGTTATCGTCGGGAATGGAGATGCCGTCACCGTCCTTGTCAAGGTCGCACGCATCCCCTACGCCATCGTTATCGAGGTCGGCTTGCGTGGGGTTGGCCACCGATGGACAGTTGTCCGCTTGATCAACAAAACCGTCGTTATCGTTGTCTTCATCGGAACATCCATCCGATTCAATGTCGCTCTCTTCTGTTGAAATCCACCCAACAGGGCCTTTTGGACAGAGGTCGTATTCGTCAAATATACCGTCCTCGTCGTCGTCCAAATCCTCGGTCAAATCCCTGCAACCGTCGCCGTCGTGGTCCGAAACGCTGTTCGCAGCCCACCCCATGTCGCCGGCGGGACAATCGTCGTCTTCATTGGGTACGCTGTCCCCGTCGATGTCGTCATCGCATGCATCACCAAAGGCGTCGTTATCCAAGTTTGCTTGGTCGCTGTTCGCCAATTTGGGACAGTTGTCAATGCCGTCCAAAACGCCGTCAAGGTCAAGGTCAGTTTCGTACAACCACAATCCCATGTCGTATTGTTGACGCTGGTCAAAAGCATGGGTGCCGTACACGCCGTCGCTGTTGGAGATGAAGGAGACGACCGGGGAACCGGTGGCACTCATCCCGAGTGCATCGGGGACATCATCGCCCTGGCCGCCTGCAGATAGTGCCCAATCCCATCCGCCGTTGGCTTGGCGCTGTCCGAGGAAGACATCGTGATGGTTACCGTCATTGACGCCGTCAATATCGTTCAACGTGTATTCACCAAGGGTCAGGGAGCCAGTGGATTTTCCGACCACGATGGAGTCGCCCTGTTCGGTCATGAGCAGACCAACGGCGTGGTCTGCGCCGTTGCCGCCAAAGCCGGTGGCGTGCAACCACGTACCGTTTGAAGCGATGTGAGCCTCGTAGAAGTCAACCCAAACAGCGGCGGCCACCTCGAGGTCACCAAAGGTCATGTTCTGAAGGAAATCCCCGATGATGGCAACACCACCATTCGTGCGTCCGGCGCAATCGGTCACGCTGGCATCACCCGGGCCTCCAGCGCCTGAAGCCCACAACCAACCTCCAGAATTGTACTGACCGATGGCGATGTTGGAACCACCTGCGCTGGTGAGCGAGTGGTCGCCAAACGTGACCCAATCAAGGAAGGTGGTGGCAAGGTAGGTCTGGCCTGAACCATCGAGGCAAAGCGAGCCGGTTGCGTCCAAATTTTCACTTGAAAAAACGGTGTGCATGTTGAGGGGTGCACCGTTGTCATCGAGCACAAGAATGGCGATGGAATCCTCCGAAAGACTTCCGGGAGCCAAATCCTCGCCCGAAGCAAGTGAATCCCGATGGAGAACAGCGAGATGGATGTGGTCGTTTGAGAGCACCATGAGGTCGATGACGGACATTTGGAACGGGTTGGAAAACGCCGTTGCCCAAAGCCATTCTCCAAACGGGGTCATGGCCGCCAGAAACACTCCATTTGCGTGCTCATCTGCTGATTTGTTCAACGGTTCCAAGGCACCAAGCGTCAAGTTACACGGGTCACCCTTGGTCATGCCACAAAAGGTACCGGCGACCAGGATGGTGCCGTCGCTGAGGCGCCCCATCGAGTCAATGCCGTCCAGTCCACTGCTCGTCCCAGCCATGGTGTTGGTCCAGGTGCCGTTTTCGTCCAGCCAAGCAAGAAAGAAGTCGATGCCAAACGTGGAGTCTTCACTGGAAAAGCCGATCACATCACCGTGAAAATCGACGGTTTGCTCAAACATGCCGCCGATGATCATGCTTCCGTTGGAGAGGGGAACCATGCCTCGGATGCGTTCGTAACTCGAGCCACCGGCACTGGCCAACCAACCGCTTTCGTTGTCTTGGGAGGTGTGGTTGACGATTGGGGCCTCTTCAATCGTGGGTTGGGGGTGCCACTCAACCGAGGAAAGTGGAAACATGAGGAGCATGCAGGCGGCCAAGAAGGGGAGAAACGCCTTGGAACGCATCGGTTCACCATCGGCCTCTCGCATAAGAACCCGTCGTGCAGCCGTTTCGTGGGGAGCCTTCATTGAGTGTCGCCAAAAGTGAGCAGGCATGGGTGAATCACCTCGGCAGCGACGACGTTCCAATCAGCGCCGAGGAGGCTCTTCGAAACGACGGTACGGTGGTCCGAAGCGGGAGCACCAGATGGAGCGCTTTGCATCTGAAATCAAATCCATGAACATCGAAGCCGAACACCGATTTGAACGCACCCCTCTCCCCATGGCGTTTCCCAAGGACATGGATGCGCCTCGAACCTTCCGCCTCTCATGGATACCCGAACCGGTCCCCCTCAAGGTGGAGGAGCGCGTGGCATCCTTTGTCGTGAAGCGAGGCGAATTCGGTTGGTTGAGCGATGAAGGTGTTGATGAAATCGCTTCCTCACTGGAGGGCGAGGCGATGACCCTCGACCAGGCCCTCTCCCTTCGTTCGGCTCTGCTTCAGCAAAAGACGGTCTATTCGCATCATAAATTGAAATCAAAGGCCCGAGAACTTGCCCGCCATTACCGCTCGGGAACATCGGTGGTGGCGCTGTCAAAACAGTACGACTTCCCGCCCATGAATATCTTCAGAGTTGTGTTGGAAGCCATGGGCTGGTCGAAAAAGCGAATCAAGGAAAGCCTGCGAAACCCGTCATCGATGAAGCAACGTGAGCAGGACGAGTTCGAAGCCGCTGAGGCAGCTGACCGCGTGTCGAGCGTTGACCAATCCGAGACCCAGGTCAAGGCTGATTTGTTTGAGGACATCCTCGCCGATTGGTTTGAGGCCCAAGGTATTCGACTTCGCCGTCAGCCTGAGATGGTCAAGGAGCAATCTGAGTTGTTGGGCCGCCCTGTGCGCACGCCCGACCTTCTCTTCCTCGACCATGTCTACATCAACGACCAGCCAGTGGCGTGGATTGATGCCAAGCATTTCTACGGTGCCGACGTTGAGTTCCAACGTAAGAAAATGAAGAAGCAGATGAATCGGTACATCGAGGAATGGGGCAGTGGAGCCATCATGTTCCGCCATGGGTTTTCAGAAAACTTGTTTCTTCCCGGCGTCCTGATGTTGGATGCCGGGCCCATCGACCTCGCTGCACTCACGGCTGAGGATTGAGGTCGGCAACCGATGAGGTCATCGTCGCAAACCCAAGCGCTTCCGCCTTGGTCGCAATCACCTGCAGATCGTTTTCATCGACCGGCTCCTCAAGTCGACGAGGCACGACCACCACCGAACTTCCCAACATGCACAGCCGAACAGCGAGGGTGGCTTGAGCCCCAATGGACTGAACGGCCTCGAGCACGCTTCGATACAGTTGAGCGCGTTCCTCCTCCTCGAGCATCCCCGACTGCGTCGCAAAAAGTCGAGACTGCGTCAACACATCGGGCCAACGACCGACATTCCACGGCTCGGAGGCCAAGGCATCAACACAAGCGTTGCCCGCCTCGGTGATGGAACGTTGCCAATCCGTGTCGTCGATGTAAGTGGACGTATGACGCTCTTCGTGTGGATTCCAAATCAACAACACCTCGGCGTTACAGGCAAAACCCACCGCTTCGCCCGGCCACCCCGGAGCACCGGGGGCTCTTCGTAACTCAACGCCTCCAACCGTTGCACCGAGAACATCGCCGAGGCCTGCACCGTGCGTGCGCTCAATACGGTGAGCGATTTTCAGGTACTGCACCAAGCGCCCGCGTCCGGTCAAGGCGTGAACGGCTTTGCCAAGTCCGACCAGCCCAGCCGCCGACATCCCAAACCCTTGGCTGGTGGGGCACTCCAAACGGACATTGATTTCCATCCATTCTTCTGGTCGCAGCAGCGTAGCGTCTCGGCAGGCCTCAAGATAGTCAAGGTACAATTCGGTGTTCTCAAGATGCTCACCGTGCATGTCAATTACCGAAATGACCGACGGTTTTGGCTCATGCACGGGACGTGGTTGGTCGGGGGCGATACCGCTCATCTTCCAAGCGTCGCCCAAGTCAATGCGATGAAGTGTGGCGTTGACTTCCACACCATGGTGAATGGAAAACCCTGCACCTCGGCTGCCTTGGCTTCGCATCAGTGAATTGGATTTGTCGACGGTGAACAGGAGGGTGATATGTCCACCGCAGCGCTGAACGGTCGTGGACGTCATCGGACTGAGCGAGGCGGTTAGGGCTGATGAACCCCGCGCTGAGGTCTTCAAGCGAGGGCGGAAGCCAAGTCTTCGTTGAGGCCCTCAAAGCGATTCTTGAGTTCATCAAGCGCCATGTTGAACGCCGTGACCGGGTCGAGGCTACCGTCGGTCTCGTAAGAGAACACGTAAGCACCGTCCACGGGCTCGAGGGTAATGGCGTCGTCGAAATCACCTTCGCGACCGGTACCGGGGCCAACTTGGTGAAGCGCCTTTTCCAAGTCCATCACGTGGTTGATATCGGTCACTTTCTTGTCCTTGCCGAAGAGTTTGGCGTCGATGGCTGTACCATCGGTGGTCGTCAGACCGAGGTCAAAGAGCACACTGGCCTTCTTTGGCTTGTTGAGAACAGCGACCTGCTGAGGTCGGAAACCGACGGCAGCGACGGGGGACCACTTGGCGTGGTCTCGACCTCGGCCGAGGACAGCGAAGGCATAGAATTCCAAGAACTGGCCCTTGGCGAGGACGGTCAAGGGGATTTGCTTGTGCTCATCACGAATGTCAAACACAGGGTCAGAGATGGTGGTAATATCGCCGGCGTAAACGGTTTTGAAGTCCTCCTCAGCGTCCGAAGCGGGCCCACGAGCAGAGAGCGTGTACAACACTTGGCACATGGGGCAGCCCTTGTCCTTCTCAACGACGTCCATGCAGTTTTGGCACTGGTCGGGGAAGACCAAGCCTTCGTCAAGGTTGGTGGGGATAGGGATCATGGCCAAGCGGTGAGCGAGAACTTCGTCGGGAAGCACGTTGACGGATTCAACAACTTCGCCCTTGTTGTCTTGAGTGACGCCTTGCGAGAAGTCCACACGGGTGATGGCCAACTTGGGCACATCAGCGATGAGTGCACGTCGGATGGCGTTGACCTGAGAAGCGTCGGTCTCACTGATAAGAATACGAATTTCGTGGCCTTGGGGCCATCCTTGAACAACTTCGGTCTTCATTCCATCACCTTTTCATCAGACACGTCGGCCACGTCGACCGCCCTTTTTCTTGGTACCATCGTGAGCGATAGGCGTGACGTCTTCAATTCGAGTGATGGTCATGCCCGCACGGGTCAACGCACGGATGGCAGCTTGGGCACCCGGTCCGGTGTTGTTGGACAGGTTGCCGCCTGGAGCGCGGTACTTCACGATGAGTTCGTTGAATTCCTTGTCCTTGAGTGCGTCAGCCATGCGCTCTGCAGCACGGGTAGCAGCGAATTGGCCGCCCTTGTCCTTGCCGGCCTTCACGACTTCACCACCGTTGCAGGTGGTGATGGTTTCGGCACCGGTCAAGTCCGTGGCCGTCATGAGAATGTTGTTGTAGGAACTGAAGATGTTGACAATGGCTTTGCGGGACATCACTCATCGCCTCCTTCAATGGCTTCTGTGGAGGCTTCTCCAGCTTCACGAACTTCTTCAGCGAACTCAGTGGTGGCCTCTGGACTGACGTCCTCGTCCTCGTAATTGGCTGCTTCTCGCACACCCTCAATCGCCTTGCGGATGGGGTGGTTGGGGTCGTTCAGTGGGGAGGCAGGATGGTAGCGAAGGTCGCCTTCTTCGTCTCGGCTCACGGCGTAGGATGGGATGGTGATCTTCTGTTCACCGATGCAGATTTGGCCGTGCGTGACCAGTTGGCGGGCTTGCTTCATGGTGCAGGCCAGTCCCTTGTAGTAGACTTGAGCTTGCAAGCGTCGGTTCAGCACGTCTTCGGTGCTGAGTGAGAGAATGTCGCCGAGTTCGGCGTCGGATTCGATAAGGCCCTTGTGGTGGAGGGAGCGAAGCAAGTCTTCTCGCTCACGCTTGCCGTGGCCTTCGGTGGTGTCGACGTTTCCAATCAAACGCATGGCTTGGCGTCGGTGTCGACGGAGTTGGGACTTGGCCTTCCAAATCTCCTTCATGTTCTTGAGACCGTGATTGCCTTTGATGGCGTGCTCTTCTTCAATTCGGTCAGCCTTCCAGGGGTGAGAAGGCGTGTCGTACTTGGGTCGTGAAAACTTCGGCTCTCCCATCTTGATTCCTCCTCATCACTTCTTTCGGCTGACACCCAAGGTCAGACCGCCACGGCCGTTGGAGCGACCGCGCTGTCCACGGACCTTGTTGCCAGATGCGTGGCGAACACCACGGTAGCACTTCATGGTACGAAGACGGTCGATGTCGTCTTGCAGGGTAAAACGAACTTGCTGACCGGTCAGGTGAATCTCGTTGCCGGTTTCGAGGTCGCGCTGTCGGTTGAGCATCCAAAGCGGAACGTTATCGGCGTAGGCCTCGATGGCGATACGGAGCTGCTCTTGCTGGTCGGTGTCGAGGAAACCGGCGAGGGCGTAGGGGTCAAATCCAGTGTTCTTGCAGATTTGGATGGCGGTGCGGGCACCGACGCCTTTGACCGAGGTCAAGGCGGTCGCCAGCGGCTTCAAGCCGTCCATGTCCGTATCTGCCATACGCAGAATGTATGAAAAGTCATCACCAAGGTCCTCATCCTTCGGTCGTGCCATATGGTTTCCCTCAACGTTAACACCACAGTGTCAAGCATCCCTCCGACCAACCTCCCATATATCAAGACCGCGATGATGAAATCCGCGCCACTGAGCCGCGAAACGGCCTTCAAATCGGGGGTGAATCTTCATCCTTTGTTGGAGAAACGCAAAGCAGCAAGACATCGCCCACCGGATGCCGTGCAACAAAGCCTTCCCGAACACCGTGCCGTCGTCGCAATTGCCGGTCAAGCGAACCCTGCAAAATCGGTTGCATGGCGGGGTCGAGGTCAAAGCGGAGTTTGACCGACGCCATGCGATGCTCGAGCGCCACCTCCACCAAACGGTCAACCGTGGACTGGTCGAGGGCAAAGGTGAGCAATTCCACGACCCTTCCAGTGGCTTGGACGAGCCACTCATCCTGGCCTTCAAACTGCAAAACATCGTCGTGATGGACTTGAGGGCGTCTGCCTTCAATGAAGGCCCATCGGTGGTTGCCGTCGCTACCGGTGCGATTGAACCAAGCCGTTGCCAACCCGCTTTCAACGAGGGCAGCGTCGAGGATACTCACGTGCTCTCCTCGTTTTGGTGGATGGTGTCGGAGAGTGAGAGAAGTTTCGTCTTCGTTGGTTGAGAGCATCAGCGGCAGGTCGGCAAGCGAGACGGGAACTCGGACGAAACGGCGGGCGACGCCCTCCGAAGCGATACCGCCCAGCCACAAGGCCAACCGGTCCACGCGACCTCGTCCACGAGAGGTCCATTCCCATGTTTTGGCGATGCCGGGCCAAACAGCTTCAACGATGCCTTCCACCTCCGCTCGCTGCGACGATGTCAACCGTGGAGAGAGGTCAAGGAGCACGGCTGGACCTTCCGGTGACGGTGCAAAGTGCGGCGCCCACGATTCGAGGACCGTGTGCAAGGGTGGTTGCATTTCTTCGAGTGCGTGCGTTCTGCTGTTTCGGGGTCGGGCTGGGTCGAGATGAAGGAAAGCGACGGCCTGAACATCGGCCCCCAGGACCGACTGAACACCTCGAGGGTCGCATCCATCACCGGCCACAACCGAACTTTTGAGGAACCATGCCGCTTGACTCGCTTGCGCATGACCGGCAACGGTCTGAAGGTTCACGGCGCTTGCACGGGCACGTTCTTCGTCCAACTCCACGCCGAGGACGGGCCGTTGAAGCGTTGAGGCGTAGGCAGCAAGTTGGATACCGCTGCCACAGGCACAGTCCAACACGACACCCTCAGGCAAGCGATGCTTCGCCACCGCTTGAGCACGAAGGACGGCTACCTGCCACGGCGTGGCGAGCGGACGACCTTCCTTGGCATGGAAGAACCCGAGGCCTTGAGGAGCCGTGGCGTCCTGAGCGTGTTCCACCAACCCGTCGGAGGAAACGTCGGACGGGTTGAACAGGCGATGCACATCTCCACCTCAAAGGGCGACAATATCCGAGCGGGTCAGCAGGGATTCAAACGGAATGCCGGCTTCCGCAAAAGCAGCTTCTGCGCCTTCCTCGCGGTCGAGGATGCTGATGACGGCGACCACTCTGCAGTCGGTGTCGTTGTGGATGCGCTCAACGGCCACGATGGACGAACCTCCCGTAGTGGTTACGTCCTCGACGATGACCACGTCGCCACCCCCCTCGAGGGACGTGCCTTCAATGCCTGGCGGGTTGTTTGTTTTCCGTCCACCTCGGCCTTTGGGGGATTTCCGGACCATGAAGCCGCGGAGGTTTTCCTCAGCATCTGGAGAAGCGACCACGAGAGCGGTCAAGGGAACAGCACCCAATTCAAGCCCGCCCACCAGCGTGGCGCCCAGAGCTTGGATTCGGAGGTTCAGCAGACGGCCCATGATGGTGGCTGCTTGAGGATGCATCATCACCGGTTTGGTGTCAAAAAACCAGCGAGATTGCCGTCCGCTTGCGAGGGTGAACGCCGCATCATTTCCCCCGTCAAGAAACGCCAACTCGTGAACGAATTGAGTCAGTTGGGGCCAGTCGGGATGGTTGCGAACGGTGTCATGAACGGCCATGAACACCTTCCTAGGCCGTCATGACATGAACTTTCCTTTAGCAAACGGCTGTCGGAGTCGTTCCATCCAAGCGAACCGTGTTGATGATAAAGGGTCGTGGTGAAGAACGGGTGAGTCAAGATGTCCCAGTCCAAGCAGGCCGCTGAAGTGGGGAAAAGCAATCCCCTCTTAGGCTTGGATTTGGAGCGTCTCGAACGCGAGATGTTGGCCTACCATCGGTGGCTTGACGAACGGGCCGATGACGCCTACCGGATCGCAGAACAAGCCAGACAACTTGGGTTTGACCACAAAGACAGGGTTGAGATTCCCCGCGCATCCGATTTGGCAGGGCGAACAGAAAAACTCCTCATCGAACATCTTGAGGGCTACGAGGTCGCCGATGATATCCGAGCACTGTTGGATGAGCACGACCGTGAAACAACCTCCATCATCATCGCACAGTCCGTAGCCAGGGGTTTTCGAGAACAGGGCTACGACCTTGAGAAATCCATCGATGTCGGCCTCCGAGTTGGCCTCGCGGTCTTGACCGAAGCGGTCCTGGTCGCACCCTTGGAAGGCATCAGCGAGGTACGTTTGCTCAACAACGTGGACGGCTCGCAATTTGTTTCGGTACATTTTGCAGGCCCGATTCGTGCAGCCGGTGGTACAGCCCAAGCCTTGGCTGTCCTCATCGCCGACATGATTCGCCGTGAGTTGAACATCGGGCACTATCAGCCCACCGATCCCGAGGTGGAACGAGTCAAGGAAGAGTTCGGCTTGTACCGAGGCAATTTGCAATACCGCCCCTCGCCCGAAGAGATTGATGAAATTGTTCGGGCATGCCCGGTGATGGTGAACGGAGAATCAACCGAACGCATTGAGTGTGCCGGATACGGCAATGTACGTAACATCGACGAAGCGCGCATCCGTGGCGGTGTTCTTTTGGTCATCGGTGAAGGCATGTGCCTGAAAGCTCCGAAAATTCAGAAACACACCGAGCGATTGAACCTCCCCGGCTGGGAATTCATCACCAAGTTCGCCAGCCGCGGAAAGGCTGCGGAAACGACCGATAAAGCAGCCTTCAAGAGTCAACAAATCGCTCCCATTACGAAATTCATGAACGATATCATTGCGGGCAGGCCGGTCTTTGGCGGCCCGTTGCAACCGGGTGGTTTCAGACTGCGATACGGGCGAGCACGACCGTCTGGACTCGCTGCCGCCTCCACCAACACCGCTTCCATGCTGGCACTTGACGACTTCATCACCATCGGGACACAGATGAAAATTGAACGACCCGGAAAGGCATGCGCCATCACGCCCTGCGACGAATCGGAAGGTCCGTGGGTGGTCTTGGAGGACGGCCGCTTCCTCCGCATCGATGACCCGGCATCCTATGCTGCGCTTCGCAATCAGGTCAAACAGGTCTGGGACAACGGGGAACTGGTCATCGGTTACGGAGAATTCATGGAGAACAACAAGCGCTTGGTCCCGGCCGGATACACGATGGACTGGTGGGCCAGCGACATGGTTGACAACCTGTCAAGCGAAGAAGAGGTGGCCTTTTTCATGGAAACAATCGGTGCTTCCCGTGAAGCGTGGCCAGAAGGCACACCTGGTTATCCTCCCGAAGAATGCGACGACCAAAACGCTCAATTTTGGGTCCGCTGTGAATGGCACGAACGTTTGCGTCAGTTGGCGTTGACCTGGCCGCAAGCGCTGGCGTGCTCACGATGTTTTGCCACTTCGTTGCCCCCGCCCCACAACCCGTGGTTCAAGGACCTCCCCATCGAGTGGCTCCCCGCTGTACTTTCGCTCCTCGAAACCGCTGTCATCGAACCGATGACAGACGCATCCGAGGCACCTTCGGGCGCTCAACCCGCCCGCAACAATCGCCAACTTCGTCTGCCCGGTGGTGCCAAAGATTGGTCAGCGAACATGATGGATGAATTGCAACCTGAAGTGCTTCCCGATGTCGAATCAACGTCCTTCCCTGGACCTTCATTCACGATGGAAAAACCCGTCATGTCCTCGGTGTTGCCCGAGGGCTGGGCGTTGCAACAACACGGCCTCGCCAAGGGCGCGATGATGCTCTTAGGGCTTCCACATCACCACGAAGGGGACGACATCGTGGTTACAGAAGGGTGGGAATCTTTCCTCGAAGCCTTCGGGTATTCCAGCGAGGGTTCGGCGCCCTTGCGCCAAAAGAACGCTGCAAAGGTCGCTAACGACCGTTTGGCTTCCCTGCGCAAAGCGAAGTTGGTGCTCGATGAAGAACGGGCTCGCAAAGGCGAACTCGAAAAAGAGCGAGCGACGATTCGCATCGCAGCGGAAACCGGTGCGAGGCAACGAGGTCTTGGCATCGCTGAGACCGCCCGTGTCGGACGAGACGCTGCGGCTTCGGTCCCCGATGAAGGCCCAAGCGACCCCGCTGCCTACCTTGCGGCGCAACGCCTGGAGGACGAACACGCCATCGAGGGTATCATGGTCGTCGTGCGGCAACTGTCCGACCTTCGCTGGGAGCACAGTGCGCCGGTTCGCGTGGGCTGTCGAATGGGTCGACCCGAGAAGGCGGCGCCTCGTATCATGAACCCGATGACGCACTCCTTGTTCCCCATCGAGTTGCACGGTGGCAACCAGCGCCTGCTGAATCACGCCATCGACAAGCACACGATTCGTGTTCAGTTGGGCCGCCGCACGTGTACCGTCTGCGAGCGAGAATCACCCTATCTTCGGTGCCATCACCGTGCCTTGGACGCTCACGGCGAGGGTAAGGCAGGCGAGACCTGCGGTGGGCGAACACAAGCCAAAGAAACGAAGTCAAACGCTTACCGCCGAGGCGAAGTCCAATCCGTTCGCATGGACGAGATGGTTGAGGACGCACGTATCCGTTTGGGCATCGACCGCCTTCCTGCGCAGGTGAAGTGCACCAAGAAACTCAACAGTCGAGACCAAACGCCAGAAGCCATCGAAAAAGGCATTCTTCGCGCCCGACACGCACTCCCCGTCTTCCGAGACGGTACGGTGCGCTACGACATGAGCGATGTTCCCATCACCCATTTCAGGCCCCGTGAGATTGGCGTGCCGTGGAAAAAACTCCACGGTTTGGGCTACACGCATGATTATCGCGGTCGTCCATTGGAGGACGACGAGCAAACGCTGGAAATTTTCCCTCAGGATTTCATCGTCGCTAAGGGGGCGGCCGATTTCTTGCTTCGAACGGCGAAGTACATTGACGAATTGCTGGTTCGCTTTTACAAGATGGAGCCGTATTATAACGCCGACAAAGCCGACGACCTCATCGGCCACCTCATCTGTGCGCTCGCCCCCCACACGAGCGGTGGTGTTCTCTCCCGAATTATTGGTTGGGCAGACTGTTCCGGAGGTTACGCGCATCCCCTTTTCCATGCGGCCAAGCGACGAAATTGCGACGGCGATGAAGACGCCATCATGCTCTTGATGGACGGTTTGCTGAACTTCAGCCGTGATATTTTGCCGGCCAATCGAGGCGGACAGATGGACGCACCGTTGGTGTTGACCACGCGACTCAACCCGACCGAGGTCGACAAGGAAGCGCTCAATGTTGACTCAGCTTGGTTCTACGAGCGGGATTTCTACGAGGCCACGCAGCAGCAACCCCATCCAAAAGACATTCAGAACCGGATGGATTTCGTTGAACGCCGCCTTGGAAGCGTGGCCGCTGTTCGCGGTTATGGGTTCACCCACGATTGTTTCGCCATCGACCGAGGCCCAGCCCTCTCCGCCTACAAAACCCTCGAGACGATGATCGACAAGATGAACGGGCAGTTGGCGCTTGGCCATCGTCTGCGTGGCGTCAACGTTCGGCAGGTTGCCTCAAGCGTGGTTCGTTCCCACTTCCTTCCGGATTTGCGTGGAAACTTGAACGCCTACGGCCGCCAGAAAGTTCGCTGCCTCAAGTGTGGCCATTCCTACCGACGCATGCCGCTTTCGGGTACTTGCATTCAACCGAAAAAGGAAACGGGACGGGGACTTTCAAGCATGGGCGTTGCCAAGGCGGAAGGTGGGCTGTGCAACGGCAATCTTGCCCTGACCGTTTCAGAGGGTGCGGTCCGCAAGTACATCGAGGTCATGCGCTTCGTCATGGACCATTATGGCGTCGATTTGTACACCCGACAAAACGCAGACTGGTTGGCCTCCAGCGCCGATTCGCTGTTCAATAACGACCGTGCCAAGCAACTCTCGCTCTCCGACTTTTTGTGAGTCATCGAATAGGGTCTCGCCACGGTGAATCGCTTTCATCCCAAGCTATTGGGTCTTCTTCGGGGGCAAATTGCTTGGTCTTGAATGGGGTTTTCTCCGGTGCTTGTTTTTCGGGTTCTCGTTGCGACCTGCGAGCGATGAGGGCCCGCACGCCCTGCTCGCCCCATGCGAGGACGACGAGCAGCAACGTGAGCACCACATGCCCCGCCGTTTGAACGGCTGCAAACGGTTTGAGATTCAATCGCTGTTCAACATCAACGCCCTGGTCCACCACCGTTTCAATCGTGTACGTGCCCGGTGTTAATTCGCCCGACCAAACAGGTGTCTCATCGTTCAGTGTACCAGTCCAGGAGAACACCTCGCTTTGGTTGTCCTTCTTGATGGAGAAACTGACGTTGGCGTTGTCAACGCTCAAACTTTCGAATTCCGTGTTCAATTCCGCAGGAATAGGTGATGAGGAACCGAACACGGCGGAAATCTCGACCTCACGATAGGTTTGGAACTGGTTCACCGTGTTGATTTCGTTTGGAGCAGACTGGTTGGCCACATTCAGCCAGAGTGCATTGATGAGCACCACCGCCACCACCCAAAGAAGGGTGTTTTGCATGGAGCGGCGGTCGTTCATGAGTCGGAACTCCTGATTGGTCTTCTTATGCTTATGTTCGCCGCAACGCATCAACCTCAAGATTGACGCTGCGTTTTCCATCCAGCGTTGAGCAGGTCAAGAATGCGCTCCATCCACTTCAATTTGTCCAATTTCCGTACTGGGTCGGTTGCGCCCGACCACGGGCCCACATGGTCCACCGCATAGCCCACAAATTGCACATGTTCGAGCGGCACTCCTAGGGCAGCGAGAAGACAAGCAGCCCGGTCCCCGTCGGTAAAACCACCAACGTTGTGCATATCGGGATAGGTCTCATCTGTTTGGTGCGTCAAGACGAGGGACGCGCCGCCTTGTTTTGCCCAGGCTGCTGTGCACGCTTGCCATCGTTCTTCGTTATCCCCGTGGGCGTGAACGATGAGGGGAATACCCTGTCTCACCGCCTCGTGAAGATGGTCGCCACCGTCGAGGTCGGTCACCACACATAACACGTCCACCGTGCCAAAGCAGGCCCCAACCGCTCCGTCAGCGGCAAGAAAGACAGTTTTTTCCGGCCATTTGCCAATCAAATCCTCCTCAACAACAGCCGCCCCAACCAGCACCACGTTTTGTGCCTCCTCAAGCCGCTGAACCAGGGCTTCCAGCGTTGCCCTCCGTCCTTCGGCCGACCAGCCCAAGGCCTCGGCCTCGGGGTGCTCATTGCATGCCCTTCGCAAACCTTCGGCGCTGTTGACATCGTCGGCGTAAGTCCAACCGTAGTGGGTTCGCACCTCGTGCTGAATCGCGACCAGGGCTGCGTCGCGCAAGGGTCGCATGATGCCCTCGGTGCGGGCCAAGGTCAAGAAAGCGACCCCGAGGTTGAACTTCATAATCCGTGGCCTTCTCCTCCCACCATGCCCGTGCCACGGACTCCGCCGCCCCTTGCGGACGAAGTCACGCTGGCGCGTTATCCGTTCCTCCCTCAAGCATCGGACTGGATTCGAAACATGGCGGTTCGCCACAGCATCGACCTGAATGAATTGTTGGAAGGCCCATGGATGGAACAGGCGCGCCAGCGGGCGCGCATTCGCCTCATCGATTCCGTGCAGTCAAAGGAAGGCGTGCAGGTGGTCGGCGGCGACATCCACACGGAAGAAGGGCGGTTGATTGAGGCGTTTTCCTTTTACTACGCTCGGCTGGTCATGTGCGCCAGTGAAGACGAGCGCCTCATCGCAAGATGGGCTCAAGCGGAGGCTGCTCGGGCCGAACAACTCTTGATTCAAGATGCTGCCAACCTTCCTTCTGTCGCCCGAACATATCTGACCGAAGTGGAAGAAACGACCGGACGCGCAGCATCTTCCTCGGCGGCCTCAGGCATGAGCATGCGACAACTTCGGCAGACGTCGTCGTCCGAATGGCGGGTCGGGCTTGCGGATTTCATTGAAATCTGCCCGAAAATCACGGGCAGTCGCTGGCGTCTGCCCAACGTCGATGTGGAGAAAGGTTGGGTCAAATTGCACGGGGAGCGGCAATATGCCTCCTCGGCCAAACTCGCCCGTCTCCTCAGAGAGCGCATCAAGGCGGGCATTGAAGCAGAAGCGCTTGAGAAGATGGCAGAGGTTACCACCGACCTCGCCGTTCGACTTGCAGAACCGGTGGGGATGGTGCGAAATCTCATGGCCAACAAGGCCAGTGAAGCTATTGCTCTCGTGGGGGCAGAGGAAAGCGACTGGCCACCTTGCATGCAGAAGATCATCGCCGATTTGGCTGGTGGGGTGAACGTGAACCACTTCGGCCGCTTGTTTTTGGCCTCCATGTCCGCCACGCTGGCCCTGCCTGAGGAATCCTGCGTGAATTTCTTCCGTGGGGCACCCGATTTCAGCGAGGCGACGACCTCGTATCAAGTCCAACACGTCTACCAGCATGAATACACGCCCGCAGGTTGCGGGAAGCTCAAGGTGAACCACAACTGTCCGGTGCTGCCAGGTGATAACCGAACGTGTGACCAACCGTGGATGGACCACCCGCTCAAGTACATTCGAGCGACCCAACGGTGGAAGCGTTTGACCGACCGTTCCGATGCACCTTCCTCAACGCCCAAGAGCGAAGAAAATGAAACAACTCGCACCGATGAGGCCTAATTGCAGGCGTTTTCTCTAAATGCCGAGGCCACCAAGGTCATGACATGGTGAGCGCCGATGAAGGTGTGGCGGTTCCGCCAAAACTTCCGCTCTCCTACCGCCTGTGCCGTCGGTTTTACCGTTTTTTAACCAACATTTGGTTCCGAGAAATCAACATCGTTGACGATGAAAACCTCCCCAAGGAAGGGGGCATCCTCTACATCACGTGGCATCCCAGCGGATTGATTGACCCGATGCTGATGATGTCGGTCCTTCCCGGTCAATTGACCACGGTCGCCAAGCACACGCTGTTTCGCATTCCGGTTCTCGGTCGATTGTTACGGGCTTCAAGCGTGGTGCCCATTGAACGCCCTTCCGATTCAAAGGACCTTTCCGCCTCAAGGCAACGAAATGCCGACCGACTTTCCTCCCTTTCATCCCTCATCTCAAACGGAGCCAGCGTCCTGATTTTCCCCGAAGGTGTGACGCACGCTGACGCTGGGGTTCGCACCGTCCGTTCGGGGGCAGCACGTATCCTCTTGGCAGCGATCCGTGACGCAAAGGAGAACGGACGACCGCTTCCGAAGTTGGTTCCTATCGGGCTTCATTACTCTGAATCTCAACGGTTTCGTGAACGCGCTGCCGTCGTGATTGAACGCACGATGGACCTTCCCGATGTTCCAGAAAGGGTCGACGATGAGGAGGAACTAGACCGGCTTGACAGAGCATGGGTCAAGGCGGTCACCAGCCAGATTGCGATTGAACTTGAGCGAGTAAACCATTCCAAAATATCTTGGAAGGAACGGACAATGATTTGGAAAGGACGGAGTTTGGTCTACGCCGAAAAACAACGGCAAGCCGGCGAGGCGCTGGTGAAACCAACCTACGCCGAATCCGTTCTCGCGGCTCGCCGCTTGCGAGCGGGTTGGGAATTCATGGGCCAGGAGCAACCCAAGGAAACGCAAGCCCTTGCCGATGCCTGCCAGCACCACTTCGCAACCTTGGACCAGCGTGGCATCACGCCCTATGACGTCGATGCACGGCCCGAACGGCTCTCGCTGATGGGCCACGCGAAGTACTTCGTCCAGTGGTTGTGGGCACTGGTGTGGATGTTTGGCTTGGTGACATGGAGCGCCATTGCGGGGAATTACGTCCCCTACAAGGTCAACGGCCTCCTCAGTTGGTTCCTCAAGCGCCGTTCGCTGGACTCCTCGGTGGTCGGGACCACCAAGGTGTTCTCGGCCGTGGTCTTTTTCCCAGTGTGGTGGATGATGGCCTCCTTGTTCATCACGTGGTCACTGTTGAGTGCTTCAAGCCCGGTGAACGAACTCCTCCTCCAGCATTGGCTCCTCCTCGGCATCACCAAATTACCCGCCCTAGGCGTGTTTTTGGTGTTCATGGTCTGGTGGCCTGTCTCTGCTAAACTCCACCTCAAACTCTACGCACGGTTGGTCCGTGGCTCGAGAAACCTTCAGCGCTGGAAAATTTGGAAAGACGCCTCAAAGGATTGGGACCGATTGGTCGAGGAACAGCGCCGCCTTGCTCACGAACTCGTGAACCTTGGTGCGGGCTTGGTCTTACCTGGAGACGAGGATTGGCAAGACCCCCCGTCGGGGCACGATGATGTCGCTGCTGTTCGTCGCCGAGCACCAACACCACAAGCTTGAATCTCCACATTGAGAGGGGATTTTCGCACAAGGGTTTGAATGAAAGGACGGTGGTGGGTTCACCAAACGGGGGGTGCACGGATGACACGAACACTGGTGTTGACGGTTGACCGAGACAACGACCTTGGTCTCAAAACCTCCATCCGCGGACCCGTTGTCGGGCGCCGAAACGTCCTCACGGCTGCCTTGAAACTCGGTATCGCCGACCCAGAGGAAAGCGACACAAACGCCATTCTCGGGGCCCTTTCTCAAAACGACAAACTCATCGATGGAAAGTCGGAGGAAGACGAGGTCGAAATCGCCATCCTAACGGGAGACGAAAAGGTCGGCGTTCGTTCCGACCGAGCCATTGCGGCCCAACTTGATGAAGTGGTCTCGGCCTTCCAGCCCGACCAGGCTATCTTGGTCACCGACGGTGCTGAGGACGAAAGCGTCCTTCCCATCATCACGTCCCAAGTTCGTATCGACCACGTTGAGAAGATCATCGTTCGTCAATCCAAAGGCATTGAGGGGACCTACTATTACATCGTCAAGGCCCTTGAAGACCCCAAATGGCGCTCTCGAATCATGATTCCATTTGGCGCTGTGTTGGCCATTTTTGGCTTGGGCATCATGCTTCCAAACGAAATTGGAGGCGTGGTCATCGGCGCTTTGCCCCTCGTGCTTGGCCTCTACATTTTCAGTAAGGGCGCCGGCCTTGAGTCGACCGTGAACCGTGTCATTCAGGAAATGCGTGAAAACGCCGACGCAGCGATGTTTTCCTCGCTTTTGTGGACGGCGACGCTGTTCAGCGCCATCTTTGCCGTAGCGGAAGGTTGGCGAGCGTTCGGCCTGACGGAAGCCACGGCCAATTCACAATCGGTGCTGTGGCTGAGCGTGATTCATTCCTCGCTTGCGTGGACCGTGATTGCCTTCTTGACATCAACTGCGGGTTTCATGCTGCTACGTCTCAAGCGCGGTTCCTTTTCTGGCAGCCTGATTGTACTGAGCGTGTTCGGCATGGTGGTCTACTCCTTCCTGAACGCCGCGTTGGACATCGCCATTCGTGTGCTCAGCGGAACATCTTACGAATTCAGCGTCCAAATGATTCTCGATGATTTGACGACGCCCCTGATTTGGGTGGCCGTTCTCTGGATGGTCACAACCATCGTGCGAACGCTCCAAACCCGCCAGGCTCAAGCGGACCGGTACTGGGGCATTTGAGCAGACGACAGGAAGCGTGGCGGGCCGTTCACCGCTGCACGAACACCCTCAACGCATAAAGCGAGAAAACCACACCACAGGCCATGGGCACGGTTCCACAGCACGAGTTGGCGGCACTTGCAGCGTTGTCAGGCTACGACCAGATGTTGGAAATTGATCGGCTGTGTAAAAAATACGGTGTGGACGAAGCAAGCCTCCGCACCATGCTCCAAAGCACATCACCGTCGCCCCCGCGAGCAGCGAACAACCCTGTCTCATCGTGGGATACTTCCCACAAAGACCCCCCAAGTTTGCAACAAACCCCTGCTTCAACGGCCCCAACCCTCGTCAACAAGGACCAATTTCGATTTGAGTACGACCCAACCCGGGAAGCGGAAGAACGACGAGGGCAGGTCAGTCAAGCCATTCTTTGTTCGGCTTGTGGGGTTGCCCTTGGCATTCCTGATATTCGTCCCATCAAGGTGACCTGCCCTGCGTGCCTCTTTGAAACGACCTACACCGACTGAAAGGCGGGTTCATGTACGGGAAGAGAGGAGGTACGCTCATGCACGAAGGCTCACCCCGACGTTGGCCTTATTCGGCCAACAATTCGCCGTTGGCCCTGCCGGAACATCCGATTTTATTCACCTCGAAGGAAGTGGTTCTTCTGGATGATTTCGCTGGCGAGATGAGCGACGAAGTTCTCCAAGGTCCTGACCTCAGCGCCTATTTCAAGCGATTTGGAGGTCAATCCACCTCGCTTGACGAGTTGTTGGCTGGTGAGAACGCACCGCCAATCGACGAGCGTCGTCCAATTTTACTCCAAGGAGAGTTGGCCAACCCGTACCGACTTCAAGACATTAACATCGGCCCGCTTCCCGTTTTGACGGTGCGACTTGAAGGTCTCTGCAGGACGTGGGCCGATGGTTTGGACCCTCGGGACGCCTATCCTGGCGTTCATCACGTTACGCTCGCTCGAACGCCGGGCTGGTGGGAGCGTTCCCATATTGGGCTGGCGACCAAAGACCAGTTGAAGCGAATTCGTGAGTGGCTGGATAACGGCGTGCGCTCAACTTGGCGCCCAGTGAAACTTGGTGAGGGCAGCGTCCGTTTCGAACACGCTCCCCTTGAGGCGCCAACCGTTGAGGACGTTGAATGGGACGGAGCGAACGAGCGAGTTTCGGTGCCCGCTCCAGCACCAACCGGGCCGCTCATTTCACTGGATGAACTTCTGGTTGTGGTGCACACACGCCAGGGATGCTACAATCATCGGGGGCGTATCGCACGTTGCGTCCACATGCATCAGCGCGCCTTCCACGAGGGTCTTTTTCGCAAGGGATCATCACACCGCTGGGACGAAATTCTCACACTGAAGTAGGCGTGCGCAGGTAATGTTCAACCCGTTCCTCGCCCCAAACGTATTCCTGAGCCAGCGTCAATCCAGATTTGGCAAGCAATTGGGCATCAAGCCCCGCTTCTACCGGTTCTTGATGCATCACTTTGCTGTGAATCAAGAACACCTCGTCCACGAGCCCTTCCTCCAAAAATCGGTGCACGGTGGTCGGTCCGCCCTCGACGAGCACGCGCTGGATTTCACGGTCGGCCAGTTGATGAAGCAGCGAATTCAAACCGGTGAAGTTGTTTTGCATCAGCAGTGTTTCTCCTCCGTCGGCAAGAAGTTGGGCTTTGGCATCAATGCGCTGATTTGGGTCGATGACCACCCGAAGAGGTTGCCGAGTTGAAGGAACCAAACGCACGTTGAGCTGGGGGTCGTCTCGGTTGACCGTTTCCACTCCCACCAGGACGGCGTCACAATCTCTTCGCAATTCGTGAACTTTCTCCAAGCATCCCGCCGATGTGAAACGCTGGGCTTCTGCGCTTCGGTCGTCGACTGACCCTTGAGCGTCAAGGGCCAACTTAACCGTGACCAAGGGTCGACGGTGGGTGCACCAATGCATGAACGCCCGCATCTGGTCGTGGGCTTCCTCTTCCATGAGGCCGGTCTGGGTTGGTATGCCGGCGGCTTCGAGCACGCGACATCCATCGCCTCTGACCGTTGGGTTGGGGTCGTGGTGAGCGATGATGACTTTGCTCACACCTGCCCACATCAGGGCTTCTGTGCATGGCGGTGTCCTGCCGAAGTGATTGCACGGTTCCAACGTGACATAAGCGGTGGACCCGTTGGGCGAATGCCCTTTTTCCTCAGCGTCGTGAATGGCCATCTGTTCAGCGTGCAAGCCGCCGAGATGGTCGTGCCAACCTTCAGCGATGACCTCGCCGTCCTTGACCAGCACGCAGCCGACCAGCGGGTTGGGACTGACCTTTCCGCGACCTCGCTCAGCAACCAACAGGGCATGTTCCATGAACATGCGGTCTGCATCGCTCCAATCCTCAGCCACACCTCGCCGAGGAACCTCTTGTTCATGACTGCTTGCATGGTTTCCACGGGCGAAAAGGAGGTAAAACCAATCAAATATTCATATTGGAGCATATATTATTCATTGTGCATAATTGTAAAAACCGTTTGCTTGAGAAGGATTGAAGCGTTTCAGCCCCCTGAGCGACACATGGGCAGCAAACCTCAGGAGGGGCTTCTGGAACCGATGGAATTTGAGCATGATCCTTCAAGCCGCAAAAAGAAGGGCGCTCATCGCCCTGTTTTTGCTGAAATCTTTCAACTCGAAGGGGAAAGCGTTGACCTTCCCAAAAAAGTCCATCTCTTGGTCAACCCCTTTTCTGGCAAGAAGAAAGGTCGTGCTGTCGCCCAACGCGTGATTGAATTGGTTAAGGAGGCCGGCGTTGAGATTCAGAGTTCCTATTCGGCCTATAGCGGCCATTTGGTGACCATGGCCTCTGCCTTGGTGGTTGGGAAGAACGAAGTCATTGCTGTCGTAGGTGGCGATGGCTCACTTTCCGAAGCGATTACAGGACGAATGCTCCTTGGTAAGAAGGGCAAAGAGACCTTTGCTGCCATCCCAGCAGGCACGGGCAATTCCCATGCTCATGACCTGAAACTCTCTTCGGTTGAGCAGGCGGTTGAAGCCATGCTTCGGGGTCGCCGTCATGCCCTTGACCTTGCGAGGGTCGAGTTGACTGAAGGGCTGCCTGGGGCCACCGGCGAGCCCATGGTTCGCTACAGCCACAACCTTGTCACGTGGGGATTGGGCGTTGATTCGACGATTCAAGCCGAAAAGATGCGATGGATGGGGCCGATTCGCTACGATGTTGGGATTTTGTTGGCCATCATGGCCAACCGCCGTCGTACGGCCACCCTCACCCTCGATGACCGCTACACGACCGATGATTTCACGCTCTTCTTGGTTCAAAACACACAGACAGGGGGCTCGATGCTCCCCCTCGCTCCCGGTGCGAGCACGGACGATGGACTGATGGATATCGGGATTTTGAAGAAAATGGGCCGGCGCGACGTGCTCAAGGCCTTTGGCATGCTCAAGAAAGAAGGACGCCACGTGTTCCATCCAAGGGTGGACTACCACCGATTCACTTCGTTGCGAATTGACACAGAAGAGCCAACCGCCATCAACATCGATGGTGAGAACATCGGTTCAACACCGTTGAGCATGACAGTGCTCAAACACGCAGCCTATCTCATGAGGCCAAATTAGAACGAGAAATCAGAGAAATCCTCGTCCTCATCATACTGTTGAGCAGGCGGAGCACGCTCTTCTGCAGGTTCGGGTGCGGACTTCTTCACGGCCTTTCGGCGTCGAACCTTGGGCTTGCTGGGCGCTTCTGCGGGTTGCTCGGACCGTGTCTGCGTTGGCGGTGCACTTCGGCGCTGCTGCGAGATCGAAGCAGGAAGAGATGAGGTTGTGGGCGCCTCTTGCTGAGCGCTCATTCTGTCCATTTCTTCAGCGGCCTCGGTTGCCACCACCGAACTCTTTCGCCCGGTAGGCGCAGAGCGGCCAGGCCCACTCGTGGAGGTGGATGCAAGAACACTGTCGAGGTCAAAACCGCCCAACGCGCCTTCGTCCTTCTTCTTGGATGCTTTCGCAGCAGGGGCGTCTTTCTTTTTCTCCGCCTGACGACGCTCCTTTTCTGCTTCACGTCGTTCTCGGTCCTTGCGGCGTTGCCGTTCTTCAGGCGATTCCATCCCTGCTGCTTTAGCCGCTATTGCATCTTTCTTGACGCTGGCAGCTTTCTTCATGCCTTCTTCGCCAATGAGGATGCGCATGGAGCGTCCGGCAGATTTCATGATCATGCCTTTGGAGACGATGAAGAGACCAACTGAACCACCGATGCCTCCAACGAGGAAGAACATGATGAAGCCTCCACGTCCCAGGAACGGTACATCGCCCTGAACCCATTCGTCGTCCGCTTCACCGTTGGCTGAAACGGTGGCTTCCTCAAGGGTGATGCCGGTGACGAGGACGTAGAGGTCCTCTCTGTTGGTGTTTGATTCAACTTTAAGGGAACACTCGTTGGTGGCGCCGTGCCAAGATTTCAACTCACCTACGGCGTTGGACCCGGCCCCTTCAGTGGCGACCATGTAACCGTGGATGGAAACGGGCTGGTGCCATTCGTTGAGGGAGGTCAGTCCGTAGAGCACGTCTTCTGAGGTGGGAATGAGCCCGAGAACGAACCATTTGGTGTCTGCTTCCGAATCCAATTGTTCGAGATTCACCGAACCCGACCCTGTTTTGGGGTAGAGCGGGTCCGACCAATCCTTGAGGTCGATACGCGCTCCATCACCATCGACCACGGCGGCAGCGTCGCTGAACGACATGGATTGGATGGCGACAGCCGTGGTCACGCCAAACGCAAGTCCACGTGTGCTCTGTTGGTTATGGCTGTCGTAAAATGCGCTGGCGGCGAGGTAGCCTGTGAAGGAAATGGCCGTTCCGTTGCCTTGCTGCAAATCTCCACCGGCGGTTCCGGGAATACATCCAACTGGAATCACGCTGTTGCTGGTTGAACCGCCCGACAGGCTGCTTTTCACGGTCGTTTCTTCCATGGAGAAATTCACCTGAACCGCTCCAGAACCGCTTCCCCAATCAGCGGTTGACGGTCCGAGACAGCCTGCCAGAAGCATGCTGGCGATGAGACAGATGGCGAACGTACCCCTGCGCATGCTCCTTTGAGGGAGGGCGGAGTTTGAGAAGTCTTCCCTAAATTATCTCGGAAGAGGAGTTGGCGCAGTCGGAGAGATTTGAACTCCCGAGTCACGGGGACACCGGATTTCAAATCCGGCGCAATACCAGGCTATGCGACGACTGCTTTGCTTCACCGTGAGTGGCGCCGCTTTTTCTTCTTTCGCCCCTACTCGTTGTCCGATTTGGTTCGGCTCACACCTGCGAGAGCGAAGGCAGCAAGCAGTGCGGAGAGCGTCATGGCAAAAGGCAGTGCAGGAATCAGTCCTGCCTCGTAGCCACCCAATTGTTCCTTCTCAAGGAGTTCCCTCACGTCAGCCGTGAAGTCTTCCACGCGCCAGTTATCGCCGGTCCAGGCCACGGTGGGTTCAAGGTCCGGATTGAGGATGTAGGTGATGGTCGAATGGCCGACGTTGTATTCTTCAGTGGTTTCGGGGACACAAGACAATTTGTCATTTTCGCCCCAGGTGTAGCCGCTGTCGCACATGCAATGCTTGGAGGCGCCGCTCCCCATTTCCCAGCCGTGGCCGTTGCAGACTGTTTCATCAGAGGCATCGCTGATTGGAGCAGGGATGGCTGAAGGGTCGGTGTAATTTGGTGCCCAAGCGATGTGAGTGGGCTCAAGAAGGTCATCTTGGCCAACATTGGAGTAGTCCCATGCTTCACTGGTTTCGTTCCAAGCATACAACGTCCAATACCATTCCCAATCGGGTGGAGACGTTTGATTGTTGATATCGGTCATGAGATGCCCCCAAGAACCGAGTTCATTCGTGGTGTTCATGCCTGCACCGATGAGCGCACCTTGCGAGATGTGGTATCCTGTAAATTGCTCAATGTTGACCACTTCGGTGGAATTGTTGGACCATTGGACGGTCACGCTCGAAGCCATGTCAACATTGGGTTGAGGAAGGAGTGAACGGTTGGTATCGGAACGCATCCAAGCGAGGTGCGGTATATCCAGCGCATCAACATCGTTCATGCCAACGCCAGAAACCTCCCATGCTTCCGACGTGGTGTTCCACAGGTTCAACTCCCACCACCATGCCCAATCATCGGGGGATTCCGTCCCGTTGATACCGATGATCATGCCTCCAGAGGAATTCAAACTCCAACCTGCTTGCTCGGCAGCGAATGCAGTGGCGTCCCAGCCATCGTACTGAAACATGTGTTGACTGTTGTTGTTCTTTGTGTCAACAAGCGTGACGGAGGCTTCACCTGGCTGGTAATCCATCACGTGCATGTCGATGACGCTCTGTTCAACCACCACGGCAAACATGTCCCATATTGGCTGCAAATCTTCGGCCGTCCCCGTGAGGTGAGGCCATGAAGCTCCCATGCGTTCGCTGTACTCCTTGAGCGCTTCCGGTGTATCGTGTTCCGGGTCGACGGTGATGGAGACAAAGGTCACATCCTTGCGCTCATCTTCGTTCAACTCCGCTTCCACGGCGCTCAAACTTTGCGTCAGAACCGGACAAACATCGGGGCATCGGGTGAAGATGAAGGAGACGACGACCACGCCTTCTGTATCGGTTCCGAAGGTGTAGTTCTCACCGCTTTGGTCGGTGAGGGTGAACGAATCAACGGGGCCACGCGCCAGTTGTTTTCCCATGTAGGCCGAAGCCGGGGCGAGCAACAACGATGCGAGTAAAAGAGCGAGCCAAGATTTCCGAGCGATTTTCATGACGAAGCCTCCTCACCGTTGACTGGCGAATTCCCAGTTGGGGGTGCACCACTCGGGCAGCGCTTGAACGGAACCGGGGTTCGACAGGCCGATGCCCCAGAGCATCAACAGCACAAAGAGCACGGGGAACAGCGCTGTTCGGGTGTAGATACGAGGGTCGCCTTTCAAGTGCATAAAGTAGGCAGCGATGCCGTAGCCTTTGATGACACCAACGCCAATCAAGATGGCCCAAACGGCATAGAGCGTGATCTCAATTTCCGTACCGGGGATTTTCTCAAAGAAAACGGCGGCGACTTCGAACAACGTGAAGAACATCAAGATGATGAAGTTCCAAAAGTAAATGTCGTAGCCTCCAGGCAATTTTTCAACAATCGATTCAAAGATTCCAGATGTTTCGTGTTCTCCCATAATCTCACCTCAATACAGATAGAAGGCTGGGAAGATGACCACCCAAGCCAAGTCGACAAAGTGCCAGTACAGACCGAAATACTCGATGCCTTGGCCGTTCTTTTCGTCGTAGCCGACCGTGTCGGCCTTGAAAATCAAGTACAGCATCACGAGCAAGCCGATGAAGACGTGCAGACCGTGAGCGCCGGTCGAGATGTAGAAGATGGAACCTGCTTGGGTGCCGATGGTGAAGCCTTCAGCGACGAGGTGGCTCCACTCAATGAGCTTCAACACGATAAACATCGAACCCAAGAGGAAGGTAGCGATGAGGTAGTTGCGAACTGCACTCTTCTGGTCGGGCAGGAGTTTGCCCATGAAGCCGGATGGGGCTTCCCAATCCTTGGCCTTGGCCGTCTTGAGGGCCAGCACGATGGTGTAGGAGGAAATGATCAGCGCAAAGGTGTTGATGGCACCGGGCAGGAGGGTCATGAAGTCGCCCTGGCCACCAAGGCCATCGAGCATGGCACCGTTGGGTCGGAGGAAATCCGAAGCCGTGAGCATGTTGACCTCTTCACAGTTTCCAGCGTTGACTTGCCAGCCCGTACACCATTCAGTGCGCATACGGAGGTAGGACGAGAAGAAGGTGGCGAAGACCATCACTTCGGACATGATGAAGACCCAAAGTCCAGCCTTGCGGATGTGCTGACCTTCGAAGGGGTGGGAAGTAGCGATTTGCTCGTGGTTGCCAATGAAGGGCAGGTCTTCTCGCCACCAGTTGGCAACACCTGCGGTCACGATGACCAAACCGAGCATGCTCAAACCGAGATCGCCGAGGTTGGCTTCAACGCCGGAGAGCATGTTGCCCAGTGCACCTTGGAAGGAAGGGAAACCCATCAGGAAGAGCATGATACCCAACGAGAAAATGATGGGAGAACCCGAGCCGTGGTGTTCGTGGTCATCGCCACCATAACCATGGTCATCGTGGCCTGCGTCATCCGGATAGATAGAATTGAGGAATCCACCCAAGCCGATGAATGCAGCGTACGTAAGGCACATCAGCAAGATGGTGATGCCCGCTGTTCGCCAAGTGAGGTAGGAAAGGTGGGCTTCGATTTCATGGTGGTGTGCCTCTTCCTTTGCTTCTTTGAGGGCCTTGATTTCGGATTCGCTGGCGTTGGCTGCTTTCGCATCCTCGTAGGCGTACTTTGCATCCTCATACTTGTGAATGGCATCTTCGTAAGCGTGATGCTTGACATTGGCGACACCAACGCCCATGGTGGCGAAGGCGAGTATGCCGATGGCGAGGAACACGCCACCGATCAATACGGCGCGCATCCAGATGCTGTTCTCAACGTGGGCTTCTCCACCGCTCATTCTTCTCCCTCCAGGTGGCCGGCGACCATTCCTTTCGGCTCGGCTTTGACCAATCGGTCCATCAGCGAAGGCTCGTCCTTGTGATGGCCGTGTTCGATGTTCATGTCGCCCTGTGTGGGGATGTCGTGGAAGGAAGGCGTTGGTGGAGGCGAGGTCGTGGACCACTCAAGGGACCAACCACCCCATGGATCCTTGCCCGCGGGTTCTCCGCGTCGAGCGGAGTAGATGATGTTCCACACCAGCAAGAGTTGGCTGATACCGAAGATGAAGGCGAAGGTTGAGACCGCCATGTTGTATTCAGCAAAGCCGGATTCGATGGTGTAGGTGTGGGTGCGTCGGGGCATGCCCATGATACCCAAGGCGTGCATGGGCCAGAAGGCAGCGTTGTAGGAGGCAAAGCCGATGAGGAAGTGCCACAGACCGAGGGTTTCGTTGAGCTTGCGTCCCGTCGCCTTGGGGTACCAGTAGTACACCGCAGAGAAGAGGGCGAAGACCGTACCGCCGATGAACACGTAGTGGAAGTGAGCAACGACGAAGTAAGAGTCGTGGAAGTGGATATCAAGGCCAGCGACGGGGAAGAACATACCCGAAATACCGCCAAGCGTGAAGGTCACGAGGAAGCCAAGAGACCACAGCGTGTGGGTCTTCATGACCAACGAACCACCCCAAAGGGTGGCCAACCAGTTGAAGATTTTCGCACCGGTCGGGATGGCGACGAGCATGGTGGTGATCATGAACGCAGCACGCCAGAACGGGTCCATACCCGAAGTGAGCATGTGGTGTCCCCAAACGATGAAGCCGACGATACCGATGCCAGCCATGGCGAAGACCATCGATTTGTAGCCGAAGATGGAACGGCGAGCCGAGGTGGCCAGAACTTCGGAGACGATGCCGAAAGCGGGCACGATAACGACGTACACTTCAGGGTGGCCAAAGAACCAGAACAGGTGCTGGAAGAGCAACGGGTCGCCACCGGCCACGAAGAATTGCGTACCGATGGTGTGGTCAAACAAGAGGAAAGCCACGCCGATGATGAGGGCAGGCAGGGACATGAAGAGCATGAACACGCTGATGAAGACCGACCAGGTGAACAAGGGCATCTTCATCCAAGACACGCCGGGAGCACGCATGGTGCACACCGTGGTGATGAAGTTCACACCACCAAGCGTCGAGGAAGCACCGAGCATGAGCATGCCCGAGATGAACGCTGTTGTTCCTGGGTTTGAACCGTAGTCGGCCAGGGTTGAGCCGAGGTTGGCCTCGTTCAGCGAGGAATAAGGCGGGTACATGACCCAGGTGATGTCAGCACCTTCGCCGGACCAAATACCGGTGAAGATGAGTGGTGCGGAGAACACGAGGAGCCACAAGCCCATGGCGTTGATGCGGGGGAAAGCCAAGTCCTTGGCACCGATTTGGAGCGGCAAAACATAGTTCATAAAACCGGCAATCATCGGCATGGCGGCCAAGAAAATCATGGTCGTTCCGTGCAGCGTGAAGAAAGAGTTGTACTCGTCGTAGGTGAGGAAATCGTTCTCCGGCAGAGCCAGTTGGACGCGGAAGAGCAGAGCCAGAAGTCCACCGACGAGGAAGAAGAAGAAACCGAACAGGAAGTACATGATGCCGACTTCTTTGTGGTCGGTGGTGGTCAACCAAGGCTTCAGGAAGCCCCAGAAACGCTCCATGGTGAAAGTCTCGGGGGAGCGTCGATAAAACACCCAGAGGATGCCCATGAAGATGAGCCCTGCAGCGAGTCCAATCGACGTGAGGAAGATGACCAGGGCGCTGGCACTTGGTGCTACCGCTCCGGCGTTGATGCCAGCAATGGACGCCGTGGCAACGTTCCAGTGATCGCCGCCAGCACCGTTTCCACCGTTCACGGCGTTGCCATAAATGGTCATCTCGACGTTGAGGTCGTCTGCGGCGGGAGCCGTCCATTCAAAGGTCCACGAACGGAGGGTGTTGGCCTCGTCGGTGTGCGTGAGTCCACCGTCCATCATTTGGCTGTGGGATTCAGGGACGGCGGTGATGTCGCCATGCGAAGCGAGGATACGGAATCCACCTGCACGACCGTTCCAGTCAACATCGTTGATTTCCATCACGTCGTTCTGAACGGTGACGGTGAAGGTGTACGTTTCGCTGGCGTTGTAGGTTTCAGGAAGGCCATCAACCAACACCGTGGTGTCGGGAGAGGCTCCACCGTGACAAGTACAACCCTGATCGCCGGCTGAACCAATACCGCCGGGAGCGGCCGTGAATTGGGGTGCGGCCATCAAAGCGACCAAGAGGACGCCCAAGAGGAGAGCAACGCGGCCTCGCATCAGTACGCACCTCCAGCAGGCGGCGACTCGCCACTCTTCTTGACGCCGGTATCAACCGAACAATCGGTGCCTTCAGCAGCGACGATCTTGACTTGACCGATCATCATGGAGTGCTGGTTTCCGCAATATTCTGCGCAACGAATGGGGAAGGTGCCGGGGTCATCAGCGGTGATGGTCATGTAGGTGCCGCCCTCGATGCCGGGAACCAAGTCTTCCTTGACGCCCCATTCAGGGAGCCAGAAGGAGTGCTGAACGCCGATGTAGTTGGGGTTGGAATCGTCGGATGGCTGAGAGTGCATCTCAAACACGACGGCTTTGTCGCAGGGCAGAATCATGTCTTCGCCCAGCGCAGAGGAGAACACGTGGTCACGGGGAATGTGCATCCAGGTGTGAAGCACAGCACCGTCGGCATCGGTGACTTCGACCATAGCGTGCTTGTACGGGTCAAAGGTGACGGCTGCGTTTGCATCCCCTGTCAGTTGGTCAACCGTTACGGGGTCAAGGGTATCGGCCCCCTTCACGATGGAGACGTTGGTTGCCAAACCGGGCGTGCTGGAAACCGTGAGCGCGGTTCCCGTCCAATCGACATCAATGCCGGTCAGCGATGGGTCGTCTTCCCATGTGAGGCTGTCGAGATATTTGTACTCCCAGAACCACTGCTTGCCGACAATTTCCATGTCGTGGGCTTCGGCTTCGTCGGGAATGACCCAAACGGCGGTGTTAGAGGAGAGGGCAAGGACGACCAGCCAGGCCACAATGACCGTTGGCAGGACGTAAAAGAAGACCTCAAGCGTGGTGTGGTGGCGGTCAACTGGGAACGACCCCACTTCGATATGGTCGATGTGCGTCGTGTCCGGCACAACGCCGTCGCGGTAGCGCAGCATGGCCAAAAACATCCAGCCGAATGTGAAGATACCGACCAGAATGGACCAAAACATGAACT